>Ga0129306_1002093_pt1 | contig 19028 bp, 10 predicted proteins | sample P827metagenome_FD_94438 | JGI IMG/M metagenome (GOLD analysis project Ga0129306, IMG submission 94438) | Capybara group fecal microbial communities from Wisconsin, USA - P827 metagenome | ecosystem: Host-associated > Mammals > Digestive system > Large intestine > Fecal | place: USA: Wisconsin... | reverse complement strand
TGACAGAACTATTACCTGATTGACACTAAGGAACAATTATATCATGGGCTTTACTAAGCCTATTGAACATATTTTATTAAGTTATCAAGGTACATTTATTGTATTTAAAAGATATTATACGAGAGAGGGATAAGATGAAGATTAAAACAAGAATTTTGTGCGTTGTTTTAGTGTTGGTTTTTGTGTTTGGAACTGTATTTGGAGATTTTTGCAAGTTTAATGATGTTTCAGATACTTATGCAGGGAGTACAGATTTTAGATTTAAGGCTAGTGACCTAAATGCGGGTAAATATCCAGAAATTTATGATACAGAAAATCAAAGATTTAAAGAGATATATACAGATTTATTAGAATTAAATCTTGATGAAAAACTTCATGTAAAAGGTAGCATTCTTCATTGTAACCTCGATATTAAAGGTGATAAAACTTTATTTGTTGATGATGTAGTTAATGTTGGAGGAAATGTAAATCTCTATGAAGATGCAAAAATTGCATTTAATCAAGATCAAAGTTTATTTAATTCTATTTCAAGTGGACACAAAAATGTTTTTACGATTTTTGGTACTATCACTTCAACTGACGCGAAACATAATATAATTCTTGGTTTTGATGAGGTTGAATTTAAAGGAAACCTAGCGGCTACAGGTGCATTTACTTACTTGATATATGGTGAAAATAGTGATGTGTATATTGATGGTGGTAGTATGACCTTCAATAATTGTTATTCGGGTATTTTTTGTAAAAATCTATATATGTGCGGAGGAACTATTACTTCGAGTGTGAATTATAGTGTTATTAAAACTAGTGGTGATATAAATATTACAGGTGGAACAATAAATGCTAGCCAAAGCTCAACCAAATACTATGATTCTAAACCTGCTATTTATGCTGGAAAAGACATTTCTATTTCTGGTGGTACTGTAAAAGTTAATTCTAAAGATAATTCTGGAATTTATTCTGTTGGTCAAACGAAAATTAAAGGCGGATATGTCGAAGCTTCAACCGGATGTACTGATAATGCATATTCTGCCATCGACTCAGATTCTGGTATAACTATTGGAAGTGGTTGGGGTATTACGGAACCATCAGGTGGTAAAGTGATAAAAGATACAAAATTCTATAGAGTTGCTTATGCAAGTGGAGCTGTGGCTAAGAAGGCTGTTATTCAAAAGTATGTTCCTGATAGCGGCTCAAATGGTGGTTCAAATGGAAATTCTTCAGGTGGTTCATCTGGTGGGAATTCTGGGAATAGTTCAGCTGGGAATACATCTGGCAATACTAAGCCATGTAATGAATGGATTAAGGGCCAGTGGTATGATTCCAAAGGGAATGCATCTTACAAGTATAAGGGTAGCTGGAAAAGTAATTCCAAAGGCTGGTGGTTCGAGGATGCCAGCGGATGGTATGCATATTCTCAGTGGCAGAAGATTGATGGAAAGTGGTACTACTTCTGTGCAGACGGATATATGGACTACTCAGAATACCGTGACGGCTGCTGGTTAGGTTCCGATGGAGCATGGAATGAAGACTACTCAAATGGAAAATGGCATCTTGGATCAAAGGGATGGTGGTACTCAGATGGTAACTGGTACCCAGCAAACCAAAACCTCTGGATTGATGGTACAAAATACTACTTTAACTCTGAGGGTTATTGGCAATAAGTAAAATATTTAAAGCGCAACAGATTTGTTGCGCTTTTGTTATATTTTGTGTGGTAGAATTGCAGTATGATAATGAAAATTAGGTAAATTATGCTTTTTAGAAAGGGTTTTTGTTATGCCAATATTAAATTATGATAATAATGATGCTGTTGTTGATAACGACCAGGTATCAAGGGACTTGATTGGATTCCTTAATACTAATAAGAGTTATATTGATAATAATCTAAATCTTGATAAGCCATATGCTGAGTGGACGGATAATGAGGTGCTTGAGAGGATTCGGGCAGCTAGAAGAGAGGTCGGGCTCGGCAGTATTGGCGTGTTTGAAAAGTCTGACAGAATTAATAATTTCAAGCATCGTATGCAGGATGTTAATAGACTCCGCACTGAGCTTGATAAGGCGAAGAATAAGAGAATCGAGTCTATTATAGCTGCTAATAATGCCAGCAATATAGATTATGGACAAACTGACGTTAAGAATCAGCAACTTCATAATATTGCGCTTAACTGGATTCCTTTTATGGCGCAGTATAAAGTGGATAATCCTGCTGGTTTTAATAATTATCTGTCTCTTGAGCCTAGTCGGCTTTTACATTTCCTTTCTGAAGAGTCTTCAAGTATACTACCTATCATGTTGGATATGCTTCAGATGGTTGAAGATACTGATATGAGCGAGTTTTCGTACTCAGATAACAATACTTTCATAAATGATTTTGCTAAGAAATATCAGAAGCTTAAGGCGCTGGCTGATGGAATTGCAATCATAGATTACATTAAGCAGCATAATGAAAATGTACTCCAAACTAAAACAAGTTTATTTAATGGTGATAATGAAAATAGCGTTAAGAAAACAGAAGCTAAATGTAAAATGGCATCTGAAATGCTTAAGGATTATGAAATCAGGATGAGACTGGTTTCGTCGCCTTATTATGCCCTTTTTGCAGGTAAGGATTTTGATAAGCTTACACCTGAAAAGATAAATGAGCTCAAGAAGGGTGAGGGTCACGAGGCTCTGGATGCTTATCTTGATGATGTTGTGGCTTATAAAACACTTAAGAATCAGGCTGCATCTTACAAGATGGTGGATACACATGAGAAGGAAACAACTTATATCACTGAGATTGGCGATGTTCTAAAGAAGGATACAAGACCTAAGTCAGAACAAATCTATGACAAGTTAATAAGTAAGTTCCAGGTTATGTTTGATGATAATAGAAGATCTTCTCATTATGACGTTGTTAAGGAAGCACTTCGTGAATTTTATAATGAAAATAATCCAGATAACAGCAAAGTAAGAATCACTAAAGTAGTAAATGCTGCTGCTAAGTATCTTGATGAGAGAGGGGAATCTTCATATGAAAACCGTAAGCAGAGATGCGAGGAGGTAATTGAGCTTTATACTGAGTACATTAAGGCTTTAAGTACTGAAGCTACAGAAGCTAAGAAAAAGCAGGATGCTGAAGCAAAGAAGGCTGAGGAGGCACAGCAAATACATGCCGAGAGAGAATCTGAGTTTCAGACCATATTTAATACTGCTCGTAAAGGTGGCATTAATTATGTTAATGATCGAAATGCTGACGAAGAAAAAAAGGAGAAAAAGATCAGGGAGGAACGAGAAAGAAAGGCTGCAGAAGAGAAAGCCTACAATGAATTCTTCAATGATCTTAATAAGGTTATAGAAAATTTCGATGCTCTTGGTCATAAGGGTAAGACTCCTGAAGATGCTGCAAATTTAAGGAAGGACGTTCTTGCATTCTTAAATGAGCATATATTTAAAGCTGACAAACAGCTTAATGATGATTTCGATAACAATCATCTTGAATTTGTCCCAACAAAGATGATAGTTGATTCTCTTAAAGAGCATATGTTAGATGCAGATAAGGGCACATATGAAAAAGAAAAATATATAAAGCTGATTAAGGATAGCATTAGTACAAAAATCTGGGATAATGTTGCGAGCAATGAAGATATTAGACAGCCTATTTCAAATTTTATGAATAAGAATCCAGAAGATGTTACTGAGCTTGATAAGTTAAATGCATATGAATACTCATTGCATATCATAGAGTTTATTAGTGAAACAGCTATAGATTATAATTCTCTTAAGTTTATAGATTTAAAGAAACTTGGAGAATTAACTACACATTTGCTTGATTTTAACGCGACGGATATTGATGCAAGTAAGGATGAGGTATTTGATGATCTTCCAAAGGAGACACAGGAGAAGCATAGACTTCAGTCGATTGAGCTCCTTTCTATTCTTAGTGGAAAGTCTCCAGAGGTTTTTAAATTTCTTACTCTTGCTGATAGTGACAAATCTGTTCATACGTTAATTGATAATCTTACGAATAAAGATGAATTTGAGAAAATTCTAAATGAATGCGAAAAAAGAGCGCTTGCCATCAAGGGCAGGTATGATTCTTTATCAGATGCTATCAAGACTGCAGATAAGCAGAAGCTTCGTGATTTGATTTCTAAATATTCTAAGATTAAGCAGGAAGAATTTGATGAGATTCCTAAGGCTGACCTTATTGAAGTTGCAAAGGATATGCTGCAACATGTTCAGTCTGAAAAGAATATTGAAAAACATGGTAAGGATGGCATAAAAAAATTACAGGATAGAAGCGAGGATTATTATAGAGAGAAGTACCTTGATCTTGAGACTAAGAGAGGCGCCGGAAAGGTAGCTGATCAGCCTGAAGAAAGAAAAGAATTTGGCTATGCTTATATTAAGAAGGTGCTTGGACTTAAGGTTATGCCTTTAGAGTCTTTAGATAAGCTGGATGATGACTCTCTTTATAAGCTTGTTTCTAATCTTGGCGTGATTAAATACTATGATGGTAAAGATATCACTGCTAAAGATCTTGAGAAGGCTGCTGATGTGCTTAATAGTCTTCAACTTGGAGATGATATAAAAGCAGTCATTAAGAATACATTTGGCGATAAGATTCCAGAGAAAAAAGTTCAATTATTTAATTCTGAGTTTAATAAGGATATTGATGGGAATTATGTAGTGGATCCTAGTGTGTACGGAAATGTAAATTATGGTGAAATCGCTGATGCTAAGAAGAAGTATAAGTCGAAGAGAACAGAGAAGAAAATAGCTGAAATTGAAAAACCAAAGAATTGGCCTAATGAAAGTAAGCTTCTCTTAGATGTTATAGGAGATCTTTTCCTTGTTGCTGGAAGTAATCCGATGAATGCAAAGCAGCTGGCGAGAATTGTGGATATGAATCCATCTATTTTTGCTAATTGCATTAATTTTATGAACAAGAAGCTTCCTACTGATATGTTTGAAACTCTTAAAAAGGGTCTTTCACCTGTTGAACAGATGTTTGTTGATGGCGCAAGACCTGTTATAGAAAGCATTTCAAAGTTCTTTAATGAAGCTATAATTGCTAGTAGAAATGGTGAGATAAAGGGCGTTACTTATGATGATATCAGGAATGTTTTGAAGACGCAGAAAATTAATATTGATTTTAAGAATGCATCTCAAATGCTTAATAAGGTTGCAGACGCTGCAGAAACTGAGATTATCAGATTGATGCGTGAGGCAACAGATGACTGTTTTGATCAGATTGAGGGTTCTGGTTTCCCAAATCTTTTTGATGAAAAAGAAAGTGTGAAGAATGATAAAGAAACCCTTGCATTCATTCATAATGGTATGCGATATAACAAGGATTATGGTCAGGGTAAATTCCTTCAGACTTTGATGAATGATTATTATAAGAATGCTCATCCTACTGATAGACGCAATATGCTTTCCTATATAATTAAAGGATTTAAGAATGGTGATAAGTCTAACGAGAAACAGGTGGGCGGTGATTATTTTGCTTCTTCAATGAAGGGTGCGGGCCCACTTATGCAGAAGATGATGCAGGGTGTTCCTGAATTTATTGTTGTGCCTGAAATTAGAGGGGCTATTAACGTTGTTAAATCAGACCTTTGTCATATTTCAAATAGTCATGTTAATAAGGTTGTTAAAGAAATAAAAGAAAAAGCTGGAAAGAATATAAAGAAGTTTACTATTAATGATAGGCTAGGTGCTGCTTCTGTGGCAGAAACTTTTAGTTGTACTGTTGTTGATAAGAAGAACAATGTTAATGAGGTTGTTGTTAAGATTCTTAGACCTGATGCCAAGGCGCATATGGAAAGGGAGCTTAATTTCATTAAGAAAGCTGCAATTGTGGCGGATCTGAGTCCTAAGCAGGAGAAGTTATTCTGGAATGAATACAAAGGTGATCTTCCTAAGCATACGCCTAGGGCAACTGAGGCTGGTTTCCTGGCACAGCTTTCTGAGATTGAGAAGGAATTTAACTTTAAGAATGAAGCTAAAAATATACAGCTTGGTCAAGAGAAGTATCAAAAGAAAGATGATAAAGTTAAGTCAGTAGCTTTGTATGAAAACATACCTAGTAGTGAGAATTATCTTGTGATGACAAAGGCTGAAGGTATTACCCTTGACAGACACATAAATAATATTAGAAATGTTTATGAAAATGCTCTGGTTCCATTTGAGGTGAAAAAGGGAGCTCAATTTAAGGTTCATGAGGTTAATCTGAGTAACATAGCTAAGCTTAGTAGTTATTATCATACACTTGATTATAATATCGAGGTTACACTTAAGTATGGAAACATGATTAAGAAGGTTGCTGAGGTTTGGACTACTGAAGCACTTTATGGTTCTGCCTGGAGTATTTTTAACAATTATAATTTCCGTCACGGAGACCTTCATTCAGGTAATATTATGGTGGGTGATAAATTTGCAACGATCCTTGATTATGGAAATGCAAGCGAACTGCATCATGAGAAGGTCACCATTATCATGAAGATGATGAGTGCGGTTGTTCTTAATAAACCGGAGTGGTTTGTTGAAGCTTTTGAAGAGTTCCTTAAAAAATCTATAGCTGAGGATCCTGATGGTCCTGGTCATATTGGTTATTCTGAGCTTAAGCCAAAGGTTCGTGAGGAATACATTAAGCGACTTACACAAATCTTTGCTACAGGCACGCCGGAGTCTTCAGGTATTAAGATTCTTCTCGCACTTACTACGGCGCAGAATCTAGGTATTAAGCTTCCTATTGAGCTTCAGAATTTCTCACAGTGTCAGCAGAGACTTGAGAATAGTATGTCTGAGGTTCGTAATGGTGCGATTGAGCTTAGAAAGACAATTGAAAGACTGGAGAGACTTCCTATTGAAGAAAGCATTAAGAATTCCTTCGATCCATTAATCGTAATGCAACGAGAGATGAATCGTAGGGTAGCCCCTGATAGTGAAGAATATGTGTATCAGAATTCATATAAATGTGCAACTAAACTTCTTGAACAATGTCATCGAGATGTTTTGGATGAAAGGATAGAGAAGATTTCTGAGCTTAGGACAAGTTTTGATAAAGGCGTGAATGTTGATAAACAGCTTGAGCAAGTTAAGAAAAAATACTATCCATTATATGATTCTTTCTGTGATGCATTTATTGGTTATGAAGATCTTAAAAATTCAGATCTGTCTAAGAAAACTCAGGAATTCAGAATGCATTTTAACGAACTTAAGAAGCAAAATGTTGACTTTAAAAAAATTGATAAAAAAACAAAAACTGCTATTTCAATTATATCTGGATTTTTTAAACTGAATGCAACGAATACAGGTCTTACATCTGAGTATTTGTCTATAGAAAAAATTAGAGAACTTGATAATAAAGCTTTTCATTATCCATATGATGAAACTGCATTTGATAAACTTATGGCAATCTTTGATGCTGATTTTTGTTCAATTGCTGAAAATGCGAAAATGCTGGATTATGAAGTTAAACATGGAAAATTAAATGATAAGCAGGTTAAAGAACTGGATAATGGATACATTGATGCAAAGAATGCAATCGATATGAGTCGTTTGAGGGGAAACAAATTAATTGATGCATTTACAGAAACCATTCGAAATTCTTTAGAAGATGAAGAGTTTGATAGGGGAATGGAGAGAATTTATAACGAGGATCCAGATTATAAAAAGGAAATTCAGGAATATAGAAAATATAGAGATATGTATAATAATTACAAGGTTGAAGATGGCTATCAGAATTTAGTTGAAGCTAGAAAGAAGATGATTAAACTAGAGAATTCAATCCTAGTTAATTATAAAAATCTCTGTAAGAATGAATTTTCAGAAATTGCTAAGCAAACCAAAGATTCTCGTAGTCTTGAGCAAATCATGAACAGTCCACTCATTCCTGAGTATGTTGAAGTTATCGGTAAGATTATGGTTGATAATAAATTCTCAACTTATAAAAGACTGGATGACAAGTATACAGATGAGTTCAAAAAGCTTGAGGCAAAAGAAAATGCCGAGAATGCGGCAGAACAAGCTAAGGAAAACGGCAATGAGATTAAAGAACCTGATAAAGGTAAGGCCAAGGGTGATACCAAGGGCAAGGATGCCGTTAATTCAGCTCCTAAAAAAGGAAAATAAGTCACACTTATTCTGATACGGATGAGGCTAGAAATTTGGCCTCATCTGTTTTATTATAGATGTAGTGTTTTTATGAACAAGAAGTTTATTATTATTCTGCTGAATAAGTTGGGGGTTATATGATTTTTATAATTTTGTTAATTCTATTGGTGCTGGCTATTCCTGCGGCGATTTTCTATGCGATAGCATTTAGTGAAAGTGAGCCTGTTAGGGGGCCTGAGGATAATGCTAAGGAAAAGAAGGAAAAGCGTAAGTCCAAGAAAAAATAAATAGTAAGGATATGTGACATGTATAGTTTTAATTCTAGAGTAAGATACAGCGAGTTAGCGGCGGATAAAAGGTTATCATTGGTTTCAATCATTAATTATTTTCAGGATTGTTGTACTTTTGAGGCAGAGGATAAAGATATAGGACTTCAGTGGCTGGCGGATCATAATACAGCCTGGATGCTCACTAACTGGCAGATTCATATTCTTAGAAGACCTGAATATTGCGAGAATATTGAGATAATTACATGGGCTTCAGGTTTTAAATTTTTCATTGGAAAGAGAAGTTTTCTTATTAAAACTACTAAAGGTGAGCCTTTAGTTTATGCTCTTTCTGATTGGGCTTATGTGAATACGGTTAAGAATCGTCCTGAGAAGAATGTTCCAGATAAGGAATTAGAGGCTTATGGACTCGACACACCTATCGAAAAACGTTTTTCTGAATTTGGCATTTCCGAATCTGAAGAGGAGACTCTTTTAAAAGGTAAGATAGATGTCAGCTTCCTGGATGATCTGGATAATGCGGATGATAGCATTTGGTTTCCTCAATCTATTGTAGTGTCAGGGGAGCATTTGGATACAAATAATCATGTAAATAATGCTCAGTACATTGCATTTGCAACGACGCAGCTGCCTGCGGATTTTAAAGCGAATGTTTTCCGGGCAGAATACAAAATGCAATCTAAGCTTGGGGATGTTTTGTATCCTGTTGTCAAAGAGACGGATAAGGGATATATAGTTGCGCTAAATGATGAAGCTGGAAATTTGAAATTAGCTTGTGAATTTTTGTTATAGTGTTTATGATTTTGAAGCATTTTGCTTAGATTAAGGCTAATGAAATAAAATGAAAGTGTTGAGTGTTACTTAGTGAGGCTTAAAAGTATAAAAGTGAATAGTAATACGGCCGACAGTGTATTGTTCGTGCCTGCCATGCTTGATGCGCATTTTCCATTGCTGAAGTATGCATTTTATTCTAAGGATTATTTTCCTGTGATCATGGACGAAGAGAATGGTATTACTGAGCTGGGGCTACGTTATATAAATCACGATATGTGTTACCCACTTTGCCAGATAGTAGGGCAAATGTTAGCTGCCCTGAAAAGTGGAAAGTACAATGTGAATCGTGTGAAGCTCCTGATGCCAACTGCGGGAGATGCATGCCGCGGTGCTAATTATATCGGCGCTCTCAGGCGTGCAATGAAGGATGCCGGCTATGATTTTGTGCCTGTTCTTACTTTAAATGTTCGGGACTGTGAGCCGGAAAGCATGATGAAATTTGATTTTGGGATGGTTTGGCGCGCGCTTTTTGGACTTTATTACGGAGATATTTTGATGGTTCTCCTTAATGCAACCCGTCCGTATGAGAAGAAGAAAGGTGCGGCTGAAAGGCTGTGGAAGAAGTGGGTTGAAATTCTTTCCAGAGATATGATTTCAGGAAAGAATTTGAACCTTTTATATATGCATCGGAATTTTAATCTGATGTGCAAGAGCTTTTCTAAAATAAGACGTAAAGGATTTGATAAGCAGAAGATTGCTCTGGTTGGGGAGCTGTATGTGAAGTATTGCCACCTGGGTAATTGGGATGTTATCAACTTTGCGGAGAAACAAGGTGCAGAGGTTCATGTGAATCCTCTGTCTTATTATGCAATGTATTACATGGATACGCATATGATACGAAAGCATAATCTTGAGGCAAAGGGCGCTAAAGTTCTGATGAAACTATTTGAGTTGATTCAGAGGAATATGAACCGTACGTTAAAAAAGTATGGATTCTTTACTCTTCCTGATTACTGGACCTTTAAGAAAGAGGCTCACGGCTATGTTAATTATAACATTCGTAATGGAGATGGCTGGCTGATTGGTGCTGAGGCAGTTTCATATATTAAACATGGGATAGATAAGGTTTTTGCTGCGCAGCCTTTCGGATGTATGGTAAACCATACGGCTGGACGAGGACTTTATCCTTCACTTACAAGAAAACTCGGCAAGGGTCAGATTGTCAGCTCTGATGTGGATGCCAGCGCCTCAAAGCTTAATTATTATAATAGGCTTTTGATGCTTATACATGGAAGGTTATAAGGAAAATTACTGATGAAGATAAAAATAAGTATCCTATCTGGAAGGAGAAGTAAATATGAATTATAGAGTACTTGGAAAAACAGGATTAAAAGTAAGTGAAATAGGATTTGGCGGAGAGTGGTTGGAGCGTCATCAGGAAGAAGAATCTATTGAATTAATGAAATATGCCAGTGAAAAAGGTATCAATATTATTGACTGTTGGATGCCTGATCCTAAGTCAAGAGATATCATTGGAAAGGCAATGACTGGTAATAGAGAGAAGTGGTATGTGCAGGGCCATTTTGGCTCCACATGGCAAAATGGTCAGTATGTTCGTACAAGAGATATGAAGTTTGTTAAACCTGCGTTTGAGGATCTTCTTACAAGACTTCAGACTGATTATATAGATATCGGAATGATTCATTTTGTGGATACCGTAGAAGACTGGGAATATCTTCAGAATTCAGATTTCTTGCAGTATGTTATGGAGATGAAGGAAAAAGGAGTAATTCGTCATATTGGAATGAGTTCTCATGATCCCAAGACAGCTGCTTTAACTGTAAAATCTGGCCTTATAGAAATGCTTCTGTTTAGTGTTAATCCTGCTTTTGATATGCTTCCTTCCGGTCAGGATTTGGGCGAATTATTGGAAGAAGGATACCGTTATGATAGTGAACTGGCAGGAATTAATACAGAGAGAGCTGATTTATATAAGCTTTGCGAAGAATATAATGTGGGAATCACTGTTATGAAAGGCTTTGCCGGAGGACGACTCTTTGATGAAAAGAGATCACCGTTTGGTGTAGCTCTTACTCCTATACAGTGTATTCATTATGCTTTAACGCGTCCGGGTGTATCATCTATTCTCTGCGGATATGATACAAAGGAGCAGGTTGATGAAGCAATATCCTATGAAAGCGCAACTGATGAAGAAAAAGATTATGCATCGGTACTTAGTGGTGCGCCATTACATTCCTATAGAGGTGAGTGTACATACTGTGGTCACTGTAAACCATGCGTTGCCAAGCTTGATATTGCTATGATCAATAAGTATTATGATTTGGCTACTATGCAGACAGAAGTGCCGGAATCAGTAAAATCACATTATATGCAACTTGGCAATACGGCTTCTGAATGTATAGGATGTAAGCAATGTGAACCCAGATGTCCATTTGGAGTTCCAATTGCTGACAGAATGAAAAAGGCTACTGAATTATTTGGAAAGTGATAAGTATATTATATGGGGTATTGGTATGAAAGTATTTATTGTATATTGCCATCCTTCAAAAGATAGTTTTACGAATGATGTATATAAATCTTTTGAACGAGGTTTAAGAGATGCAGGTCATGAGATTCTTATATCTGATTTCTTAAGAATGTTCAGCTTGTTTCTGCGCAGGGAATGAAGGAAAAGTACGATGCATTGCTCAAAGCAAAGGATGAGGAGATAGACTATTATAAGTCTTACAAGGCAAAGCTATCGGTAAAATTGCTGGGAGAGTCTTTAGAGGAACATTGTTTAAATGAGTTTAATTCTATAAGACCCCTACTTCCTAATGCGATTTTTGATAAGGATAATGTTGTGTCTCCTGAGACTAGAAGTAAAGGTGACTTTATTTTTAGGGAATTTGATGGAAATGGTGTTGAAGCAATCAGCATAATGTTTGAGATGAAGAACGAGTCTGATGATTCAACACACAAGCATAAGAATGAAGATTACTTTAAGGAACTTGATAAGGACCGTGTTGAAAAGAAATGTGAGTATGCAGTTCTTGTGTCTATGCTTGAACCAGAAAGTGAAACCTATAATAAAGGCATTGTAGATGTGTCTCATAAATATGAGAAGATGTATGTTGTCAGACCTCAGTTTTTTGTACCGCTTCTTACTATTCTTAGAGGAGCGGCACTAAACAATCTTGGTGTTAAGGAAGAACTTGAAATGCTCAAGAACCAGAGTGTTGATGTATCAACGTTTGAGAATGATCTTGAAAGCTATAAGGAAGCTATAGCTAGATGTTTTGAACTAGCATCAAAGAAGAAGGATTCAGCTGTAAACAATATTGATAAGGCGATTGCTTTACTTCAGAAGGTAAGGGATGACCTTACAAAGTACGAAACTCATGAGGAGCAGGCTGCAAAGAAGGCTGATGGGATTACTATAAAGAAGCTTGCTAAGAATGCACCTGCAGTGGCTAAGATGATTGAGGAAAGCGTTACAGTAGTTGAAGAGGCTGATTACGAAGAAACACAGTTTTTTGATGAGGATGAGATGGATTTTGTTCCGGATTATAGTGAAGTGGATGCGCCTTATATGCCGGCGGAAGAAGAGATTGTCTCGATGATGCAGGAAGCATATTATGTTGATGGTGGATTATTTGAGGATGAATGATATTAAATAATTAATTAAAATGATTAGTTGGTGGATATTGAATGCAGTCGTACAGGTTGGTATGACTGCATTTTTATTTGTATAGTAATGTTATTACGAAAGGTTATGATGCAATAATATATAGTTTTCCTTTAAATGTGGTGAAAAAAGCGATATAATAAATATGTGTGTATTGAAAATAGAAACTTGACATTGCACAAGGAGTGAGCGATGCTCAATCAATCAATCAACAGGCAGACAAGATCGGTATCTGATTGCTTTTCTTTGTTTGAGAATAATATAGAGATTTGCCATCGGATAGGCGCGAAGCATAGTGCTTAGCACCTTGCCGGCGGTTTTTGTGTTCATACACAAGAGGTAGAAAGAATATGAAAGAAATGAAGAAAATGAAGAACATAAAGAAAAAAGTATTGAGCCTTGCGCTGAGTCTCGCGCTGTCGCTTTCGCTGGTGCCGGGGACAGGGTTAGTGCTGACTGCCTATGCAGAAGGTGATAATTCCATCGTGTCGATGGGCGGGACAATACATAATCCTACTCCTAGCGCGGGCGGATGGAGTTATGTATATTATGGTACCTTTGATGGCACCCCTATGAAGTATCGCATACTTGATACTGCCGCCACAGAGTTCAATGTAAATACAACCATGCTCCTTGACTGTGACAGCTTGTTGACTAGTATGGCACATTACCCTTCGACACAATCAAATTTGTGGGCCAATAGCCAGATAAAAAGCTGGCTTAATGGCAGCAGTTTCTACGGAAACACAAATGTCTTCACGGTGCAGGAAAAGGCAGCTATTGTAAGCAGCACAAAGGCGTCGGCTGCAACCGAAGATGGAGCCGGATTTAAAAAGCTTTCATATGCCCCTTTAACAGGTGAGTATATATTCCTTCTTGATGCCAAGGAAGCAACAAGACATTCTTACGGATATAAAGACTACTCCGCTGCTAATAGCTATAGAATAAAGTCCGGAACGTTCAAATCGTGGTGGCTGCGCTCGCCTTACGCAACTGGTACTGAAAGCGCCGGCTGCGTAGACAACACAACAACTGGCAGTATCACTTCTGGGACCGTGACCCAAGCCACTCGCGGTGTGAGCCCTGCTTTTAATCTAAATCCTTCATCCATACTCCTTACATCTGCCGCCACGGGCGGCAAAACATCTGGCGATATAGGTGCGTCAGCACTACAACCAGTACCTGACAATACCAGTGATGAATGGAAACTGACGCTGAAGGATGATGGCTCGACGGGAAGTGTGGGAAATAGTCATGCAGGTTTTACAGCATCCCGTGAAGACAGCGGGAATGTGGTAGCCGGTGATGCTATTTCAATCACATACAGCGGCGCACAGACAGGAGATAATGAATATGTCTCCGTATTCCTAAAAGATTCTGATGAAAAAATTCTTTACTACGGACATTTGGCAGAGAAGAGCGAATCTGCCACGGCAGCGGCGCTGACCATTCCGGCCGACATCGAATCGGGAGTTTATACAGTTGGCGTTTTCGCGGAGCAGTGCAACGGAGATAAAAAGACAGACTACGCAAGTGCGATATCAGAATTTCCTATAACTGTTGTAACCCATACCCATGAATTTACCTATGCGGCAGGAACAGGTGAGGATGCAGATACTATCACGGCGACTTGTGCTAATACAGACGGCAAGTGCCCGCTGACAGATTGTAAGGCTACCCTGACTATCGCCGCTAATGGTGGAACCTACGATGGCACCACATCATTTGGAGCTACTATCACAGACGAAAACAGCATTCAGGGAGAAGCAAAGGTCAAATATCAGAAGAAGACCGGCGAATCATCTTATGGTACAGAAACTGAAACCGCGCCTACAGACGCGGGAACGTACAAGGCCAGCATCACGCTGGGCGGTGCTACCGCGTTTGTGGAATATACCATAGCCAAGGCAGATATCAGTCCGGTAGTGAATATTGAGAACTGGGATTACGGACAAATAGCTAAAACTCCATCCGTTACAGATGAGAGCAACCCGGGAGGCGGTGAAGTCACATATAAGTACTATACAGACGAAGAATGCACAAAAGAGACCACTTCAGATCAGGGCGCAACCGAAGACGGTGGTGTGCCAGAATATGGCGGAGATTACTGGGTCAAGGCTACAGTAGCAGAGACCGATAACTATAATTCCGGAACCGCTACCAAGAAGTTCACTATTAACGCCACAGCTGTCAAAGTCAAGGGCCTTAAGTATGATTCCAAGGTATATGACGGAACGACAGAAGCAGTTCTCAATACATCCGAAGCAAAACTCGAAGGAGTACCGGCAACGGAAGATGTACAAATAGCATCTGCTACAGGTAAGTTTTCAGATAAGAACGTAGGCGAAGGTAAGACCATCAGTGATATCGTTATAGTTCTTTCCGGTTCCAAGGCCGGCGGATATAAAGCGACGGCTGATCCCGAAACACTTACAGGAGCAATAACAGCTAAACCTGTAACAGTAAGCGGCATCACAGCATCTGATAAGACTTATGACGGCAATACAACAGCAGCGCTGACATTCACCGGAGCAACATTTGCTGGGATGATTGATGGCGATAATCTTTCCGTAAAGGGTAAGACAGCCCAGGATGGAACTTTCAATGACAAGAACGTCGGAACAGATAAGCCCGTCACTCTGCCTGAGCTTGAGCTCGGTGGAGCAGATGCAGGAAATTACACGATTAAAACAGACAGCCAGACGACAACCACTGCAGCAATCACTGCAAAGGAAGTTAGTGTAACAGCCGAAGATAAGTCCAAGACATACGGCGATACGGACCCTGAACTTACATATACTGCAGATGGGCTCATAACAGGTGATACATTCACCGGAGCTCTAACAAGGGCTGAGGGAGAAGATGCCGGCACCTACGATATCAATCAGGGAACCCTGAGTGCAGGAAATAACTACACAATCAAATATACAAAAGGAACGTTCACCATCAACAAGGCGACGACCAATAGCGTAACAGCAACGATTGAAGGCTGGACCTACGGTGACAACCCGAATAATCCAAGCGCCACGGCTACATATGGGCAGGATAAAGCCACCTTTGCATACAGCGATGCGGCAGACGGGACTTATACAGAAACGGTTCCAACCGATGCCGGTACATGGTATGTAAAGGCGACAGTTGCGGAAACGGATAATTACGCCGGAGCAGTCAGCGATTCTGTAGCGTTCACCATCGCAAAGAAGGAAGTCGGCCTTGAATGGAGCAACACCGAGCTCACATATAACGGCAACGCCCAGAAACCAAAAGCGACTGCAAAGGGTCTGGTAGATGAAGACGAATGCGATGTGACTGTAACTGGCGAGAAGACAGATGCCAATGCCAAGAGTGGCGAAGACAGCTATACAGCCACTGCCATATCCTTAAGCAATGTCAACTACAAGCTGCCGGATAATACAACAACGGAATTCACCATCGTGCCTAAGAAACTGACACAGGCCATGATCAGCCTTGACAGCGATACATTCAAGCATGATGGCACAGAGAAGAGCCCTCAGGTCACAATGACTGATAAGGATATCCTGGTAGAAGAGGCTCCTAAGAAGATGGTCGAAGGCGAGGACTACACTCTTAGCGGAGATGTGAGATCTTCTGAACTCGGGACCCATGTCATCACAGCCGAGGGCAAGGGCAACTATACCGGAACTATCGACACGAGCTGGATGATGTACAACAACAAGTCGAGCGAAGAAAAAGAAGAAGGAACAGAAGGCGGAGGCGACTTTGAAGTCTTCGTCGATGTGGAGAACAACTCTTCGGATCTGGCAGTGGACAACCTGACAGTAAGCATGGCCAAGGGCTTCCTCACAGAAGAGGATATGGTCAGATACAATTCCGGCGAGAGTGTCCTTGTATATATGATCTTCAAGGAGCAGCCGGAGAGCGAGGTAGAATCTACTGACAGTTCTCTTCTCGGCGGTTTGTTCAGAACTGAAGGCACCACGGACATATCCTGGTACGATATCACAGTTTGGAAGAAGATCGGAAACAGCGCTGCAGTTCAGGTCCATGACACTATTGATGAACTGAGCATGGGCGTTGAGGTTCCGGATAAGTACAAGAATGCCCCTGAGGGATATACGCGTGAATTCTATCTGGGAAGAGCCCACGACGGCATTGCGAGCATACTCGCGAATACCTCTAAAGTAAAAGTTGGGTTCAGCTCGAGCAAGTTCTCGACATACGCTCTGGCCTACAAGGATACCAAAATCCCTAAGCCAGATTCGGACAAGCCGGATGATTCTGACACCGGAGATAACGGCAATGGAAGCAGCTCTTCGAAGGGTGGCGCCAAGACCAGAGATAACGGCAATGGAAGCAGCTCTTCGAATGGCGGTGCTAAGACAGGCGACCCTATCGACATCGCTGGACTGCTGGCGCTGATGCTCGCATCAGGCGGAGCGCTCGTAGCGATAGGATACAGACGCAGAAGAGAAATGGATAAGTAAAAAATACTATAGGACGCAGATAACGATTGGCACACAATACGGTATTAAATGATCGATGCCTCACAGAACAAAATCCTGCGAGGCATCATACTAATTGAATAGAATAATCGTAGTAAAAGGCCTGATTCATAAATGAAATATGAATCAGGTTTTTTTATTCATTGTCATGTGTCCATATTGATAAAGCTAATATAAATGAGGTTGCACGGAAAGATGTGATTATACTTGGGGGAGGTGTATATGCATCTGGTATTGCATGTATTCCTTTCCTAAAGAAAAATATCGGTAAATTAAAAGAAAAAAAGATAATCGTTTATGCATGTGGCGCTTCTCCGTTTAAAGATAGTGCAGTAGAAACTGTACGACAGCACAATTTCAAGGGTGATCTCGAAGGAATAGAATGCTTTTACTGTAGAGGAACATTTGATATGAAATCGATGACATTTGCGGACAGAACGCTCTGCAAGATGCTCAGAAAAGCTGTTGGGAATAAGAATCCTTCAGAATATGAAATCTGGGAGCAGGCACTTATGTCTTGTAAGGAAGACGAGAGAGGCGATTGGGTAGATAGGTCATATATCGAGCCGATAGTAAAGGCGACTATGAAAACTTAAGAAAATGTGACTATAGTCATATTTGAAATATACCTTTTTTCACTACAAAACGGAGTATGCAGATAATATAATGAGCCTATCAGATGGGAATAGGGATTTGTAGGAGTGAGAGCAAATGGAATTGAACAAAATGATATCTAAAGTAGGGTCAGCAATCGTAACAGTAACAGTATTTCTTTTTGCGTTTTTTTTGATAATCGATTTTTCTATGGGCGGTTACTTTGTCTGCCTTATCCTGCCGGTAGGGTTTATCATGATGACTGCAGGTCTGCATAATGAGTGCGAAGGTGATCGCAAAGTCGCAGCAAATATAGGTTTGATCCTTGCGGCGGTATACGGCACGTTTATTATGCTTGTCTATTTCTCGCAGTTGACTACGGTGAATAACGAACAGTTGAATGAACAAGCAGCAAAGCTGTTAGAATTCGACAAGTATGGGCTTATCTTCAATTACGATCTGCTCGGCTACGGTGTAATGGCACTTTCTACCTTTTTCACGGGACTTTCGATGAAGCCGAAGAACAAGATGGATAAGTGGCTTAGAGCGTTGCTAATGATACACGGAGTGTTCTACTTCAGCTGTACGTTTATGCCGATTACGGGAGTGTTCGTGAATATGTCCTCTGGCGGAAACGGAATTGGCGGAAGGCTTGCTCTTGTTGTGTGGTGTGTTTATTTTATGCCAATTGGGATACTTTCACTTATTCATTTTCGTTCAGAAAAATAGATATAGGATGTGATAAATCGGAATTTGTCGACATCTTTCAAACTTTAATAATAAACGTTACATAGAGCAGTTATCAGAAGATAGCTGCTCTTCTTCATTTTGCAACATTTAAAAAAATTTAAATATTGTTGATTTGCGAAATTCGCAGACGGAATTAATATATGATTTGTCTTGATTTTAGGCACCAAAGGTGCTATTTTAAATTTGTAACATAAAACACGTTACAAATTAAAAAGAGGTTTGTATATGAAAGAATTTATAGAGAAGAGCATTGGGATGGAAGTAGATATTAAAGACATAGACTATAATGGAAGACTTCCAATGATCTATTCTTCATTATATGATTTCAAGATTGCGAGTATGCAT
>Ga0129306_1002092_pt1 | contig 19055 bp, 15 predicted proteins | sample P827metagenome_FD_94438 | JGI IMG/M metagenome (GOLD analysis project Ga0129306, IMG submission 94438) | Capybara group fecal microbial communities from Wisconsin, USA - P827 metagenome | ecosystem: Host-associated > Mammals > Digestive system > Large intestine > Fecal | place: USA: Wisconsin... | reverse complement strand
TTATTCCAACATTATTGTCACGGTCTACATACTGAACATAGGCCTTTTGGCCTAATTTCTCCTCCAATGCAGACTTGAAATCCTTCTCATCCAAATCATCATATCCATCAAGAGCTATTGTATTGTACACAATGTCAAAATCAGCGCCTTTAGATGGCATGTATGCAAAGCCCACTTGAGAGAAGTCCGGAAGCAAACTGCCTTCTTGGATATAGTAGACGTATTCCGGTGAATACATTATGCCCCTAACTGTTTTAGAGACTTTATTTCCATCGAACTTTAAGGTGATCTTGTCTCCAATATCCAGATTACGGCCGTCTGCAAACCTTTTGTCTATCCAGATTCCCTCTTCATCATTAGGGTCAAAGTCTTTCCCCTTGAAAAGGTAGAACTTTGATATGTTTTGCTTTCCCTCTACAATATGGAGAGTTATCTCTGGATCTGAAGAGTAATTGGCAACCGTATCGACGACCATCTCCCTTTGGGCATCCTTGATTTCTTCCATGGATTTTATGTCGGAAAATACATCATCGTCTATTTCCTCTCCATAGACCCATCCATCGGCAAGATTGGTGTCTTCATAATAGCTGCTTGATACCTCTACCAATCCTACAGCTTCACCGCTGATTCCTGTAAATGCGAAGACTCCTATAAGAGCCATTAAAAAAATAGAGAGAAACTGGGCCTTATGATCCTTGAAATCACGTAGCATTTTCCTAAATAGCATTTTCATATTATCACTTTTAAAAAGAAAGGCATCCCTACCATTCAATCAAATTATATTATCACTTTAAAAAGAAAGAATTACTTACCATTCAATCAAATTAACATCTAAAGGATTTTCATTGACAGTAACACTTTCAATCTTTCCGTTTTTGATTCTAATCAACTTGTCAGCTGCACCAGCAAGCTTTGAGTTGTGGGTTACAATCACTACAGTTGTGTCCTTTTCATGGCACTTGTTTTGAAGCAATGAAAGAATCAATACACCAGTATTTGAATCAAGAGCTCCAGTCGGCTCATCACAAAGTAGCATTGCAGGCTCCTTTCCCAAAGCCCTTGCAATTGAGACCCTTTGCTGTTCACCACCTGAAAGTTGAGCTGGAAATTGGTTTCCATGGCCTGTAAGGCCTACGGATTCAAGGATCTCATCACCATTGACATCCACATCTGTGATATCCTTCATCAATTCAACGTTTTCCTTTGCAGTCAAGTTTGGAATCAGGTTATAAAACTGGAATATGAAGCCAACGCTTTTAGCCCTATACTTTGTAAGCTCATCATCATTGAAATCTACAATATTCTGCCCATCAACTATTATCTTTCCACTTGTAGCAGTGTCCAAACCACCGAGCAAATTCAACAAGGTGGATTTTCCTGCACCGGATGGCCCTAAAATTACAACGAATTCCCCTTTATCGATTTTAAGGCTTAAATTATCCAATGCCTTCAATTCATGGTCTCCGCTTTTGTAGATTCTGGATACGTTTTCGAATTCTATCATTGTTGACATGTCAACCCTCTAAAAAAATGATTAAGCAAGATGATTATTATCAAATTGAATATAGATAGCATATGATTTATATTTTAAATTATATAAATATTTAGGTATACCAAAATATTATATGCTATGAACATTTTATTATATTTTGAATGAATTATTATTTCTGTAAAACATTTGATACAATCTTATAAACAATATAAAACTTCATATTACTATTATAAAAAGAATGATTAATATACTTAATCAATTAAACTATAAAAATATTTAATAAAATAAAAATCATATAATAGGATAGTAACATAACTTTCTATAAAAATTTAAACAGGCATCAATTATGACTAGCACAATAAGAGAAGAGATAAAGAAAATCATTTATTTTATCGTTTACTTGATTCTAGAGGTAAGCATATTCTTCATCATAACTAAAACACTTGGAGGAATATCAATACCAAATTTTAGAACAGCATTCCTAGTCATAATACTCCTTTCTTTAGTAAACGCCATATTATGGCCTCTTTTAAGCTATTTTTCACTGAGATTCATTGTGGTTACACTTGGACTCGGAACATTCCTTATCGACGGAATACTCCTTTATTTCATAAGCCTACTCATTCCTGGAGTTTATATCAGCGGAATAGCATTGTTTTCCGTTCCTCTTCTGATTGGACTCATATCATCTCTTGTTTCACTTGTATTGAACATTGATGATGACGATAGCTATTACCACAACATCTTGGAAAAGGAAATGAAGGCGATCTACTCTGAACCTAAAGAGAAAGAAGGGTTCATATTCCTGGAAATAGACGGCCTTTCCCATCATACATTAAAAAAGGCGTTGGAAAATGGGGATATGCCTACATTGTCCAAATGGATATCCGATGGAAGCCATAAGCTTGCAAAATGGGAAACAGACCTGTCAAGCCAGACATCCTCATCACAGGCAGGGATACTTCATGGAAACAACAATAACATCCCAGCATTCCGTTGGGTCGAAAAGGAAAAGGACAATCGCATAATATCCTCTAACGGAAGGACTAACTCTGAACTCATTGAAAAGAGAATATCAAATGGAAAAGGACTACTTTCTAATAATGGAGCAAGCAGAAGCAATCTCTTTTCAGGGGATGCAACAGACCACATATTGACTTTCAGCAAATTCGCAATTTCCAAAGCAATCAAGTCAAGAAGCTGGTATTACCTATACTCAAAGCCTTATGCAATTACAAGAATCCTGATACTCTTCATATATGACATGATCATGGAATTTGCATCAAGGATGAGACATTTGTTCAAGAACATACAGCCTAGATTGAAGTGGAGAGGATTTGCATACTATGTGGCACGGGCAGGTGCAAATGTGGCCATGAGAGAAATTACAACACTCACCATAATTGGGGACATATTTGCAGGAAACCACAATGTGATTTATGCAACATATATGGGCTATGATGAAATAGCTCACCATTCAGGAGTTGAGGATTACGATTCATTTTATGCACTTAGGCAAATAGACAGGCAATTCAAGCGTTTGGAAAATGCAAAGGAAAAATCAGCAAGAGACTACAAATTCATTGTTCTCTCAGATCATGGCCAATCAAATGGATTCACATTCAAGGAAAAATATGGTGAAAGCCTGAATGATCTGGTAAAGGAGCTATTGCCTGATGACATTTCAGTTCACAGCATACTTCACTCAAACGATGACCACTTCAGGGAAAAATACTCTCTAAAGCCATATGTTGAAAACAATCTTGAAAAGGTTGATAGAAGGATTGAAAAATCCATAGACAATACAAAAGAAAAAATAGACACCAGAATAGATAATACAAAGGAAAGAATAGACAACACAAAAGAAAAAATAGACACCAGAATAGATAATACAAAGGAAAGAATAGATTCCAGGCTCGACTTTGAAATAAGCCCACGTGAAAAGTTCAATGAGATAAAAAGCAACTCTTCAACATTGGAATACTTCAACAAACTGAAAAGTGAAAGAAGCTTCCTAAATAGCGATGAGCCATTTACCAAAAGACTGAATAACATTTCAACAGACTTGAACTTGAACATTCAATTTTCAAGCAAGACAAAGGTGAGTGAGGAAACCGCTCAAACAATAGTACTTGCTTCTGGAAACTTAGGATTGATTTATTTTACAGACTGGTCCGATAGAATGACATATGAGCAGATTGAAGATGCATTTCCTGGACTCTTGAATGGATTAGCTCATCATGAAGGCATAGGATTCGTAATGGTGAAATCAGATGTATATGATACAATAGTATTGTCAAATGATGATGTGCTTTATCTTGACACTGAAGAGTATTACGGTAACCATTTCCTTGACAGCTTTGGAAAAAACACCATCAAAAAGCTAAAGAGAACAGATGGATTCGCACATGTTCCAGACATTTTGGTAAACAGCGCATATGACACAGAAAACAATGAAGTCTATGCTTTTGAGGAACTGATCGGCAGTCATGGAGGAGCTGGAGGAAACCAGCAATATCCATTTATCCTATATCCAAGTGAATGGTCATTGGAAGAGGAAATATTCGGTTCTGAAAATGTCTATAAGTTCTTTAAAAGTGAGATGGAAAAGTCCTGGAATGGAAAATAAATTAAGCAAACAGCTTAAAAAGCGAAAAATAAAAAAAGTATAGGTCTTTTTCTATAAGCCATTAAATCAAGCTTAAAAGACCTAAAAACATACCCCATTTTTAATATAACTAAATCAAGCTTAAAAGACCTAAAAACATACCCCATTTTTAATATAACTAAATCAAGCTTAAAAGACCTAAAGACACTACAATTAAAATCAATGTGGATATTGAATCTGTTAGGCTTGTAGATAAAGGAATCACAATATTATCAGGATCAAGGCCTCTTCTATATGAAATGGTAGAGATATAGAAGACTACAAGCAACATGATTAAAATCAAGATCATACCTGCAAGCAGGCTTATCAATATTGATTGAAGGTATCCTACACCAATGTTATTGAAAGCTATTGTAGATGATTCAGCCAAGAATCCAATCAAAGGATACATCACTACAGCCAATGTCACAATAGCTATGAAGTTTTCCATAGTGTGCTTTTTAGGTCTCAAGACCGGGTCAATCAAACCGGAGTGAAGACCTGAAGACAATCTTGCACCTAAAATGCTTACCAAACCACCACTTTCACCAGAGAACAATGGAACCAATGTAAGCAATGTTTGATTCTTAAGGAGTGTGCTAAGTGAGTTATTCAATATTCCACCTGCAACGGTTCCCAATATGGAACAGAAGAACAGGACTGGAGCGGATTGCCTAACGATATGCCTTACTTCATTGTCAGCAGTGTATCCTGAAATCAATGAAACCACTGTAATCAAGATAATGATTGCAAACAATACCATCTTGACAATTGGATCGAAACCTATTAGATTTACAATCAAGACACTTAAAATGATTGCAGGCAAGGTGAAGAAGTCTCCTACAGCTGCAATGAAAGGTGTTGTGATGTTATCTGGGTCCCAACCCCCTTCAAAACTCTTAAGTGAAATGAACATTGTAATTGGAAGCATGATTACAGTTGATATCAATCCTGCAATGAATGAAATCAAGACAAAGTCAAAAAGGCTTATGCTTGGGAAATTGAATAATATGCAGATTACCTTTGCAATAGCTCCAAGCAAGACTGAAAGAGCCATAGTCAATATAATTGATGCTGTAATGTTTTCATCTAAAAGGTCAGACCTTTTGAATTCTGGAGATATTGTACCAATGTGGAGGTGAGTGCTTAATCTCGAACCGAAGGAACCGAAGATGTTTCCTCTCATTCCAATAGCTCCAGGAATGATTACCATAAGTCCAGGATAGGTCTGCAGGAAGAATTCCATATTTCCTAAAATGATACCTGCACACAAGTCACCTACAGCACAAATGGAAAGGGCTATAAGACTTTCCTTTAAAACAGAATCAGTGTCAGCTAAAAATTCTCTTATATAGCTTACAAAACGTGCTGGAAGTGAAACGATGAACTTTACAGCATTAAATAAAAATAGAATGATGCCAACAACCAATGTGATGATAGATTCCCCAAATTGACGTGCCATCTTCATTAGACTTTTCAATCGGTTCACCTCCCATCATCATAGTGTCACATCCATACATATTAAATAAATAATTTAATTGAAATCAATTTTCATATAAAATCTAAATACACAATAGTTTAATTTAAAGGATTAGCTCTAAATTAATCATCATCAATGAATTCCTCAATGTTTCCTAAATCCTCTAATTGCATTTCTCCATCAGCAAGCTTTTCAATGATTTCAGTTCCTGTTTCGGATCCTTTAGCAATCAAAACATCTCCTGCAAGGATAACAGTGTTTTTGTCAGGACCATAAATCCAGGAATCCCCACGTCTGATGGAAATGATTCTCATACCGGTACGGTTGAGCAATAGCAATTCTCCTAAGGATTGGTTTGTTAAAGCAGAGCTTTCCTCAACATTTACACGAATGATGTTCCTTTCTGATTCTTCCATAACCATTTTGAATACAAGGTGTGGTTCGAATCCCTTTAATGTCAAGTCAGCTAAATCCTTTGCAGCGTTTCCCATGGATTCAGCAGCTTCTGCAATCTCAAGCAAGGTAGTCAATTTTTCTGCATCCTCAAGTGAACGTGCAGCTACAAGAGATTGCTTCTTTATTTCATAATTCATGCTGTTGAGTCTGTTTTCAAGGGTCAATACCTCTTCTGCTGCAGCTTTGTTGTTGAATAAAACAGCAGAATAAGCCAAATCAACCATTAATTCCGACATGTCTTTCATTTCAATTAAAATATCTTTTACACTTGGCATTTTCAAAACCTTCTTTATTTTAATATGTAATAAAAAGTATAATTTGATTATTCTATAATTTAAAAAATTAAATTAAAAAATATTGATTGAATTAATTTTATAAAAAATTAAATTAAAAATTTATTTTAAAGTTTTCAATAGACATTCACGTCTCAATTTCAATAGCTCCATATGCTTTGTTTTCAAATCGTTCTTGTCTTCTAAAATGTCTTCCAATCCTTTTCTTACTGCCTGACATGGCTCTTCAAGATGTATCCAGTCACAGTGTTGACAGCTCCATACATCCTTGTCCTTGATCCATTCACCGCCAGTCAATCCATCAGCACATGGATAGAAAGGACAATAACAGAAATCACATGCCTCCAATTCCTTATGGCATGGCAAATAATCACAATCATAGTCAAGGCCCTTAGGTGTCTCATCCTTCAAGTACCTTTCAAAGAAATCAATGTTTTGGGAAATGAACTTAGGCTTCACTATATAGTCAGAGGAAGTCACCATATAATCCTCAAGCTTGTAAGTCAACCTGTTTCCTACAATCAAAGATGAATTCTCTCTAACGCTTTCCTCACTAATGTCCTTGAACTTTGAGATTTCATATCTATACCCTTCATTCACGATGCCGACCAATAATTCTTCGTTGAAGTCATCAATGACTTCCTTCATCATATTGAAATTGGCCTTGTCATCATCCTCGCCAATTGGATTGTGAATGAATAAAACAAGGTCATTCTTTAAGGCAAACCTAATCTTATTTTTTAGCTCTTTGTCTGATACAAGAGGATTGTTCAAGTCAATAGCTACAAAATCATTCAATGGAGCTCCCAATACAGCTGAACTGTAATCTATTGGAGAAACAGTTGGATAAATCTTAAATTCGACATCATTATACTTTGAGCTCATTTGAATCAATAGATTGGCTATGCCATAAATGTTACTCCTGTTGGAGCAGATTAAAGCGACATTATTGTCTTGAGACCTTGAAATGGCCAATTCTATTTTTGAATAGGATTCCTCAAGTTTTGAATAGATATCACTGGTCTTTTCAATAGACTCTGACTCATCCAAGCCAACGATTACCTCATTTGACTTTTCTAAGTCATTTGCAATGATTTCCTTATCTTTTAAATATGTATCCAAATCGCTTAAATCGATATTATCATAATTGACTATAATATCTGCTTCAATTATGGCATTGAATGCATTTATGGTAATGTTTCCTATATCAGAACCCATGCTAATAAGATTAATCATCATATCACCTTTTTAAGGACGTTCTGTTATTGTTTTTATCTTTTGAAAATCTTTAATAAATAATTAATTTAGCTAAAAATAGCTAAAGGTGAAATAAATAGAATAAAGGTGCTAATAGCTCGCCTGTAGATTCAGTAGAACCTCCAGATGAACCTCCACTGGAACCTCCAGAAGATGAACCGCCGCTAGAACCTCCAGAAGATCCTCCTGAAGAAGAGCCTCCATCAGATGAGGAACTTGATCCTGAATCAGAGGAACTGGAACTAGATGAACTTGAACTGCTATAGCTTGAACTAGAGCTTGAGCTGCTACTTGAACTTGATTTATATTTTGAGCTGGAACTAGATTTGTAACTTGAATTGCCTTCATCCAATATGGAATAGCTATTGTCATCAGCATCAAATATCTTCAAGATTGAATCAACCTTTAAGGTATCCAACTTAACTTCAATACCATTTATTGTGTGTTCAGCAGTAGCTGTAGCAATGATTTTATAATCAGGCTCACCATTGATGATGATTGAACCGGATTTTCCACTAGGTTTGGAATAACCGAAAGCGGTTACAGTTACATTGAACTCATCCTTGTCAGTGTCATCCACGGTTGTGACGGTCATGTTATCTACATTGACCCCATCGACATCCGCCACCTCTGAGAGCTTGTCAGCCAATTCATATCTATTTGTTACATTTACATTGTCCGGATCTTTAATGAGCAATCCGCCGACATTGTCAGGACTGAAAAATGAGGTTACAGTGCTGACTTGCATATTTATTAATTCTCCTGGATCAGGAACCTCTCCAGTCGCTAAAGTATAGGAACTGAATAGCCCTATTTCAAAAAAGACAAAAAATAACAATATGATAAGTATTATTCTTGAAATTTTCATTTTATATACCCTTTATGAATTAATTTTTAAATATTTTGTAAATTATCTTTAAATTATTTTTTATAAGCAAATCTTCTATATTTCATCAATAAAACCTATACTTTTCATATCCTTCAATAAGTTTTAAATGTGATGAAGATATATTGTCAGTATCTTATAATGATATAGTTTATATTATTTATATATAATAAGATTATCGAAAAATAATCCAATATAGATTATTTTATTAACAATAAGAAGATAATATAAATATAAGATTGAATATAAGATTGAAATAAAAACATTAACGAATGTAATGACGAATGTAATGGAACTGTTTCGTGAGCAAAATCTAAAAAAATAGAAACGATTTTGCCAAAAATAAGGAAGTAATGTACATGACTGCTGAAATTCTAATTAAATTTGCAAGGAAAGGGATAATATTATCTCCAGAGGCATATGATTTAATCAAAAACTCTAAAAATCCTATAAATTTAAGTTCAGAAATTATTGTTAAATTGAAAAGCGGAAATTATTCTAAAGACATGGTTCCAGTTGATGTTGACACCATTATGAAAATGGAAGGGCTCAATTTAGAAATGGAAAGCCCTGTTAATGATGAAAAGCCTAAGGCTGTTGAAAAGCCAGCGCAGATACAAACAAAACCACTGGAGACTAAAGCTCCTACAAACAAGCAAACTGGTTTTGAGCTTGAAAAGCCTAAAGCTGAAGAAAAGGGCATAGACTTACAAAAACCTCAAACTGCACCAGAAAAAGGCATTGAACTTAATAAACCGAGAGAAGAAAAGCCTAAGGAAGAAATTAAACCTAAAGTCAATCCTGGGTATGCTAGTGAGCATGTGGTGAAAATCGAAGATGCTGAAGTTTCAAAAGAGGTTGAAGTTAAATACAAAAGAAACTTGACTGAATCAAAAGTCAGCTTTGACAAATTCAAGGTCCTTAAGGATACAAGCAACAAATCATACACAAGCGGAGAGATTGGAAACCTAATCGAATACTTCCAAAACAGATACAAGAAATTATCTGGAATATTGGAAAAAAGGCCTGAACTCAGGACCTGGCAAAAGATCAATGAAATCACTGAAAACCAAACTGACTTGAACCTAATCGTAATGATTACAGACATCAGAAGCACTAAAAACGGCCATTACCTGATTGAAGTGGAAGATGATACAGGTTCCATGCCTATTTTAGTAAGCAAGGACAATGATGAGCTCATTAGAGCTGCAAGAAACCTGATGAGAGATGAAGTCATTGGTGTAATTGCACAAAAAAGAGCTGGCCAAAGTGAAAACCAATTGGCAATTTGCCAAAATCTCATTGACCCTGATGTTCCAAGAAAGAATAGGAAAGAGGTTGATTTCGGTACTGTATTCACATCAGACATACATATAGGAAGTTCAACATTCCTTGAAGATGCATTTGTAAGATTTACCAAATGGCTTAATGGAGATTTTGGAAGCGAAGAGCAAAGGGAAATGGCTAATAACGTTAAGTATATGATTATCGGTGGAGATATTGTAGACGGTATTGGAGTTTATCCAAACCAGGATAAGGAATTAGCCATTAAGGACATCACTGCCCAATACGATGAGGCAGCACGTTTGGTTGGTGATATCAGAAGTGACATTAAAATCATCATCACTCCTGGAAACCACGATGCTTCAAGAGTTGCAGAGCCACAGCCAGCTGTTCCTGAAAAGTACGCTAAATCATTATACAAGCTGAATAATGTAGAGTTCCTATCAAATCCAAGTACTGTCAGCTTGGATGGCCTTGAAGTATTGATTTACCATGGAAGAGGAATAGATGACATGGTGATGGGATCTAATGACTTCTCACATGAACGCAATGACCTTGTAATGAAGGAATTCCTAAGAAAAAGGCATTTGGCTCCATTGTATGGTGAGAGAACCCCACTTGCTTCAGAGCTTGAGGATCATTTGGTTATTGATAGCGTCCCTGATGTATTGCATACAGGACACGTTCACATTAACACCTATACAAACTATAAGGGAATCCACTGCATAAATTCAGGCACTTTCCAGACTCAAACAGAGTTCCAGAAAATCTATAACATCGTGCCAACACCTGCAGAGGTTCCTATAATTGATGTAGGTGGAAATTACAAGCAATTGAAATTCATTGATTAATTGATTAAAATAGATATTTAAGATAATTGGCTATTAATAGCTATTTTATCTGCTTTTTTTATGAATTTTGATATTTATTAAGGATGATAATATGGAAAAGGAAATTGTTAAATCCGTGGTTGAAATGTCAGCATATGTTTTTGAAAGAGGATTGGTCTCTGGAAAGGCTGGCAATGTAAGTGCAAGATTCAAAGGTGAAAGCGGCGATATTGTAGCCATTACACCTACTTTAAAATCCCTTGCAGACTTAAGGGAAGAGGACATTGTTCTCGTGAATGAAAAGGGTGAACTCCTAACCAAAGGAAAGCCATCTTCAGAAGTGGGAATGCACTTGGCAATATATAGGAAAAAGCCTGATGTTTACGGTATTGCACATACCCATTCACCATATGCTACAGGATTTGCATTTTCAAATAAGAAAATAAAGCGTCTTGAAGGATTTGGAGCCATTAAGTCTGAATACTTGAAGGACATTGAATACTTCAAGCCTGGAAGCAAGGAACTTGCTGAAGCTGCAAGTGAAGCTCTAAAGACAGAGGATGCGATCATCTTGAAAAATCATGGGGTCATAGCTACTGGAGAGACCGTGAAAGAAGCTGCTGCTTTAGTTGAATTCGTTGAGGAAATAGCTAAAACGCAGTTTGTGACTCATGTCTTGAATTCAATTGAATAGAATGCTTGATTGAAACCAAATCAATCATGATTTTTTTCTCGTTGTAAAAGTTTATATACATCAAAAATAAAATAGGATAGTATGAAAATAGAATTTGAAATTATTGGAACAATTCATTCCCCATTTAAGGAATTAGAGGGAATGCCAATCCAACCAACTGGTGCAAAAGGAATTGAAGGAAAAATATGTCTTAAAGATGAATTCAAGCCTGGATTAAAGGATATTGATGGTTTTTCACATCTAATACTTATCTATCACTTACATAAGACAAATGGAAATGCTTTGGAAGTAAAGCCATTTATGGACAATAAAACACATGGAGTCTTTGCTACAAGATCTCCTAAAAGGCCTAACAATATTGGAATGACAACTGTAAAATTGGATAAGGTGGAAGATGATGTATTGTACATTTCCAATGTGGACATACTTGACGGCACTCCACTTCTTGACATCAAGCCATACGTTCCTCAGCTATTTGAAGACACTTTAGTTGATGACATAAAGATTGGATGGTTTGAAACAAAGCATCAAAAGGCTAAAAACCAAAAGGCAGATGATAGATTCTTCAAATAATTTATCATTTCTTTTTTTTTTAAGAAAATCTAATTAGTTTTATAAATGAAAATAAAAATAAGATTTTTAGAGATTATAATTTCCATCATCTGCGAAATCATCCTTATTTTTGCTTCTGTATCCTAATGCTATTATCAATATTACAAGTGCAACACCAAATACCGCAATCAATTGACTGTTTTTAGCTGTGATTGGAGTATTTTCTTCCTTTAAGATCTCATAAGCTTTCGCTCCTTCAGATGCACTTCCACCACCGTTTTCACCAGAGTCTCCTGTACCGCCATTAGATTGACCTGAAAGGTCTCCAACTGCAATTCCACTACCTGTAAAATTGCCTTCTCCACTTCCTGAACCTTTATTGATTCCTAATCCATTTCCGGTACCATTGCCTATTGTTTTTGGATTATTCCCCTCTTTTTTAGAATAATCCCTATCATTAGGCATATTATTGTTCTGTGGATCTTTGCTGGATTCATTATAATCTTTTGTTTTGTTTGAAGACACCTTATCATCAATGGTGATGTTGAAACTATGGCTGCCAATTGTAATGGTTATTACAGACCCTGATGCCAATTCATCAAGATTCAAATCTTTCAAATCAAAACGGCCATCCTCACCAACCCTAACGGACCCATAATCCTTTCCATTGATATTGACATTATCAATGTAAAATGATCCGGCTCCACTTGGAGTGTTTCCATTGTATAGTTGGCCAAATATTCCATTTTCATCTCCACCAAAACCCATAGACAAGTGTTTAAAGTCTTCAGGGTCTAAAGCTTTACCGAATACCATAGGACATATATGACCCAATCCATATTCTCCGTCATTATCAAAGTACCAGTTAGCACCAATATCTACCGCTGGATGATCCATGGTGCTCTTTGCATCCCATTGCTCATTAAAGCCAATTGAATTCCTTTCAAACAACATTTTCCCATATGGGGATGAACTGTAATTTTCAGCAAATACAATAGCTGCACCGGTATTGTCCAATGTAGTATAAGTGTCGCTTGACTTCTTTGCATACATAATGGTGTTTTGAGATATAATATCCCCATTTGTCAATGAATTTGCATATATGTTCATTACATTAGCTGAAATATTGTTATATTGGATAGTGTTTCTGGTAGTGTTCCCCTCAAGCCTTAATCCGCTGTTTGCATTGTCAATTATAGTGTTGTTTAGAATGCGATTGGATTTGGCATTTCTTAAAAGAAAACCATCCAATTTGTTTTTTGCAATGTGATTCCTTGTGATATTGTTTAGAAAAACACCATCAAGAACCAGGCCATTGCGTTTATTGGAGTAAATATTGTTGTTTTTTATATTGGTTCTGTTAACGTTTTCGAGTCTTAATCCATCATAGCCTTTAGTAATATTATTATCGTTTATTGTATTGAAATTGGAATTTTCCAAAAGAATCCCTGCCTTTTTCCCACCTGAAACAATATTATCAGTAATTATAATGTTGCTTGCATCCTTAACAATGATTCCATAATCGGAATTCACCTGTAATCTTATTCCTTTAATTGTAGATCCTGTAGCAAGTTCAGTGAAATAAAAGCCAAATGAATTCATCATTCCATTTTTGTTTGCATTATCATTTATAGAGCTTGAAGTGTGAATTATGGAATTGCTTTCGGAAATAATATTTAATTTTCTATTTACGATGATGGAAATGTTGTTATATTCCTTATCATTAAATTGAATTGTATCTCCGTCTTTTGAATTATCGAAGATAAATTGTATATCATCGTTTGATGTATTAGAACGTATATTATGGACTGAATTTATCGAACTGATATTATTTTCAGTTTCAAATTCAAAAGTTGATTTAAGATTATTATCGGATAAAAGTGAATTATCTAAATTTAAATCATTATTTGATTCTAAAACCATAGTATTATCATAATTTTCATTATTTAAGTTATCTAATGCAGATACAGAACTTATTAAAGAAAAAATTAAGATAATTAGAAAAATTAAAAATAAAAAATGATTATTTTTTAAATTATTCAATTTTCCTATCTGTAAAATCATATTATCAATCCATAATCCATTATTTAAGAAAAATACAACTTTAAATAAATTATTTTTTTAAAAATTAGATCCTTTAAAAATAAAAAAATATATTTAAAAGATTTATATTTAATTTTATTAATAAACAAGTATTTAAATCTTTATATATATAGATTTTACCAATTTAATTCCTTAAAATTATAAAAAAACTATTTTAAAATAAAACTCATAAGAATAAAAACTTAAATAGAATAACTAATAAATAATTACTCAAGATACAAGATGTATAATTTTTCATATCGTGTATCAAAAAAATTATTTAAAATTGTTAATTTTGTTTTAATTTAACAATTATTTTTTATTTTTTAAAAATAAATAATTTTATTATTTTATATGTTATTTTGTAATATTATAACTATAATTAAACAAAAATGAGGAAATTTTATGAATAAAAAAATATTACTAATTGCTACTTTAGTCATTGTGACTATCCTTTCACTTGGTAGTATTTCCGCATCTGAAGATGTTTATGCAATCGATGATTCTGTTACATCTGATGCTGGAGATGTTGTATTGGCTGATGGAGATGGCGAAACCACACAAGCCACTACAAAAACCATAGATATTGACAATTCAATGACTAATGAAGAGATACAAGCAAAATTAGATGCAGAATTGGAAGATAATGCTGAAATCAATTTTGCTCCAGGAGAATATAATGATGTTAATTTAAAAATAACCAAAGATAAAGTTGTTGAGGAAACTGAGTTAGATGAGGAAGGAAATCCTGTATTGGATGATGATGGAAATCCTGTTAAGAAAAATGTGACTCAAAAAACAACTTTGAACAACATTATCATCAATGGTAATGGTGCAACATTAATTGGACAACCTCCAATGAGCAACTATTATGATGGTATTTTCGAAGTTGCAAATGTGAATGGATTTACCCTTAGCGGTTTTAACTTCATTTGTCAAGGTGTCACTCAAGCTAATATGAAAACACCATCATGTGTAATTATCTTCAACACCACAAATGGTATAATCGAAAACAACAACATCACCGGTGGACGTTTTGGTCTTTACGTTGGAAGCAAATTCTCTAATCCGAACTACGATGCCATTGTAAGATACAATACCGTTACTGGCGTTAGCGATATGGGTATCATTTCCTTTGGTTCTGCTCGCACTCACATCTACAACAATACTGTTATCAATCCAAAAAATCATGGTATTGATGTAAGACATGGGTCTGGCCCTAATTGTATCGTTGAAAACAATACTGTCATTGGTGCAAGGGAAGGTATATATCTCATGCACAGTGCTGGGCACAAGGCAATCAACAACACTCTTAATAACTGTGATGTAGGAATTACCTGTTATGGTTCATCAAACATCTTCTGTGATGGAAACAAATTCACCAATCAAACTAAAATCGGGTTTTTGCTTGCAAGCGGATACAGTAATATTGTTATTGGAGAAAATAATGATTACAGCGGTTTGGTAACTGTGCCAATGCCACCTACATTTGCTTACAATATAGTTAAAGCTAATTCCGATTACGTTTCATTAACCAGCGGAACCTTTTCCCAAACTGAAGCAACCAACACAACTTATGTTCAAGTATACTTCGGTATTGGCGATGAGGAAACTATGGATCCAATGGAAATTAGTGCTGATTCAACTACTGTAATTACCGACACTCTCCTTAAATTAAACAATAACATTACAGTGAAAATCTGGAGAAACGATGACAACAACCACATAGATGCAGGGGAGTTAATCAATGTAACTATCGATGGCGTTGACTACAGTGGAGAATCTGACATTACTGGTGCAGTATATGTAGACATTACCGGACTTAAAGAAGGCAAACATTATATGACAGTGAAATATCCAGGTTACAACGGATTGAAGGAATCCACTTGGAGTGCTATCTTACAAATCGGTGAAAGCGATGAAGGAGAAGTTAAAACATTAACAGCAACTGCTATAAATGCTAACGCAATGACTGCAACTGCAAAAATATCCAAAACTTTATCCATTACCTTGAAAGATGCAAATGGAAATGCCATTGCAAACAAAGTAATTACTTATTCAGTGAATGGCGTTACAAAAACAGCTACTACAAATGCTAACGGTGTGGCTAAAATCACTGTAAACAGAGTTGCAGGAACATACTACTATGCACTTTGTTTCCTTGGTGATGATGATTATAAAGCATCATTTAAAACCGTTAAGGTAACTGTCAAAAAACAAGCGGTTAAAGCTACTTTTGCTAAAGCTACTTTAAAAGTGAAAAAAGTTAAAAAAGTAAAATTCACTCTTAAAGATTCTAAAGGTAAAGCTATTAAAGGCAAAAAAATCACCATTAAAGTAAATGGTAAAACCTTCTCTGCTAAAACCAACTCTAAAGGTGTAGCTACCATCAAAGTAAAAGTAACTAAAAAAGGCAAATTCACTGCAACCGCTAAATTTGCAGGTGACAGCACCTACAAAGCAATTACCAAAAAAGCTTACTTTACTGTAAAATAAGTATATGATTAGATTTTTGGGAATTTCCCAAAAATCTTATTTTCTTTTTTTCTTTTATTATCATTCTTGAAAAAACTATAATGAATACCTGATAAATAAAAAATTAATAATTTTAACATTAACGAACTATTTTTAAGCTCAATAAAAAAAGGGATAGAAGAAATCACTCTTCCACCATAATCAATTTTCCTGACTGGTCCTGATATACCTTACCCATTTCAGTGTATCCTTGACCGGATTTATTGCTTACATCAGGAGTCTCGTTCAATTGCTGGCCTTGATCCACTTCACTGACTTCACTCATCTGTTGCATGACATTCTGCTTTTCCTCTTGAGTCATATCAGAGAAAATGACACCTTGCATATTCCATGAAATAACCAAAAACACCAAAAGCCCTACGGCAATAACCAGCATTGCATCAACCAGATTTGCAGTTCCAGCCATAGGATCTTCAGTATCTTCGGACAATCTCTTTCCACCTTGACGACGTACCATCTCATTACCCCTAAAACATAGATTAAGTATCAGAATCGTATAGAATCATATAATAACAAATAATAGTAATTATATAACAAAAAATTATTTACCTCTAATTTCATCCTCTTTCTTTAACCTGTCCAAAACAGTGTCAGCCAAAGCATCTAAATTGGAAAGATACTGTTCATACCATCGTCTGCGAATCTTTCCAGCCACATAAGCCACTGCCCCTGAACCAATACCTACAACAGTAGTGTCAAATGCAACTATGATAGCGCTTGCAAGAGTGTTTACATCTCCGCTTCCAAGTGCAGCAAGCCCAGGTCCCATTGGAATGAGTGTACCCATCAATCCAAGGGTAGGTCCAATTTTTGTTACAATGTCTGTTTTTTGAAGATTCTTTTCAATCTTGTCCTGTTCCTCTTCAAATAACTTTCTAGCTAATGCACGTCTAGTGTCTTCTCTTAAGTCTTTTGACTTTGCAATCTCTATTAAAACCACTTTTTGAGAATGTTGAATAGGAGCATTCTTTATAATGCCTTGAACATCATTTATGTCCTCACAATTAGCTATCCTATAAATCAAATCTCTGACTAATTTAACAGGCACTTTCTTATGAGAACTGTATTCTGAGATAAGGCTTCCTATAATATATACTGCGAATACTGCAAATGCCAATAGAAATATGATTACTGGTATCTGCAAACTTTGAGATATGACATTCAATGCAGAAGTTAATAGATCACTTCCTGGAATTACCGTTACCATTTCACCACCAAACAATAAAAAAATATCATTTCAATAAATTCAATATAATTATCAAAAAATCAAAACTTTATTAAAAAATCATTCCTTCGAGAAATCATGATTCCCATTATTGCAATTCCAATAGCAAGCAAAAATGTCAAGGCCAAGGAAGTTAAAGAAGGAATTGTCATGAATCTCATGGATTGATTGAATGCTTGAATTATATTAGGTATCAATATAGAGGACAAAAGGAAATAAATTCCTAAAAACAACATGAAATTTCCAATAACGATTGGATAAGGCTTTTTAAGGAATTTAACTATTAAATTAGATGCAAAATATCCTAGCAATATCACCAAAACCATTGCAATGGCAACATACTGACTTAGTGAAAATGCACCTAATCCAATTGTAGGAGCTGCCATTATAATGCTGGCTAAAATAGATCCGAAGTAGCAGGGACAAGGAGCAACTAAAATCATTCTAGTAGTTCTCATGGTGTTGTTTTCATGCTTTTTCCACTCCTTAATTGTATATATCCCTGAAAAAATCATGATGATGGCCATGATTAGGTAAATAATGGAGTTATAGCTGTTGATTATTTCTGTCATTTGGCTTGTATACAAGGAAGCGATAGCTGATAGAAGCATTATTCCTCCACCATAAGCTAAACACAATAGAGCCAAATTCCTTTTTGAGAGATTTGCCAATCCACTGGCTATTCCCAGCTTTGTACCAAAAAGGATAACAGCTGCAAAAACCCCTAGTTGCCATAATGCACTTAATATATCCATAAAAACACCTGTAATTCAAAAAAAATCATTTAATAATATATCGGTGTTTTAAAATATGTATTACAATATATAAATACATTCTTATCAAAGAAGAAAAAAAGTTAATTTTTTGATAAAATTAAAAAATAAGCGTATTATAAAGTTTTATTAATATGAAAATAAGTTACATTCAATAGAATATTTCAGTTTATTTTCACAAATACCTTATTTTTGCTTTTAGACTTGCCGGATAATGCCAATCCATATTCAATGATCTCATTATCTTCAGTCTTTTTTACAGGGTAATCTGATAGAGAATATTCCCCAATCTGCTTGCCGTTTAAATGACTCAATTCCTTAATGACCTTATTGATTACGATCAATTCCTCTTTTTTGAAATCCATTTCAGGCCCCTTTAAGGAAAAGTATCTGTTCATTATCTTGCCGCATGGCAATCTACGCTTTCCTAAGCTTATCTTCTTTTCCTCAACCAGTTCCTCTATAGCCATTTCAAAATGAATTGGCACTGGTCCTCTTTCCTTCTTTATGTAGGATTCATTTGTTATGGATTGATTGAACTCCTTATAATAATTGAAGTCTGAAAAGTA
>Ga0129306_1002091_pt1 | contig 19058 bp, 16 predicted proteins | sample P827metagenome_FD_94438 | JGI IMG/M metagenome (GOLD analysis project Ga0129306, IMG submission 94438) | Capybara group fecal microbial communities from Wisconsin, USA - P827 metagenome | ecosystem: Host-associated > Mammals > Digestive system > Large intestine > Fecal | place: USA: Wisconsin... | reverse complement strand
AGTTGCCTGTGCGCTATTGCCGATAGCAATTGCACTTGCCTTGGTGGCCTGTGCACTATGGCCCGCTGCCAAACTATTATCTCCAGAAGCAACCGCATCATGACCAATAGCAATCGCACTTTCACTATTGTCTTTAACCTTTGCGTTATAACCGACAGATACGGCATTATTAGAAAATCCTGTAGCTTCGCCACCTACTATCGTAAGACCAGAATAAGTACCAGCGTTAATGCCGGCTTCACCAGCCCCTGCATTAGGGTTCGCGGCAGTAGGATTTCCACCTTTGTTATAATTGCCCACAATAACATTGTCCGTACCTTGCACATCACGTCCCGCATTTTTACCAATAAAAATGCTATTGCGACTAGGTTGTAAACTAGCGGTATTGATACGAGTTGCCCCATCTCCTGTAGACATTGTTGCCGTCGATTGTGAGCCAGCTTGATAGCCTATAGCCGTGGTAAATTCACCGGCTGCTGTAGCTTTATTACCGATAGCCGTCGCACCATAATCACCATGTGCGGTCGCTAATGTACCTAATGCGTAGGTATCTGCTTTTTCTACCTTAGCGCCCCATCCAAGAGCCACGCCATTAAGTGCAGCAGTACCTGTATAACCACCTAGTGCAGCCAAAGAGTTTTCGCCATACGCATACGATTCGCTACCAAAAGCGGTAGATCTTTTGCCATCTGCATGAGAACCAGCCCCAAAAGCTGTAGAGGCTGTTCCGTTAGCAACCGTCCAATTGCCAAATGCTGTGGCATACAGACCATTAGCTACCGATTCGTTGCCAAATGCCGTCGATACAACACCATTGGCTTCTGTAGAATTACCAAAAGCGGTGGCCTGTGTACTTGTGGCTTTTGACTGGTACCCAAAAACGGTAGATTGTGCACCAGAAGCTACATTCTCCGCACCAAAAGCCGTACTATTTTCAGCAGAGGCCTTATTACTAGTTCCAAAAGCAGTGGCTGATTTAGCTGATGCAATATTTTTGTAACCAAAGGCAGTGGCCTGCGTAGCACTAGCTTCTGTTTCTATACCAAATGCAGTCGCATCTTCACCACTAGCCTTTGTTTTAAATCCGAAGGTGGTAGCGTTTAAACCTGAGGCTACTGTTTGTGAACCAAACGCTGTCGCTTGATTACCAGAAGCGATTGTATTATCGCCAAAAGTCGTGCTATTGCTAGCACTCGCTACTGTTTTATAACCAAAGGCGGTAGCGGCTACATTATTTGCCTGTGTTTCATAACCAAAGGCGGTAGCACCTGTAGCAACAGCTGCCGTAGATGTACCATTGCCAAAAGCCATGGAACTAACACCTCTAGCAATCGTGCTCGTCCCAAACGCAAAGGAGTTTTTTGCTAACGCTTGTGCTTGAGAGCCCATCGCAACAGAAGCTTCTCCTTTTACCTGATTATCATTACCCACAGCGATACTATTCGTGCTAGTTACTTGATTTTTGAATCCAATTGCCACAGCACCACCACCGTTAGCACCAGGATTTACCGTATTGGAAGAACCCAAAGTCGCCGTACCATTGCCAGTAACGCTATTTGACGTGCCTACATCAAGACTACTGCCTAGTAAATTAGCTGCAGCATCAGCTTGAAAATTAGGAAAACAAGTAGTGGTCACACATGCACCTACACATAAATAGGCTAATTTTTTCTTATCAATATTCATTTTTCACCTCAACTCAACATACTAAATTTAATTACATTTAAATTTATAACGATCTTTTCCTTACAATGAATTTGCGGCACCCGCTAACGTTCATTATTCATCTAGGTTATCTTTAATTATATTAAATTTGCTTTCATAATACAATGATTCTGCCCCTATTAATTCATCTTTTTTTCATTTTATTGGTATCATGATAGAAATAATAGATATACAAATATAATAAATAAGCGGTTTAGCCATATTTATGTATAACTAAACCGCTTATTTACATTTCAAGGCGCCATTTTATTACAGCCCAACTATTTTTTATTTGGTAATTCACGAATCAATTCACTATTTTTGCCTGCTCGTTGAATATAGGAATCACCTGCATGCCCCACTATATCCATCAGCCATTTACCAGCAGATATAACCGCATCAATAGAGATTCCCGTTTTAATCCCCATTTCGTCTAGCATATGCAATGCATCTTCAGAAGACAAATTGCCTGCTGCCCCGGGTACAAATGGGCAACCACCTAACCCCGCCAGTGCACTATCAAACGTATCAATACCCGCATCCATAGCTGCTAACAAATTAGCTAACGCAGCACCACGTGTATTATGTAGATGAATAATCCACTGTACTTGAGGATATTTTTCTTTTACATGTTTACAAATAGTATTTACCTGTGCAGGTGTAGCCATGCCTGATGCATCCGATAAAGACAATTCGGTAACACCACAAGCTATATAAGCTTCAATAATCGCTTCTACATCACTAAGTGGTATATAATGCTCCCAAGGTGAGCCAAAGGGCATCGATATGGAACCAGATACTTCTATGCCATTAGCTGTAGCAAAATCTACGCTCTCTTGAAATGTAGCAACCGACTCTTCTGGCAATCGATTTAGATTAGCAATATTATGCGCCCTGCTAGCTGACACATTAAGTTTGACCTTTTTGCACCCACATGCAAGAGCCCGCTCTACCCCTTTTTTATTTGCAATAAGAGCACGGTATTCAACGTTGGCTTTACGTGTGATATGTTTAAAAACTTCATCTGTATCTGCCATTTGAGGTACCGCTTTGGGGCTCATAAACGACCCCACTTCAATAATAGGAACTCCAGCTTCTGTCATGCGATTAATATATTCTACTTTTTCCTCAAGGGTGAGAATTCTACATTCATTTTGAAGCCCATCGCGAGGACCTACTTCACATAGACGAATTTTCTCAGGAAATTCCATATAGCCTCCTTATTAGAAACGATATTATGTACACCATAATCTATTGTCGCCCGGTTACATAGGTTTCGACATAGGCTTTACAAGTATCAAGGCAACGTTGTGCATGCCCTTTATAGTCGTACTTTTCTACCTCAGCCACATTCGGTAACTCAATAGAATACGTGCAAATTGGCATCGCATTTAAAATCGCTTTAATATCTACAAGTCCTTCACCTACATAGGCGCGATCCTCTCGCATAATACGAACCATTTCATCATAATCAGGCACTGGTTTATTTGGTACATCACAAAGGTGTGCCATACGGAACATATGACTAGGAATATTCGCTAATTCTTCCAAACTATCGTTAGCACGGTAAAAATGATGCATATCTACCATAAGTTTTACATTATCCTTGCCTACCGCTTCAATGTATTTAACCATACTCGTTAAATCTTTAATGCCTGCTACCGGTACATATTCCATATTGAGATATAAATTATACTTTTTAGCTAAATCGGCCATTTTCTGTAACGTTTCAACAGCCGCTGCATTAGGCTCAACCCATACACTGCCTAAGATATCTTGGCAACCTAACTCTGCGGTTAACGCAAACACAGGTTCATAAGCATCTAAGTCCGTATTTTCCAATACGCGTGCTAGTTCCACATCCGCTACAGATATGCCTGTGTTTTTCATAACTGCTTTAAAATCTGCTAACATTTTTTTATCGTGAATCATTTCATAGCGATTTTCATTTGGCAAGCCCATATAGATTTGACGAATAGACACACTGTCATATCCACAATCAGCAGCAAGCTGTGCTAATTCTACTGGGGTTGCATTTAAGCATGTAAGTTGTGCTAAGGAATATTTAAAAGCCATTTCACCCAACTCCTCTTAGAAACCTAATTCTTTTTTAACATAATCAATCGGCATATCTACACCGGTAAAGTGCTTATATGCAATGGCGCCCTGCCAAAGCATCATAGGAATACCATTACACGTTTTACAACCAGCTTCTTTTGCAAACTTCATTAATTTAGTTTCTGCTGGTGCGTATACAATATCATACACAAACACATTTGGATGAAGTACATCTGGAGATCCAATAATGCAAGTATCTTCACTTCCTTTATAGCCCATAGTCGTAGCATTAACTAAAAGAACAGCATCTTTTAACTCTTCTTTAAGCGTAGCATCATCACTTTCAATATGACGCACTTTTACATTTGGCGCATGTTCTTTTATCGAATTAGCAACGGCTTCATATTTCTCAATTGTGCGCTGGCAAATGCAAAGCTCGCCTACACCTTCTAAGGCAAACATAATAGCAATAGCTTTACCGGCCCCACCTACGCCATAAAGAACTACTTTTTTACCTCTAAAATCAACGCCTAGCTCATCAATAGCTTTGATTAAACCAGCCCCATCCGTATTATAACCAGTAATTTCTTTGGTCTGTTCATCAATAACAATGGTATTACAAGCACCTATCATTTCTACTTCTTTAGATACATGATCTAAATAGCCTACCACTTCTTCTTTGTATGGGAAGGTAACATTAGAGCCAGCTACATTCAAAATTTTATACGCATCTAATACTTTTTGTAACTGCCCTTCCCCTTTTTCGACTTCAAAGCATAGATATACAAAATCCGCACCATTTTTATCACACGCGCTATTATGCATATGTGGCGAACGACTGTGTTTCAATGGATTTCCTACTAAACCAATTAACCTTGTTGTTCCCTGAATACGATTACTCATGCTATATCATCTCCTAAGTCTCGTTATAATCCGCCTGTAGCCGCATTTTCAGCTACCGCTTTATCTACTTCAGTAATTAGTAAATCTGGTAAGTCCTTGCCTATGCGCGATTTAATTAATTCGATTGTCGGTCCACGGGTGGCTTTCATCTGCTCGAATAGTTGTTCATTAAAAGGTACAATGACACTGCCATAATCCGTAACAATTTTTGCACGACCTGCTGCACGTTCATCCGTTTGTGTACCAGCCCAAGCCGTTGCTTCTTTTGATACATCATAAACTACTTGTTGCAAATCTTTTGGCAAGCGATTGATGATTTTTGGCGAACCCACTAAAACAACCGTATGATAAATGTGATTGGTTGTAACAACGTATTTTTGTTGTTCATAGAAACGATTGGCTACTAGTGTTTCAAATGGATTTTCCTGTCCATCAATTACCCCTTGTTGTAAACCCATATATACTTCAGAGAAACTCATCGGTGTTGGATTCGCCCCTACACCACTCCAGAATTTCAAATGGTAGCGATTTTCCATCGTGCGGATTTTTAATCCTTTTAAGTCCTCGATGCTTTTAATCTCTTTATTCGTACTTAATTGGCGGAAAGACTGATCGGCAATACCTAATAATACAATATTTTTATCTGCATAATACTTTTTTAATGCCTCAAATACTGGAGAGCCTTGTACTAATACTTTACGAGCAATTTTTTCATTAGGAAATGCCATCGGTATATCAAATACAGCGGCCTGAGGAACAAAGTTTACCTGAGGGGCTGAATTTTGTGCTACAAACGTAATATTGCCGTTCTGAATACTTTCAAGCAATTCAATATCGCCACCCACCTGCGCATCTGAATAATAATGTGCCTTAATTCGCCCATTAGACGCTTTTTCTAACCGTTCACCTAAATACTGTAAATATTTGAAAGTAACTGTATCCTTACCATTATCGGCTGCTAAGTATACATCATAGACTTCACGTTCAGCCTTATCTTTATTAAGACCACAGCCAACGACGCTTACAAGAAGGGCCAGCATGGCAACAAGAATAAAAAATTTCTTTTTCATTTTAACCCCTCCTACTTAATTAACATCAAGCTAAGGCTTGGTACAAAGGTTACAATTAATAATGCTACAATAAAGGCACCAATAAATGGCACGGCTTTTTTAACAATTTTTTCAACAGAAATTTTTGTGAGGGCACTGCTGACAAACAAGTTAACGCCAAGCGGAGGTGTTACAAAGCCAATAGCCAAATTAACTACCATAATTAAGCCGAAGTGAATCGGATCAAACCCATATGTTTTCGCTAATGGTAACAAAATTGGGGTTAATACTAGAATGGCTGGTGTTGTATCCATAACCATCCCCACAAAAAGTAATACAAGATTGACTAATAAAATAAATGCTACCCCATTTGATACGGCACCGCTAACGGCCTCTGAAAGAAGTGCGGGAATTTCCATCAAAGTTAAAACACGGGCAAAGGCAATTGCTGCCGCAATAATAAAGGCAATACTGGCGTAGGTTTTAACGCTATCATTTAAAATGTCGAGTAACCCTTGCATATCTATCTTTTTATAAATAACTACTGCTACGAATAAAGAATAAAATACGGAAATAACGGCCGCTTCTGTAGGAGAAGCCACACCCGTATAAATAGAGCCCAAAATAATAATTGGTGACAATAATGCCCAAAAACTATCCATGAACAAATTACCAAGACCTTGTGCCTTTAGTTCAGCATGATAGGCATTCAATTTTACCCGGTCTTCGCCATTTTTCAAGCAATAATAGTACGCATAACTCATGAGGCAAAGTCCAATTAATAACCCTGGTACAACGCCAGCGATAAATAATTTACCTACGGATACATTAGCTGCTTGCCCATAGAAAATAAACGGAATGGATGGTGGGATAATAACACCCACACCGCCTGCAACCGCTACAAGCGCAGTAGCAAACACTTTATCATAGCCTAGACGAGATAATACTGGAATTGTCATAGCGCCTACAGCGGCAGCCGTAGCTGGACCAGATCCTGAAATAGCCCCATAGAAAAGACAAGTAACAACTACAGAGATAGGCAAACCTGCTCGTAAAGGCGCTATAAAATAAGAAAAGAAGTTAAACATCTTTTCAGAAATACCACCTTTAGCCATGATGTTACCAGATAAAATAAACATAGGTACGGCTAGAATAGGAAAGCTATTAATCCCTGAAATCATAGCACGAATTAAATACGGACCATCTGTAGGGAACCAGCTATCTATGATATGCGGCATAAAGCTTACGCCTGCCAATACAAAACCGATTGGCACTGCCATTAAAATCAGAAAGAAAAACACAATACCAAGCACTGTCGGTGACATACTCTCACTCCTTTCCCTATTAGCCCATTAAATTATCTAGCACATTTTCATCTTTCTTTTCTCGTTTATATTGATTATGAGTAAAGATACATTGAATGGTGCGGATAATAGCCAGAAAGGCGCTGACAGCTACAGAACCTTGCACGATAAACATAGGAACCCCCATCGCTGGACTTGTTTGTCCATTTACAAAGGTTACACTTGCGGTTTGCCATCCGTAATAGAGCATAATGAGAAACAAAATGATGGAAAATGCATAGGTAAAGTAGTCCATAAGGTCTTGTACTTTTTCTGACATTTTCAATTTCAACATTTCTACAGCAATGGAACTACGGTGTTTAATACATAACGGAATACCTAAAAAGCCAGACCATACAAACATGAAACGTACGATTTCTTCAGACCAACTCAGGGAATTAGAAAATACGTAGCGTGCTACAATCTGAACGCCCATAATAACTGTCATTAAAACTAGGAGTATTAACAGTACGGCTTCTTCAAAATACTTATCTAGCCACTTCACTATACGAACACCTCGATTCGATTACAAAATAAGCTCTATGGATCCCATGGATGGGAAACATAGAGCTTATATCTACCATGAGATTAAAAATTGACTATTTTGTAGCTTTATGCACGGAGCGTGTTGCTTCTCCACCAATTAAAATACCTTCTACTACATTATCTTTTGGCGTGTAAATATCATTGATATTCCAAATGCCATCGGTTGGAACTGGAATATTTTCCATCGGTACATCCAACAAATACGGTTCATCAGAATCTAGCGCTTCTTGTAAAGCGGCTTTGAATTCTTCTGCTTTCATGATTTTTTTAGCCTTAATACCATAACCACGTGCGATTTCTGCCCATTCTGGATTATATTTTTCACCATCAATACTAAATGTAGTACCATAGGTATGGTTATAATGAGCGGCTTCTAAACCTGCAATCGTACCAAATGCATAGTTGTTCATAACAACCCATACAACAGGAATATTATGTTCTTTGGCTGTAGCCATACAAGATGGATTGGTACCAAAGCCCCCATCACCGATAAGCGTAATCACTTTTTTATCTGGTTTTGCTAGTTTCACACCAAGGATAGCTGCATTACCAAAGCCCATTGTGGCAAATCCACCAGGATGCATGATTGTTCCTGGCTGGGTAATATCAAATTGCTGCGCCACTCCATTTTTATTCCAACCTACATCGGTACAAATAATGGCATCTTCCGGAAGCACTTCACGTACATCCTTTAAAATGCGTTGTGGTGTCATTGGATATTTATCAGAATTTGCCACTTCTTCATTAGATTTTTTGAAAGTTGCTTTCCAATCAGCGATTTCTTTTCTAAGTTCAGGACGATCAATGCCTTCTGGTTTTAGCGCTTTTACTGCTTTTACAATCTGTGCCAACGCCAATTTCAGGTCAGCAACTGCACCAATCTTTACCGGATAGTTACGTCCAATTTCTTCAGGACTGATATCAATCTGTAAGAACGTCGTTTTGCGACTATTAAAACTTACACCATCGTACCAAGAACTAGAATCGGCTTCCGCAAAACGTGTACCAAGTGCCAAAATAAGATCTGCATTGGCTGTTTTTTCATTAATAAAATTAGTCCCCCAGAAACCAGTCATCCCTAAAAGAAGTGGATGTTTATCAGAAATAGCCCCCTGTCCCATAAGTGTACGAGATACGGGAATATCTAATAGTTCTACCAATTCCTTCAGTTCCTCATTGGCTTTTGATAAATTAATGCCACCACCAATATGAATAAGTGGCCGTTCTGCTGCTAGTAGTTCTTTTGCAATAGCTTCCGCTGTTTCTGGATTCAAGCTTGGTTTAATCGTATCGATGGAGCCATTGATGGTGCGATCAAATAACGCCACATCAATTTCACGAGAAAACATATCCATCGGAATATCTACAAGAACAGGTCCAGGACGACCTGATTCGGCTAAACGAAATGCACGATCTAAAATATCTGGCAAAAGTTCTGCGTGGTCTACACGGAAACAACGTTTGCAGAAGGGACGATAAATTTCATATTGATTACCATCTTCATGCAAATTTACTTCTTGATGCGGATGTTTACCATAGTAATAACTAGGCACATCGCCTGCAATAACGACCATTGGAATCGAGTCAGCTTGTGCATTAGCTACACCAGTCACTGCATTGGTAAGACCTGGTCCTAAATGAGTTAAGCAAACGGACGCTTTTCCCGTAGCACGGGCATAACCATCGGCTGCTGTAGATGCAATCTGTTCATGACGTACATAAATAAATTTTAACTCTGGATGATGTTCCATAGCATCTAGCATGGTAATAACCGTATGTCCACAAAGTCCAAACACATATTTAACGCCGCGATGGATAAGATAATCGCACAATAAATCGGCTACTAATTTCTTCAAAAAAATCGACCTCCTCCTAGCAAAATAGCTTATTTTAAGGTATTTATTTAATTATTCATCTAATGTAGGATCGTAGAATTCGCCAAATAATTCTTCCGGACTAGGCATATCTGCTGGAATTGTACGAGATACCCAAGTTGTATTGAGATAGTGTTTAAGGGATATATTTTCAGATACAATATTGCCACCCCAAGTGCCGCAACCAAGAGAAGAAGTCATTGGCATGCCATTAGTAGCGGAACCTGCATTTGCTTTAGATTGTGGTTGGCGTACCATAATACGGCTTACAGGTGCTGCTAGACCTAAGCGATGAATGTGATCATCATCAAAGGAATAAATACCAACGGAATGACCTTTGCCCCCAACTTCATAAATTGCCCGCATTGCATCTAGACCGTTTTCAAACTCACCAGAATATTTATGCGTTGCCAATAAAGTGGTTAGTTTTTCACTAGAGAAGAAGTGCTCTTTACCAATGCCATCCCCCTCAACAATGATAAATTTATGATCTTCTGGAATAGTGAATCCCGCCGCTTCTGCCAATTTCTGCGGTGGAATCGCTACGGTGTCAGGTAAACGATGCCCTTCTGCATCCCACATAACATTCTTAAGCGCTTCTCGTTCTGTTTCATTGGCAAGATAACCGCCTTCTTTTTGCAATTCTACTAGTAAATCATCATAAATGCTGTCATGAATGATTAGATTACCATCAGAAGAACAACCAGAACCAAAGTCACTTGTTTTGGAAAGCATCGTATTATGAGCAGCTTCTTGTAGGTTTTGAGCGGCTGTTTCATCAAAAATCATGGTGGAGTTACCTGCACCAGAGCCATATGCTGGTGTACCCGAACTATACGCGGCATGCACCATCGGACGGCCACCGGTAGCAATAACCAAATCTGCACGTGCCATCAATGCATTGGTCATTGGAATACTTGGATTGGTAATGCATTGCAAAATATCTGCTGGTGCCCCTTCTTCCTCAAGAGCACGTCGCATAATTTCCACAGACTCAAATGTAGTGTTCTTAGAACGAGGGTGTGGAGAGAAAATAACTACATCACGAGCTTTAATTGCATAGACAGCCTGCCCACCAGGTGTCAAATCTGGATTTGTCGTAGGAATTAATGCCCCAATAACGCCTACTGGTTTTCCGTATTTAACAATCCCTTTTTCGGGCATCTCTTCTATAATACCTACTGATTTTTGACGAAGTGCATCACGCAATATACCGCGAATTTTAAAACGTTTATTCATGCGTGATACTGGATCACCTAAGCCAGATTCTTCCACACCCATCTGAACTAATTTTTCAAACGTCTTCTTGTTTGTAATTGCCCAAGCTACTTTTTGAATCAAACGGTCCACTTGTTCCTGTGTATACGTCGCAATAATTTTTTGTGCCGCTTCTGCACGTCTAAATAACTCGTCTAGTTCTTGTTTTTGTTCTAACGTCAAATCCTTTTCTGCCATGATAGCACCTCCTGAAATATATAACGCATAAGCTTCTTATAAACCTGTTTTCTATAGTTTAATTATATAAGTTGATGACTTTTGAGTATAATACATATTACTGATTATCATCATAAGGTTTTCCTTATTAAAAAGAAAAACCCAAGATGATTACGTCTAGCATTAGTAATCATCTTGTTTTTTTCTGGTTATTGGGAATTATCCATCAATAAGTATTTTTTTTCTTTTTCAGCAAAGGACTGGCCGCGAACAAGATCTACATAATCGGCAAAATCTACCATCTGTTCACGAGCAATTTCATCACTACCAGTGTCTTTTAGTTGTCTCAATACAGTTAACACACTTTGAACCTGTGCAAAGAGAATTGTAAATGGATAGGTAATAATATGGTATCCCATATCACCTAACATAGGGGCCGTATAGCCTTCTGTGAAGCCTTGTTGTGGGAAAATACCTAGGTGTAATGGTATGTCCTTTAAATATTGTGGTGTTTTAATTAAATCCTCTTTGCTCTTTGGCAAAAATTTAACAATATCAGCACCTGCTTCATGATATTTTGCCAACCGTTCCATACCTTCTTCAAAAGGCGCATCTGTACGAGCTACGATAACAAAATTATCATCAAGACGCGCATCCACTGCAGCCTTAATTTTACCAACCATTTCTTCTATGGAAATGGTTTCTGCCTGTTTTAAAAATGGACAGTTAGGTGGTAATTTTTGATCTTCAATAAATAGACCTGCTGCACCAGCACGTTCAAAAGCTTGTACGGTACGATATGTATTAATGGCATTCCCATATCCACCTTCTGCATCGGCTAGTAAAGGAATATCTACGCAGTTTGCCATATTATCGACAGCTGCCACCATCTCGGAGAAAGTAAGTAACCCATTATCTGGTGTACCCAAAATACCACCGTGCATCCCATAACCAGTCGTCCCTAAAAGTTCAAAGCCCGCTTTTTCAATCATTAATGCGGACAAGCAATCAAATGCACCTGGCGCAATCTTCCCTTTACCGTTTAATAATATTTCACGTAACCGTTTTTTCTTATCCTTTGCTGTAACCATTTGTACACCTCTTTCCAATTACATATATTCAGTATAAATGAATAAGTCTGCCTATCTTTACAAATCTATTCTATATCTTTTCTATAAAAATAGATAATATGTATCTTAAATAGAAACAATAAGGATTTCCTTATAATTATTTTGACAAATGATTTTAGCCTAGTTATGCTATACATAAGATGAAAAGAGATATATAAGTATTAATGACATCAGGATTAATAATATATCAGTATTAATAACATAAATATCGATGACATTATCACTATTAGCAATAAGGGGGCGCCATGACATTACAACAATTAATTTACTTCTGTGAATTAGCAAAAACCTTACATTACACAAAAGTGTCACAGAAATTAAATATTTCCCAGCCCGCACTTAGTTACTCCATTCGCGAATTGGAAAATGATTTAAACGCAAAATTATTTGAACGCCATGCTAAAAAAATTTCCCTCACAAAGGAGGGAGAACTGTTTTATAACTATGTAGAACAAGCTTTACACTTAATTAATGAAGGCTATGAACTATTAAATACGGGTACAAGTTTGCAACAGCGACGCCTAAATATTGGCTATATTCACAGTATTAGCCAAAGCTATATCCCTATCTTCTTGGACTTTTGTCATAAAAACAACCTGAATATTACCTTTAACTTTACCCAAGCGCTCTCTAATGATCTTCACGAGGGCTTGACGAAAGGGGATTATGACATCATCTTTGCGGTAAATGAAACGCCAGGCATGATAAATCACTTACTCGTAGAGCAACCTCTATTTCTCTATGTAAATATCAACCATCCGCTCCACACGAAACAGTCTATTGCGCTACAAGATTTAGCCCCATACGATATGATTATGGTTAATAATAAAAGCCAATTACGCAAACAGTTAGAGACATTATTTAAATCAGAAGGTTTAAAAATAAAATTGAATATGGAAGCTAATAACTGCGAGGATGTGCTCAGCTACATTGATAAAGGCTATGGGCTTGCCATTATACCACAAACCAATTTAGATAAACACAACAATGTAGCAGAAATTAAAATCGACAATATATCACTACATCGAAAAATCTATCTATCTTGGTCAAAAGCAGTAAATAAAGATGCCAAATTAGCAGAAAAGCTATTGGAATTTGTGAACTGCATAGGATAGATGCTTATAAAAGCACCTACCTGATGCCCCAAAAATAATACACCGATAAGGGTAGCTGTCCACTTTAGATTGAAAAGTTTTTGTAATACACCTGCTGTAGAAGAAACCGTTGCATCCCCAGTCATCCCAAGACCAATAGCAAAAATGATGTCCGTCATAATTGTCTTAGGTAATAGCAAAATATATAAGAGTACCCATAACGCACGGAATCAGACCCCTGGTCCATACCATCAACGTTTAGTTGATGGTTTTATTTTAATTGATACACCACTACGCGTACTCATTACTAAGTGATTCGTACTTGTTACTGTATTATTTACTTCTGTAACTCCACCAATAGCGTAGTATAGAATTTTTATATTGCAAATTTTTGATTTTTCTGATATATAAATATTATTATAAGTTATTCTTATTATGCGATTTTGGCATCGAAGTCATAACTAGGCTTTACCCAACATTTTTTTACTGTTTCGTACAAGGAGATTATTTATGACTGCAAAAAACCATCTAACACCAAAAGAAATTTTAAAAGCTACTAATGCTACAGGCATCACTAAAAGCAACTTACCTATCTTCCCCATGTTTATTTTAAGTATTATAGCTGGGGCCTTCATTGCTTTTGGCGCCGCTGCTTCAAACATGGGATCTTACAACCTATTAGCTAACCCTGACAGCTTTGGGCTTGGAAAAGTTGTGGCTGGTGCCATTTTTGCTTCTGGCCTTATTATGGTTGTCTGTGCCGGTGCCGAACTTTTCACTGGTAATAGCTTAATGACTATAGCTCTTTTGAATAGGGAAATTACCTTGGGAAAGCTCCTTCGCAATTGGTTAACTGTTTATATTGGTAATGCCATCGGCTCTATCTTCATCGCCTTTATGATCTTCTATGGAGATATTCTAACTGCATCTAATGGTCTCCTAGGTGCTATAGGAATAAAAATTGCTGTCGGCAAGGCCTCCCTCCCTTTTATGAAAGCTTTTTGGCTTGCTGTCCTATGTAACTGGCTAGTTTGCACAGGCGTTTGGATGGCCACAGGAGCTGATTCCACCATAGGAAAAATCTTCTCCGCCTTTTTCCCTATTTGGGCCTTTGTCCTTGGTAGCTTCGAACACTGCGTAGCCAATATGTATTACGGCCCCTCTGCCCTCTTTGCAAAAACTTCTCCACAAATCTGTCAAGCGGCTGTTAATCTAGGCTTATCACCACAAGCCATCGATAACCTAACTTGGTCGAACTTCTTCCTAAATAATCTTGTACCAGTCACCCTTGGGAATATCGTAGGTGGAGCAATCTGTGTAGGCATGTTCTACTGGTTAGTTTATAGGGAAAAAGAGTCAAATTAGAGTCATTTTAAGTTACTGAGTCAGAACTCCCCATCAAACTGCTAATTTTCTCCATCTCACAAGTGGCAAACTCCCATAACAGACTCGACACACTTAAATACTTTCTAATAGATAAATCTCGTAATATTTTTCCTACATTATTCTTTGTAAAATCATGTATAATTTGTCTTCCATACTTTTGTCTAAAATAATGTTATATTTGCAACTCTACTGACTCTGTGATAAGTTATGACATCTTTCATTGATATTGAACCTCTCTGTATAAAATATTGTGATTCTCAGGCCAACAATAATTTTATACAGGGAGGTTTTTTCCTTTTCTTTAAGATTTTATATCTATCCCCAGTTAAACTAGGATCATAGTTATATCTATTCGATAAGCAAGCAAAAAGACTGACGACAAAATTATCGTCAGTCTATATATCCGAGAAAATTTATTTTAACTCTAACATACAATTTTATTTCCTATTAAACTATAAAGGATAGTATAAATGAAGTTAGCAAACCGACAAGCAAAGCTGGGCGTTCCCATTTATTAGCCAACTTCTGATTTGTACCAGGAATAACCCCTGCAACAACAGGTAATGCAGTCAAGGCACCTCCACTTAAAAATAGTTGCATAATTGCAGGGCCCATAATAGCCGCAAAACTTATAGACATTGGACTTAACCCCATCTCCATTAAAATTTGAACAAATGGTAAAACAATAGCTGCAGATGCTGCATTCGATTGTGTTATTGTTCCTGCAATAGCAGAAATTATTAAGAGAATCTGAATTGGTGCAATGACTAATAATGGATTTAGATAATCTGCTAATACGCGCACTAAGCCGATTTTATTAATAACGCCAGACATAAACATTAAACTAATAATAGCAACAATCGGAATTGCAATTTGAGCAACCCCAGAAATCATAGCTTTTTCACCATCAGCTAATGAATATCTTGCCATAGCAATTACTAAAATACTACAAACAAATCCAACAATGAAAACAGGAATTCCCGCAAAAAAAGCTATACACAATAACAAGAATGGCGTAATTGCTTTAGTAAAGCTTGGTGCTCCTTCAGGGAGTTTAAAATCAACACTTGTGGCATCTGACACAATAGAAATACCTTCAGCAATCATTTCGCGTTTAGCACGCCAATAAGCAAAAATATATATACCAATGCTGCCGATAAAGCCCCAGATATTAATTAACCCAAAATTGACCCCAGTTAATCCTAAAATAGCTAGCATTGTAGGATGTGTAAAACCGCAAGAATTTGCCACCGTGTTGGCCATCGAAATAATAGCTGATGTTTTATTAGGATGCAAACCTAATTTTGTTGCGGCAGGACCAGCAATTGTAGCTGTAATAACAGGTTGAGTAAAAGCAGTTAATGCGCCTAATAAAGCTGCTGCAAGTCCTGCCGCAGTAGCAATACCTGGTGCACCGCCTTTCTTTCTCCCCACCTCCATAATTTTATGAATAATTACATCTAAATACCCTGTTTTCTGCATAATACCTATGAAAAGCAGCACTCCTAACATATCGATAATAACAGGGTTCATAGCACCTATCAAAAGTCGTCCTATTGAATCTGGATCCTTTCCAATAAGAGGAAAGCCTGCAGCCATTGCTGCTAGGACACTGCCAATAGTTGCAGTTATATATAGAGGTGCCCATCCACAAATCATAATTATTAAAGTTAATATCATAATGACTTGCGCCGTAATCATAACTCATACCTCCTTAATAGAAAATACTTCAAGATACTATTAATGTTCTTCAATTACATTAATTGAATAACTTAAATTCAATGTTCGATTTAATTTATGATCAAGTAATTTACAAGAAAATTCTTCTCCAAATTTAAACCCATCCAATAATGGCACTGTTCCTGTATAGATAAGACAGTTATCAACTGATACTTCTTCTTTAACTTTTTTAACAATTGTTTCTAGTGATAATAAATCTGATGTTACCCCTTTTTGATATTGAACTACTTTACCTTCAATTACTTGCGTTGATTGTAATTCAAGTTCATCAAAATGATCTTTAACATCTTCATACCTCCAAAATGTCGTGCAATACGGCTTATTGCACACCTGTTTGGATTTATGAATGCTAACTGCTTCTAACTCTCTATCTGTATGATCACTACCAATACCGATATAATATTCTCCATTTTGTATTAAAACTAAATATTCAACTTCACCACTAGTTTTGTTCCCTATAACTTCAATGTTTTTATCATTAGTTAAAGTTGTTTTTGAACATTGATAAATTACTGGAACTGTCTTAGGGCATTTTATACCTTCCGCTTCTAGTTCTTTTATATGTTCCATGGTTTTTTCAATATCTTTTCCGGCAAAACCTACTACAATTAGGTTTTCTAACTCAAACTCTAATGTTTCTAAATTACCGTTCGTATCGACTGTGATCTTCATAATAAAGTCTCCTATTTACCTATTTAAATATACTAGAGGTTTATAACTTATATAAGTTAGGTTTGCGATCTCTAAAAACATTAATATTTTCACGAATATCTTTAATAATGCTTAAATCAATTTCTCCCGTACTACACTCTTCTGTTTCGCCCAAATGGCAAAGTTCTTCGCCCCATGGATTAATCAACAATGAATTGCCTGCAAATTTAGTTTCACCAACAGTGCTACAAGCATTCACTGCGCACACATACATCTGATTTTCTATTGCCCGAGCTTTAGCTAATGTAACCCAATGCATTTTTCTAGCTAATGGCCAATGCGCTGGAATAAATAATAAATCCGTATCCTTCAACGCAATTGTTCTTACTAGTTCACAAAATCTAATATCATAACAAATAATAGTAGAGCATTTTATCCCATCTAATATAAAATGAACTATTTCCTCTCCACCTTTATAATAATTATGTTCACCAGAAGGTGAAAATCCATGGATTTTATCATACTCCGCAACTAATTCTCCCTTGCGGTTAAATGTATAAGACGTATTAAAAACCCTATTATTTTTCAAGGTAGTAACCGAACCAGCAACTATATTAACATTATTACGCTTAGCAAATTCACCCATTAATTGCTTAGTATATACGCCATCTTTATCTGCTAACTCCCTCAAATCATTTACAGGAAAAAATCCTGTGTTGAAAGTTTCTGGCAAAACAATGATGTCTGGATTATCTATTAAAACGCCTTCCATTAACTCCAAGGCATATTCAAAATTTTTTTCAGGACTAGCAAAAGTGCAATCCATTTGTATTAGTGATATCCGTTTCTTCACTGATAGCCCCTCTCTTCATTAATACACTATTCAATAAATTAATATGCTTTATTAGTAATTGGTATACCATTTAAACAAATTGTATATCATTCAATATATGTCGTCAATATTTATTTTTCTTTAACTATAAAAAATTGCTATAATAGGATAGTGGAGGGTATTATGAAAGAAAATAATAATACATTAAAAGAACATGTGTACAAAAAAATTAAAAGCGATATTTTAAACCAAATATTCAAACCTGGAGAAATATTAAATGAGCGCAAGCTATCAGAAAGTTTAAATGTTAGCCGTACCCCCGTCAGAGAAGCTTTAAAAACTTTAGAAATGGAATCTTTAATTCATTACAAACCCTATGTAGGTGCTATTGTTAATGAGATTCAAAAAGATGATTTCAAAAATAGTTTTCAAATCAGAAAAGCATTAGAAGTCTTGGCTGCGGAAATTGCATACGACAAAATGAATAACGAAACTATTCGAAAATTAGAAAGCTGCATCCAAAAACAGGAAAATTTAGCCAAACAAAAAATGAATACATTGTCACAATTTATGAATCTTGATATGGAGTTTCATAATATTATTGTTGAAATCACTGGAAACCAAATACTCCGCCAATTTATATGGGAATTACGCGATAAAACACATACATTAGGTGTTAATGCTTTACAACGAAGTTCTACACGTTTCAGAGAAACGATTGAAGAACATCGCCGTATATTAGATGCGTTTAAAAAAAATGACTTAGCTTTAATAAAATCAACTATGAAAAAGCACATCGAGAATACTTATCTTAATGCCAAAAAATATATAGATACAAAAAGTTAATAAATAAAAGGATCTTAGAGGTTATTTCAAACCTCCAAAAATTCTTTTAAAGACATCAATTTTTTACTTGTAGATACTGTGTATATAGTTGTGAATTCCTAAACAGAAGCCTAACTACCCTGTTTATCACCTAAATATTGGACAATTTATTTCTAAGGTTTAGGTGAAAAAGCCAAAAGAAAAACCCTAGCAACCAAAGGTTACTAGGGTTTTTCTTTTGATGGAGATCCAGATATTTGAACCCTGTGTAGGTATCGCCGCATACATGATTTCTAATTATGAAGCCAAGTTTTTGCCCTGTTTTATTTAAAAAGGAGTCAAATTGGAGTCACTTTACGTTTTAGATATAAAAAGGTACCCACCGGCATAGCCGGTGGTTCTTCTTTTAGCCTATAAGGCTAAATCATACCAGCAGCGCATGGGAGCGCATATTGGTCCGTCACCTGCATTATATTACCTACTTCCCGT
>Ga0129306_1002089_pt1 | contig 19072 bp, 17 predicted proteins | sample P827metagenome_FD_94438 | JGI IMG/M metagenome (GOLD analysis project Ga0129306, IMG submission 94438) | Capybara group fecal microbial communities from Wisconsin, USA - P827 metagenome | ecosystem: Host-associated > Mammals > Digestive system > Large intestine > Fecal | place: USA: Wisconsin... | reverse complement strand
GACGACGGTACCGTTGAAGAAGGCGACGGTGAGAACCAGTCGACTGGCGACAACAGCGGTAGCGGTTCTACCAACACCGGTGGTGACGGCGGCGGCGATGGCGATGATGTAGGTGACGAGCACTAAACCTTCATAACGTACTACCATGAAGAAAGAGACTTGGAAGACCGTCATTCAGATCATCATCAGCATCTTGACGGCACTGGCTACATCGCTGGGAGTGACCTCTTGCATGAGGTAAGAGGTAAGAAGTAAGATTATTGAAAATGGGACTGTCGAAAATTTGGCAGTCTCATTTTATTTTCGTACCTTCGCCCCCATGAAATTAGTAAGACCAAAGAAAAATCTGGGTCAGCACTTTCTGACTGACCTGACTATAGCGCGACGCATTGCTGATACGGTGGATGCTTGTCCGGAGATACCAGTGCTGGAGGTGGGCCCAGGCATGGGCGTGATGACGCAGTACTTGGTGGAGAAACCGCGAGAACTGAAGGTGGTGGAGATAGACCGCGAGTCGGTGGCTTATTTGAATGAGCACTTCGCGCGCCTGCGCGAGAATATATTAGGTGAAGACTTCCTGCGCATGGATCTGAACAAGGTGTTCGGTGGGCGGCAGTTTGTGCTGACGGGCAACTATCCCTACGATATCTCGTCGCAGATATTCTTCAAGATGCTGGACAATCGCGACCTGATACCCTGCTGTACGGGTATGATACAGCACGAGGTGGCGCTGAGAATGGCATCGAAGCCGGGCAATAAGGCTTACGGCATCCTGTCGGTGCTGATACAGGCGTGGTACGACGTGGAGTATTTGTTCACCGTAGAGCCTTCGGTATTCAACCCGCCCCCCAAGGTGCAGAGTGCCGTGATAAGGATGACGCGCAACCAGGTGGACCATCTGGACTGCGACGAGCAGCTGTTCAAGCGGGTGGTGAAGACGGTGTTCAACCAGCGCAGGAAGATGTTGCGCGTCTCGCTCCGTCAGATATTCGACAGCCAGCATCCGGCATCGGAAACTTTCTTCCAGCAGGAGATGATGACCCGTCGGCCTGAACAACTGACCATTGAGCAGTTCGTGGAACTGACAAATTGCGTCGAAAAGGAGTTGTGTGCGACCACAAAATGAGTGTGTTCGCACACAAATGATTGATTTGAATCAAGAATAAGTCACTTTTTTGATGATTTTGGGCAGAAAACTTTGAACGTAACCAAAATCGTCGTACCTTTGCATCGTGAATCAGAGATAACACATATCTTAAGAAGGTATTAAGAGGGAAAGAGATTGATAATATAAGGATAACAGACATAAATGGTTAGTTAGTAGTTTTTAGGTTAGTAGTAAGTTATTTTGAAAGGTGTTAGTGATTAAGGTAAATTAGAGAGAGCATTAGGTTTTTAGTTATTAATAGGAAAAGAAAAAAGATGCAGTCTGCGATTGGTTCGTAGGCTGCATCGCTTTTTTATTGCATTTTCCGCATCCACCCGCCTCGCAGCATGCGGATGAGGAAGATGAGACCTCGGAAGGTGAGTTCGATGGCCATAGCCGTCCAGACGCCAGGCAGCCCGTAGGTGGTGGCGAGCAGGGCAGCGAGCGTCAGGCGTACGCCCCACATGGAGAGCAGGCTCATGATGGCAGGACGGAGCGTGTCGCCAGCACCGATGAAGATGCCGTTGCAGACGATGGCGGCGGCAAACATAGGTTCGGCGAAGGCTTCGATGCGCAGACAACGGGTGCCGATGGCGATAATCTCGTCGACGGGTGTCATGAGCGACATCAGCTCAGGGGCGAAGACGAACATGAGCAGTCCCATGAGCGTCATGACCAGCATGCCCAGCGATGCCGACATGCGGGCAAAGGAGCGCGTCAAGAGTCGTTTGCCGGCTCCGAAGCTCTGTCCCACCAGCGTGGTGGCGGCTTCAGCGATGCCGAATCCGGGCATGTAGCACAGGCTCTCGACGGTGATGCCCAGGGAGTGGGCGGCAATGGCTGCTGTGCCCAGTGGGGCGACAATCAGCGTGCTGACCACCTGAGCCGAACCCATCAGGACGTGCTGCAGTCCCATCGGTCCGCCAATCTTCACGGCATTGCCCACCACCTCGGCACTGGGACGGAAGGAGCCCGGGCGACCTTTCAACTTGAGCATATCAGAGCGGCAGAGCAGGAAATAGAGCATGAGCAGCGCCGTGATGAGCTCGGCAACACCCGTTCCCATCGCAGCTCCCATGACGCCAAAGTCGAGGATATAGATAAAGAGATAGTTGAAGACGACGTCCATCACGCACATCAGGATGTTGAGCATCGACGGGATCTTCATGTTGCCAGAACATTTGAGCATCGAACCCGCCAAGCCTTCCATCTGGAAGAAAATGCCGCAGAAGCCGATGATGGCGAAATAAAGCGAGGCATCGTGGGCTATCTCCTCAGCGCCGCCCAACCAGTAGGGCAGGGGACCGCTGATGATGATGGCTGCCAGCGAAAGGGCGAGGGAGAAGAGGAAACAGCAGATGAGCGACTGGCGAAGGACACGGCGGGCGCGCTCGAAGTCGTTGGCGCCGATGGCGTGGGCCACCTGCACGGAGAATCCCATGTTGGCAGCCGAAGCCAGTCCACCCATCAGCCACCCGGTGGTCTCGACGATACCGATGGCTGCTGAGGCTTTGGCTCCGAGATGTCCCACCATCGACGCGTCGATGAAGAACATCACGGTGGCAGAAATCTGAGCCAGAATAGACGGGATACTCAGACTGACGATCAGCCTGAGTTTCTCGCCCTGCGTCATCTCGCGACCCTCGCGGATGTAGGACAGGAGGTCTTTCTTCTCTTTCTCCTTCGGCATGTCGTTATAACGACTCTAAGTAGAGCACGCGACTGGCCCACTCGTTCTTCTTGCCCCATTCAACCTCGTTGCGGAAGGGCACTTCCAAACCGTGATTCATGAGGTAGGCTCCACTGTACGACTGACCCTCGCAGTCGAGTGGCTTCAGGTCGATGCGGTTCAGCTCGTGCACCTTGTACATGCGGTTGGCATCGAGACCGGCCATTTTTACACGGGGCAGGTGCTCGTTCTGGAAAGATTCCGTCTTCCACCAATACCAGACGGCTTTCTGCTTGGCATCGTCGACATACATCATCGAAGCCAGACCCTTCTTGTCGTAGGGCGAGACGAGGCGGTAGATGTTGCCAAACTGCACGATGGGACGAATCTGCTTATACTCCTTGATGGCCTGACGGCAGAGGGCTTTCTCCTCGTCGGTCATGTTCTTAGGCTGGATCTCCATTCCCAGACGTCCGCTCATAGCCACGTCGATGCGGTATTTCATCGAGGTGGTGCGGAAGACGGTGTGGTTGGGCGTAGCCGAGATGTGCGAAGCCATAGCGATGGCAGGGAAGAAATAGCTGGTGCCCCACTGCATGTAGATGCGCTGCAGGGCGTCGGTATTGTCGCTCACCCAGAACTCGTCGAACCAAGGCATGACACCCCAGTTGGCACGTCCGCCACCAGAGGCACAGGCCTGGATGGTGACATCGGGGAACTTCTGACGGATGCGCTGGCACACCTTCTCGAAGCCGCGATGATACTCGATGTAGAGGTGGCTCTGCTCGTTCATGGTGAGATACTGCGAGCCGTGATTCATGATGGCCATGTTGGCATCCCACTTGATATAGTCGATTTCAGGATACTTGGTCATGAGGTTGTCGACGATGGAGAACACGAAGTCCTGCACCTTCGGATTGGCCAGATCGAGCACCACCTGCGTGCCGCCGCGACCCAGTACGGGCTCACGCTTAGGCGCTTTGACAATCCAGTCGGGGTGCTTCTCATACAGCTCGCTGGTGGTGTTGGCCATCTCAGGCTCAATCCAGATGCCGAACTTGACACCGTTTTTCTTGGCGTCGCGAAGCAGTCCCTCGATGCCCTCAGGCAACTTGCGCGTGTCGACTACCCAGTCGCCCAGACTCGAGTTGTCCACCTTGCGGGGATACTTGTCGCCAAACCAGCCGTCGTCCATAACGAACAGTTCGCCACCCATCGAGGCAATGTCGGCCATCATCTGGTCCATACCCTTCTGGTTGATGTCGAAATAGACACCCTCCCACGAGTTGAGCAGAATCTTGCGCTCCTTGTCGCCATGCATCATCTTATACTTGCGGCCCCACTTGTGGAAATTGCGGCTCACACCGCTCAGTCCCTCGCGAGAGTAGGTGAGTGCCAAAGCGGGCGTGGTGAAAGTCTCGCCCTTCTTCAGCAGGTAGGCAGAGTTGTCTTCGTTGATGCCTGCGAAGAAGTAGTGGTAGTCGGTATCGTCGGTAGTCACCTTCAGACGGTAATTGCCTGAGTAGCAGAGCGCTGCGCCAATGACGTCGCCCGTATTCTCCTGTCCCTTACCGTTGAGCGAGAACATCACCTCGCTATGGTCAGTATGCGAATTGCGCACACCGTCTTTGTTGACGATAACCTTCTGACCAGGAGTCAGCGGCTCTTCCACCAGTCGGGCTTCGTTGGCCCACGAACCGTAGAAGTGGCTCATCCAGACGTCGCCTCTGCGGATGGGCAGCATTGCCGAAGCAAAGGTGGTCAGCGTGACGGGCTGCTTCTCGCCATTGGTAATCTCCGTCCAGGCCTCGATCATGTCCACCTCCTCGTAAGCCTTGTAGTGCAGCTTGACGGTGATGGGGTAGACGGGGTCTTTCATCGTGATGGTGGTCACGTTGCCATTGTGCTCGACACCCTCTGTGGCCAGAGCTGTCGACAGGTTGCCGTCAGCATGGCGCATGGCGAGAGCGGCCTCGGCAGGCGTGTTCAGTCCGTAGGGAGGATAGGCCTCCATGCGTCCGAAGGCGTTGGGCGACTGCAGACGCTGCAGGTCTTGAGCACTCAGACGGGCACCGTAATAGACGTATTTGGGTTGTGCGCCCTTCTCTACGTCGAGCACCAGCGAGTTGTTGCGGGTTTGAATCACCACTTGCTCGGCCTTTGCCATCGTGGCTGAGAGGCTGAGCATTGCCAATAAGATGAGATGTTTCTTCATATGAGTAGTAGTTAATAGTTTTTATTTCTTTTCTTTCAGTTCTGCGGCGATGATTTCGGCCATACGACGGGCACCCTTGGCGTCAGGGTGGATAGCGTCTTTCAGCATCTTGTCGCCATCGTTGGCATAGAGCGTGTGCAGGTCGATGACTTGCAGCTTGTTCTTCTTAGCCACCTTATATATAATAGGTGTGATGGCGTTGACAATGACGGAGTCGCTAATGTTCCACGTAGGCTTGAAGGCGGGGATAGGTGTGCAGAGCACGATTCTGGGCTTGCGTCCGTCGGCTTGCAGCTTGTCAATCATCTGCTGCAGGTCGTCTTGGTATCCCTCGCCGTACTGCCAGTTCTCAGGCTTTGAGTCGTTGGTACCCAGTTTGATGAGGACGATATCGGGCTGGAAGGCCAGCGCGTCGCGCCAAGCCAGTTCGTTCTGATAGGGAAAATCGCCCTTGTTGAGCAGCGTGCGGCTGCTGACACCGAAGTTCTTGACGTGGTAGCCGCTGCCCAGCAGACGCTGCAGTTGGGCGGGATAGCCCTGCTGCGTAGCCATATCGATGCCGAAACCGTCGGTGATGCTGTTGCCGATGCAAGCCACGCGCACCGCATCCTTCTTCGGACCTTGGTGGTTGTTCAACCAGTTGGTCAGGTCGTTGAGCATCTGGTAATGATAGGTGAACGAACTTCTGAATCCGAAGCCGTGTCCACCGGTGGGGTAGATATACAGCGCGCAGTCGTTGCCCTGGCGGCGCATAGCCGAATAGAAGGCTACACCATTGGTGACGGGCGGTACGGTGCGATCGTCGTTGGCTGTGAGGATGATGGCGGGAGGCGTCAGGTGACGGATGACGGCATGCTGGTTGGAGAACGCTTTAATGAGTTTGGCGTCTTTCTGTCCCTCAGCACCCAGGAAATTGACGCATGAGCCTTTGTGGGTCTCCTTCTCGTTCATCGAAATGACGGGATAGAAGAGAATAGAAAAATTAGGACGCTCAGCAAATTCGCTGTGCGTGGATACGGTAGAGGCCAGATGACCACCAGCCGAGAATCCCATGATGCCTACGTCGTAGGGGTTGATGTGCCAGACGTCAGCCGAGTCTCTGACGGTGCGAATGGCTTTCTGGGCATCGCTCATGGGGATGGTGCGGTCGCCGTTGGGCATGCGGTAGGTGAGTACGAAGTAAGCAATGCCCTGCTGGTTGAAATAGCCAGCCCAGTCGTGCCCCTCGTTCTGCATGGAGAGGTGGCTGTAACCTCCACCCGGACAGCCCACAACGGCTTTGCCCGTAGGGCGTTGAGGCAGATAGCCTACGATGTTAGCCTTCCCGTCAGCGGTCAGGTTGACTGTCAGTTTTCTGGCTGTTTGTGCCTGCATCGTGAGGATGCTTAGGCATACGGTCAAGACAAGCGTCAATGTCTTTTTCATTATTTTCTGTGATTGGTTAGTTCGCAAAATGTGGCACAAAGATAAGGATAAATACTGAGATTATCAAATTTGTGGCAAAAAAAATTTGGCTTTTTGCTCGTTTATTCGTACCTCTGAACTTCGTTCTAAGGTACTCACGTTCGAAAAAGCTCAAAAAAATTTTGGCTTTTTGCTCACTTATTCGTACCTCTGAACTTCGTTCTAAGGTACTCACGTTCGAAAAAGCTCAAAAAAATTTTGGCTTTTTGCTCACTTATTCGTACCTTTGTGGCGAAATTAGGTGTAGTACGTCTAAGAAAGATATGAGAAATAAGAAGAAAAGAGCCCGCAACCGTCGAGGTATGCAGGTTGTTACACTATGTATAAGCACCACGATGGTGCTCGTTTTGCTGGGTATGGTAGTCTTCTTCGTGCTGTCGGCGCGTAACTTGTCGGCCCACATGAAGGAGAACCTGACGGTGACAGTGATGCTGAAGGACAGCGTGACGGTGAACGATGCTCACTTGCTGTGTCGTGACCTGTATCACCGCCCTTATTCCCACAATATCGACTATATCAGCAAAGAGCAGGCTCAGCGCGAGCAAATCAAGGAGCTGGGCAGCGACCCGACAGAGTTTCTGGGCTTCAACCCGTTCCCTGCCACGCTGGAGATACAGCTGGCTGCCGAATATGCCAACAGCGATTCGCTGAAGTGGATAGCTAAGGAAATCAGAAAGGACGCGCGCGTCAGCGACCTGTCGTATATGGAAGACCTGATGGACCGCGTGAATGCCAACCTGAGTCGCATCAGCATCGTGCTGCTGGTGCTGGCCTTGCTGCTCACCTTCGTGTCGTTCTCGCTTATCAGCAATACGGTGCGACTGAGCATCTACGCCCGTCGCTTCCTCATCCATACGATGAAGTTGGTGGGAGCCTCGTGGGGCTTTATCCGTCGCCCCTTCCTGAAGCAGGCTATCGGAATTGGTGTGGTAGCTGCCTTGCTGGCCAATGGTGTGCTGGGAGGCGGCATCTATGGCCTTTACCTGACGCAGCCTGGTATGCTGGATATTGTCACGTGGGACGTGCTGGCTATTACGGCAGGTGCCGTGCTGGTGTTCGGTATTGTGATTACGGCTTTCTGTGCCTGGTTGGCTGTCAACAAGTTCCTGAAGATGACGGCCAGTGAACTTTACAAGATTTAAAAGTTAAAAGATAATAGATAAGAGTTAATGGATAAGAGAGATTTCGCATTCGACAAAGTCAACTATATCTTGTTGGCTGTAGGGATGGCTATCGTCATCATCGGTTTTCTGCTGATGAGCGGTTCTGGTTCTTCAGAAACGGCCTACGACCCCGACATTTTCAGTGCCCGCCGTATCAAAGTGGCACCCATTGTCTGCCTGATAGGTTTTGTATCAATGATTTACGCGGTGGTTCGCCGTCCTAAAGACAAATAACGATGGATTGGTTTGAAGCGCTGATATTAGGAATCATTCAAGGTCTGACGGAGTATCTTCCCGTCAGCAGCAGTGGTCATCTGGCTATTGGTCAGGCACTTTTCGGCATGAACGATGGTGCCGATAATCTGATGTTTACCGTCGCTGTCCACGTGGCTACCGTTCTTTCGACTGTCGTCATCCTGTGGAGTGAGATCGACTGGATTGTACGTGGACTGTTCAAGTGTGAGCTGAACGCTGAGACGAAATACGCCCTGAACATCGTGGTTTCGATGATTCCCGTGGGCATCGTCGGCCTGTTCTTCAAGGATCAGGTAGAGGCTGTTTTCGGTTCAGGCCTGTTGGTGGTAGGCTGCTGTCTGCTCATCACGGCTTCGCTGCTCACCTTCTCTTATTATGCCAAGCCCCGCCAGAAGGAGCATATCTCCTGGAAAGACGCCCTCATCATCGGTATCGCTCAGGCTGTAGCCGTTCTGCCCGGTGTGTCGCGCTCTGGTTCTACCATTGCTACGGGTCTGATGCTGGGCAACAAGAAGGAGTCGCTGGCTCAGTTCTCGTTCCTTATGGTCATCCCTCCCATTCTGGGTGAGGCGCTGCTCGACGTGCTGAAGATGACGAAGGGTGAGGACGTGATGGGTGGCATCGAGGCATTCCCCTTGGCTGTTGGCTTCCTGGCTGCTTTCATCTCTGGCTGCGTGGCCTGCAAGTGGATGATTAATATCGTGAAGAAAGGCAAGCTCATCTACTTTGGCATCTACTGTGCCATCGTGGGTGTCGTAACCATACTCTGCTCTCTGTTAGGATGAACTTCATAGAAGGTGAACTGATATACATTAACAAGCCTTACCGGATGACGTCGTTCGGTGCGCTGGCCTTTGTCCGTACCCGCGTTTCGCGCCGTGTGGGAGTGAAGCGGGTGAAGATAGGACATGCTGGTACGCTCGACCCGCTGGCTACTGGTGTGCTGATTCTCTGTACGGGCAAGAAGACCAAGGAGATAGAACGCCTACAGCTGGACACCAAGGAGTACACGGCGACGCTTCAGCTGGGAGCTACCACGCCGAGCTACGATATGGAGCATCCGGTAGATGCCACTTATCCTACGGAGCATATCACGCGTGAGCTGATTGACCAGACGCTGACGCAGTTTGTGGGTGACATTCAGCAGGTTCCGCCCGAGTATTCTGCGTGTAAGATTGGTGGCGACAGGGCCTACGACCTCATGCGCAAGGGTAGGGAGGTGGCTCTGCAGGCTAAGACGGTGCATATCGATGCTATCGAGGTCACCGACTTCGACGCTGAGAAGATGCTGCTGAGCATCCATGTGGTATGTGGCAAGGGCACCTATATCCGTTCGCTGGCCCGCGACATCGGGCGTGCGTTGCAGAGCGGAGCCTATCTCACAGCTCTCTGCCGAACCCGAGTAGGCGATGTCAGCATTGACGACTGCATCACCATCGACGATTTCACCCAGTGGCTTGACGCCCAAGAAATAGAATAATGATTAATAATAAGATATGAAGCTATCACAATTCAAATTCAAGTTGCCTGAGAATCTAGTGGCCCTGGAGCCACCCCACCGCGTATTCGAAAACGAAGACGGGACGGTGGAGAAAGTGTATCATCGTGACGAATGCCGCCTGATGGTTGTTCACCGCAAGAGCCAGAAGATCGACATGTTCGAGAAAGACGAGGAGGGAAACGATACGGAGCGCCCCCTCACTTTCCGCAGCCTGATAGACTATTTCGACGAGGGCGATGCCATGATCCTGAACGACACCAAGGTGTTCCCGGCCCGTCTCTTCGGAACCAAGGAGAAGACTGATGCGCAGATTGAAGTCTTCCTGTTGCGCGAACTCAACGAGGAGTTGCGCCTGTGGGACGTGCTGGTAGAGCCCGCTCGTAAGATTCGTATCGGCAATAAGCTCTTCTTCGACGAGGACGGCCCTATGGTGGCTGAGGTCATCGACAATACCACCAGTCGTGGTCGCACGCTGCGATTCCTCTACGACTGTCCTCACGACGAGTTCAAACGCGAACTGTTTGCACTCGGTGCGGCTCCCCTGCCACGCTATATCATCGACAAGCGTGAGGTGAATGCCGACGATATGGACAATTTTCAGACCATCTACGCCAAGAACGAGGGTGCTGTGACGGCACCTGCCTCTGGACTCCATTTCAGCCGCGAGCTGATGAAGCGCCTCGAGATTCGTGGTGTCAACTTCGCTGCCTTGACGGTTCATTGCGGTTTGGGATGCTTCGACCCCATCGAGGTGGAAGACCTTACCAAGCACAAGATGAGCTCTGAGCAGATGATCATCAACGACGAGGTATGCCAGGTGGCTAACGACGCCAAGCAGTCAGGCCATAAGGTGTGTGCTGTTGGCATTAGCACGCTACGCGCTACGGAGTCGGCTGTTAGCACCGATGGCATGCTGAAGGAGTTTGACGGATGGACCAACAGGTTTATCTTCCCGCCTTACGATTTCGGATTGGCTAACGCGCTGATTACCAACTTCTATCACTCCGAATCGACGATGGTGATGGCTACTGCTGCCTTTGGTGGCTACGACTTGGTGATGGATGCCTACAAGCAAGCCATTGAGAATGGCTATAAGTTCGGCTGCTACGGAGACGCTTTGCTGATACTCGATGACTAATCATCAGGTGTTTCTGGGGCTGGGCTCCAACCTCGGCAATCGGGAGCAATGCCTTGCCGAGGCCATTCGCCTCATCAGCGAAAGGGTAGGAGAGGTGACGCGCCAGTCGTCGTTCATCGAGACAGAACCCTGGGGCTTCCAGTCGGAGCATCCGTTTCTGAATGCCGTCGTGCTCTGCGAGACCAGTAAGACACCCCGCGAGGTGCTCCAGCTGACACAGCAGATAGAGCGTGATTTGGGAAAGACGAAGGCGCACGCCACCGAGCGCAGCCCTCATTCTTCATTCTTCATTTTTCACTCTTCATTTTATAAGGATCGCCCCATCGATATCGATATCCTGCTCTACGACGACCTCACCATCGACGAGCCCGACTTGAAGATACCGCATCCGCTGATGCACCAACGTGACTTCGTCATGATACCGTTAAGACAAATTACTAACAAATATTAAAGCAAAAACAAGTTATGAAGAAACTACTCTGCCTCATGATGCTCGCTGTCGGTTTGACGGCCCATGCTGAGAATCCTTACAAGAAGTACACGGAGAACCTTCCGTTCAAGATGTCGGAAGTAAAGGCTCCCGTTATCCCCAATCGTCAGGTCAACCTGCGCGACTTTGGCGCTGTCGACGATGGTGTGACGCTGAATACTGAAGCTTTCGCCAAAGCCATCGATGCCCTGAGCCGTCAGGGAGGTGGACGTCTGGTGGTTCCCCAGGGTGTTTGGTTCACAGGTCCTATCGTGCTCAAGAGCAATATCGAGCTCCATCTGCAGGTGGGCGCTGTCATCCAGTTCTCTGGCGATGAGAATCTCTATCCCATCATCAAGACATCCTTCGAAGGTCTCGACACGCGTCGCTGCCAGTCGCCTCTTAGCGCCAATGGTGCTGTGAACATCGCTATCACGGGTCGTGGCGTCATCGACGGCAATGGCCAGTACTGGCGTCCTGTCAAGAAATCGAAGGTGACTGATGCCCAGTGGAAGGAGATTATGAGCCGTCCTGGTGGTGTGGAGATGAAGAAGGGCTACTGGGTTCCCAATCAGGGTTACGTGCAGGGCGAGCAGGGTGCCAACATGAATGTGCCCAATGCCCAGACGGAAGAGGAGTGGAATGCCATCAAGCGTTTCCTGCGCCCTGTCATGATTTCACTCGTCAACTGTAAGAACGTGCTGCTCGAAGGCGTCATCTTCCAGAATTCTCCCGCTTGGAACATCCATCCGCTGATGTGCGAGAACATTATCCTTGACAATATCCTCGCTCGCAATCCTGCCTATGCCCAGAACGGCGATGCGCTCGATTTGGAGTCGTGCAAGAATGCGCTCATCGTCAACTCGAAGTTCGATGCTGGCGACGATGGCATCTGCATCAAGAGTGGTAAGGATAAGGACGGACGCCGTCGTGGTCGTCCCTGCGAGAATGTTGTCGTAGACGGCTGCACCGTATTCGCTGGTCACGGTGGCTTCGTGGTGGGTTCTGAGATGAGTGGTGGCGTGAAGAATATCCTCGTCGAGAACTGCCAGTTCCTGGGCACCGACGTAGGTCTGCGTTTCAAGTCTACCCGTGGACGTGGTGGTATCGTTGAGAACATCCATATCAACAACGTGTCGATGACTGACATCAAGACCGATGCCATTACCTTCAACATGTACTACGGTGGTAAGTCGGTAGCTGAGATGCTGGCCGACGGCGACAATCCCGACAACGTGACCAAGGTACCTGTGACTGAGGAGACTCCCATCTTCCGCAAGATCTTTATCCGCAACATCGTCTGCAACGACGCAGGTCGCGCTATGGAGTTCAACGGACTGCCCGAAATGCCTATCGACGGTATCACCCTCGAGAACGTCATGATTCAGGCCAAGAAGGATGCCGTATTCAGCAACTACAAGAATCTCACGAAGAAGAACGTAGTCATCAAGGTGCTGAAATAAACATTTCAGCACCCAAGTAGAACCCCGTTTCCGGTGGCTGGTTGTACGCCACGTTCTGGGTCGCTACGGAGAGCCGGTAGGGGATGTCCTCCATCAGGCAGACTATGCGATAGTCGGTTGGAATCGTAGTGGTGTAGAGGCGCAACTCGGTACTCTCCCTGTTGCGCGTCAACACCTCTTCGCGCCAGTCGCCCAAGAGGTCGGCAGATAGGTTCGGATTCGACTTGGTTCCGTTGTTGAACTGGCAGTCGTCGAAGTGGTAGAGCCTCTGGATACTCCTGTTCTGCCAGTCGTATTTGCTTACCGTCTCGCGATCCAAGAGCTCGCGCAGCAAGTCGCCATCCCACCAGATGCCGAAGTTGACGGGGAGCCATCGTCCATTCATCCTCAGGTAGTTGCCGTGCTGCGGATCGCTGGCATCCTGAGCCGAGTTGAGCACTTCGCCCTTGATGTTGCGGATGCCGTGACTATCCGTCGACCACATCTCTACGCCAGGATTGGTGGGGTCGATATCAGCCGCCATAGCCCGTCCTACATCGCTGCTACTGGGTATCTGGAAGATGACCTTACCCGTTGCTGCATCGCGGAAGTCGGACCCGTCGCGACGATTCTCATGACAGTCCCAAACCTGCAGTCGGTCGGTGGTGGGGTCGAAAGCCATCAGGTGGATCGCATCGCCGTGCCCCATCCCCGTATTGTACAGTCCCCGTCCGTCGTTGTCGACAGCCATCGAACCATAGGTTATCTCGTCGCATCCGTCGCCATCGACATCGGCTATGCGCAGGTTGTGGTTACCCTGACCGGCATAGCTTGCCCACTCGGTGTTCAGCGTGTCGAAGGTCCAACGGCTGCGCAGTTTCCGTCCATCCCAGTCCCACGCGGCAATGACGGTACGCGTGTAGTATCCTCTGCAGAAAAGGGCGCTGGCGTGCTGTCCGTCGAGGTAAGCCACAGCAGCCAGATAGCGCTCTGAGCGATTGCCGTTGTTGTCGCCCCAATATTCAGGAATGCCCCTGTCGGGAATGTAGGCTTGCGTGTCCATCACGGCTCCCGTCAGTCCGTTGAACACCGACAGGTATTCCGGACCGTCCAGGATGCGCCCTATCTTTCTGAATTCATCACCCTGATACACCCAGTCGGCATCCTTGTTGCCAATCACGGTTCCTTGTCCGTCAGTGGTGCCGTCAGCCGTCTTTATCATCACTTCCGCCTTGCCGTCGCCATCGAAGTCGTAGACCATAAACTGCGTGTAATGGGCTCCGCTGCGGATGTTCCTACCCAGATTGATGCGCCACAGCCGAGTGCCGTCCAGACGATAGCAGTCCAGAAGGGTAGGGCCCGTAAACCCAGCGTGTGCGTTGTCGTGTGCATTCGATGGTTCCCATTTCAGGATGATTTCGTATTGTCCGTCACCATCCACATCACCCACAGAGGCATCGTTAGCCGAATAGCTGAAAGCGCGCCCGTCAGGCGTCTTGCCACCCTCGGGCTTCTGCAGCGAAATGGGCAGATAGCCAACGGGACTGTCGGCACGCATCGTGTAAGAACCGTCCTTGCCCCCACCTTTCACCTCGTAGACGGCATCCCCCTTCAGCGGCTTCGTGTCCACGAAGAAAGTGCCGCCTTTAGTCAACGGTTTCTTGTTCAGTTTCTTACCATTTCGATAGACATTGAACGCCTCGCCTCGCTTATCGCTTTTCAGCGTTCTCCAACTGACAACGACCTGTCCTTCGCCGTTCTTCACGGCGATGACACCACGATTCAACTGCTCTCGCTGCAATCGGGCGTAATCGTAGCGGGGCTGGCTCCAGACGGATAAACTCAGGGCGAATAAAATGGCTGATAGTAGAAGTTTCATGTTATAAGTTGCTTGTTTTTGATGGCAAAGGTACGAAAAAACGAGAGAAATGCAAAAGGAAAGCTTGCTTTTCTTTTCATTTCCGAGTGCTAAGTACATTCGGCAAAGCCAAAGTTACGAAAAAAAAAACGGAACTGCCAAACTTTCGGCATTCCTATTTCACAATCTGGATGACGGTCTTCCAAGTATTTGGGAAGGCGTAGAGATGACGGGCGAAGAGACCTATGGCAATGCTGATGCCCGTATTGCCTATCTGGCCGACGGCACCTACCGCTACTACCAGAAGAACGACAAAGGTGAATGGGAGGTGAAAGCCGAACAAGAAGTGTCTGAATACAACGTTGACGGTGACTGGCTAGCTACCCGCTGGCAGGAAAAAGGTGGCGAGATGAACTACGAATGGTGGGACATCGACGAAATCAAGGGCGGTCAGATGAAATGGTCAGCTCTGCGTGAACGCGCTGACGGCACCCGCTTCACCACTACATTTACATGGAAAAAAGTCGAAGACCAATAATACAGGTCTGCGCCTTGTGCTGAAATAAAAAGTGTCGTGAAGTGAGATTATTCTGAAAAAAGATGTATCTTTGCACCAACAGAACGCGTAACAGTAGATGGAAAGTGTATTGATCATCATCACTTATACACTCATCGTAGCAGTCTCGCTGACCTGCGCTGGTGTGTTATGGTTCAAGAGGAGGGAGGTGCCCGACCTGTCGCGCACCTTCCTTTCCTCCTTTTCCTTCATCGTGGGAGTGCTCGTGGTAACGAGGCTGGTGAAATTTGCTGCTGATCCGTCTTTTTCCCCTTACCACGAACTGATATCACCCTTCTTTGTTCTGGGAGGGCTCATTGCCATCACGCTGTTTCTCATCTATCCCATCGAGGTTATACGCCCTCGGTTGTTAAGGGGATGGCGTTTCGTGCTGCCTTTCGTTCCCGTTATCCTGCTATCGATACCATCGCTCGTGGGAATGAAATATCAGACGCTGCTGTCAACCGACGACCTGATGGAACACCTGTTCGAATTCAACGTCCTTCTGCGACTGCTGGGAGTGGTCATCGTGTTTTTGATATCCCTGACGTTGGTAGCACTACCCTACAACTGGCGCGAAACGAGTGTCAACCATCGTTGGATTTTGCGTACAGTCTTGATAGCACAAATCATCAGCGTGCTCTTTTTCGTGCAAGGCTTTACCAGTTCAGCCGTCGCACAGCTGATCCACCTGCTTTGGGTCTGCATATCACTATTCTATTTCACCTACTTCGAACTCAGAGAGCGGCTTCTGCCTGTGGAACTGCCTAGCGGTGTTGGTGGAAGAAGTAATAGTACGGTCCCCAAGGGCGACTTGTGGCAGCAGATATCCTATCTGATGGACATCAAAGAATACTGGCGCGACCCCGACACATCGGTAGAGACTATCAGTAAGACCTTAGGCACGAACCGCATCTACGTGGCCCGCAGCATCAAGGAGCACACAGGCATGAGTTTCAACGACTACATGAACAGCCGCCGCGTGGAATACATGGCCACCATGCTGCGCCAGAACTCGGAGATCAACCAGAAGACACTCTTCTTCGCCGCTGGTTTCCGCAGCTATCCCACAGCCCACCGTAACTTCACCAAGTTCAAGGGCTGTTCGCCTACGGAGTATAGCATGAAAAATGCGTTATAGGCGTAAAGTTATAAACTCTATGAAAAAACGGGACTGCCAATTATTTGGCAGTCCCATTCTTCTAATTTACCTCATACACGAGGTCACTCCCAGCGATGTAGCCAGTGCCGTCAAGATGCTAATGATGATCTGAATGACGGTCTTCCAAGTTTCCTTCTTCATACATCACCTCCCTTCGTTTAGTGTTCGTCACCTACATCATCGCCATCGCCGCCGTTGTCACCACCACCGGTGTTGGTAGAACCGCTACCGCTGTTACCTGAACCGCTCTGGCTAGAACCACTGCCGCTCTGACTCTGCGAAGAACCGCTGTTCTCGTCCTCGGGATCCTCCACGTCGCCAGAGGTAGAGGTCACGCGCTTCACCTCGTTGCCGTTGCGGTCGATGCAGGTGATCTGGATGGCGGTGTCTGCCAGCTCGTCCTTCAGGTCAACCGAAGGAGTGAAGATGATGCGGCGACTGGTGATGAGCGAGGTCTTCACGTCCTCAACCTTCTCCACAGCCTTGCTTCGCAGGCCGAATCGCATCGAACCCAGTCCGGGCAGTGCCACCGAGTGGCCTTCCGTAGCCCAAGCCTTAATCACCTCGCCAGCTGCATCCCAGCAGGCCTTCATCACGCCCTGGCTTACGCCGCTGCGCAGGGCTGCCTCACGGATCACCTTTGCCTGAGTCAGGCTGGTGTACAGGTCGGCCTTCATCACATAGCGGTACTTGCCCGCCGATTCCTTGTCAAACTTCAGCAGTCTCTCTACTGCCTTTACCTTAAGTGCCATAAAATTATAAATTTTAAGGGTGTAAAAATTTTTCCGCGTCCTTAAAACCTATTCCTTCTTGCCTCGTTTTTGCGCTTTGCCTATGAAAATCTTGCTCCATGGTTAACAAAAATTTTCCCGTTGGCTATGCCGCAAATTTTAGTCGCTAATGTCATTTTTGCCGCTCGACTTCAGTCGCTTGACTTTGTCAAGAACTATGTTGCAAAGGTACGAATTTTTCCTGAATTAACCAAATATTTAGGCAATTATTTTTCAAAAATTTGCGAAACTGCTTAGGTTTTGACATTCGTCGAAACTGCTTCCGCTCGGCAGAGTCGAAACGAGCTTCACTCTGCACTCGCTTACCCGCAGTTTTGCAGTTTTGCACTTTTGCAGACTTGACATAAAGGTTTCTGAGTTTCATTTAAGCAGAGATTTTATTATTATATATTATATATAATATATAATAATAAAGATAATAATTAATAGATTACTAATCTTCTTCCCTTTCTACCCACCCAAGCGTCACCCCATCACTTTTGCGTTTTCAAAAAACCTTAAAGTCAAAAGTGCAAAAGTGCAAAAGTGCAAAAGCTGGGGGTGTGAGGTGCAGTATAGCCACCTAAGGTGTCAATCCGTTAAAAAACCTTTCATCTCGCGTATAAAATAGGTGTTTTTTCGTTTTCGAGGTACAACTTTACATCTTATCCAGAAGGCTGTCAATGCTCCATCCGCAGATGGCGACAAAGAAGTCGTCGGCATGTTCATCTGTAAGACACAGCTCCAGCAACTGCCTCCCTTTCTTATCGTAGGCTTCATCGTCATTGTTGATTTCCTCAACCAGCGTTTCTGCGAATCTCTCCAGCAGTCCTTCGCTCTCCAATATCTCTTCAATAGCTTTCTTATCCATCGTTTTTGTGCAAAGGTAGCAACTCCTGCCGAAACTGCCAAAACATTTAGCAATAGCCAGGGAATCCCAGGCTAGTTTAACATGTTGCGCCACTCTTTCTATTAAATAATGTATAAATTCGTAGGAAATCGTTATAATCTCGAAAAGATTTTGTATCTTTGCATCGTTCATACCCACGCCTTCGGGCGAGTGGGTGGGACGGCGACATATTGGAAAGCGTCATTGATGCTTTGTTTTTGGCTATCTGAAACTTCCACAATACAGATAAACCAGTCAAGAGCAACAGCGGAGATGAATGCTACGGGTGTAGTATATACTCCCGGAGTGTGCCGAGGGCTAACTATGCCCTCACGCACACTTTTCGGGGTGCATTATATACTGACCGGCGTGGGTATTCAGACTCTGTTCGTTCACTGGTTGGGCTGTGGAAGGCCTCAGATAGCGGGACGGGCAGGTGAGGATACCCCGCTTTTTGTATGCCGTCATTAGTAGCTAAGAACCCTCTGGCCCACGGGTATCAGTCAGAACAATACGTTGCTGACAGATGCCAGATCATAAGTCAGTTGATTTATTTGGAGGAAGACCTGCAAGAAGGATTCTTGCCAAACCATTCGTGAAATGGGTTGGCGGAAAGACTAATTTGCTTAAAATATTAGAATCACAGTTACCTGCTGACTTTGATTCCCAAACGGATGTCACTTATATCGAGCCTTTTGTTGGTGGTGGTGCTATGCTGTTCCACATGCTGACACGACATCAGAATATCCGTCGTGTCGTCATTAATGACATTAATAAGGGACTTATCAGATGCTATCAACTCATTAAAGAAGAACCTCAGACGTTGATTGAACTATTACGCCCCTTTGAGCAGAGGTATTATGAGTTAAATGATGAAGAACGAGAGCAGTATTATTACGAGATTCGGAAAAAGTATAACGAAGACAATCTCTCAGAGAACGAAAGAGCAGCCTATATGATTTTCCTAAACATCACTTGCTTTAGAGGTATGTACAGAGAAAATGCATCGGGAGGCTATAACGTACCCTTTGGTCACTATTCGAAACCTAAGATCTGTAATGTCGATGTTATCATGGCTGACCATGAAGCGCTTAAAAAGGTGGACATTTATTGTGGCGATTATAAAAAAGTTATCTCACATTTAGGCAAAGGATACAACTTTGTGTATTTGGATCCCCCCTACAGGGCTTTAGAAGGCTCTAGCAACTTCAACCAGTATTCCAAAAATGGTTTTAGCGACAAAGAGCAAGCGGAGCTAAAGGTTTTCTGTGACCGCCTGACAGCCAAGGGATGCAAAGTGATGCAGAGCAACTCTGACAGTACCAATAAAGACGGAACGTCTTACTTCGAGACGCTTTACGAAGGATATACCTT
>Ga0129306_1002087_pt1 | contig 19077 bp, 17 predicted proteins | sample P827metagenome_FD_94438 | JGI IMG/M metagenome (GOLD analysis project Ga0129306, IMG submission 94438) | Capybara group fecal microbial communities from Wisconsin, USA - P827 metagenome | ecosystem: Host-associated > Mammals > Digestive system > Large intestine > Fecal | place: USA: Wisconsin... | reverse complement strand
GAAGTTGCAAGGCAGCTGTATGCGGATCTGGATGCGGGACGCATAAGCCCGGCGTCAATCATCTCAACGTTTGATGACGAGCAGGACCAGAGCAGGGTGGCGGAGCTGTTCAATACAACTCTGGTACTCGAAGCAGATACCGAAAAGGGACAGGCCCTGCACGATATCATATATATGGTCAAAAAGAACGCAGTAGAAGCGCGCAGTGCCTCGGATGCGATGGATGCGGAATCCATCACCAGGCAGATGAATGATAAAAAAGCGCTGGAAGAGCTGCGTAGGACAACCATAAATCTATAATTAGTTACGGGTCGGACGGATCCGAAACTGGAAAGAGGTCAGAACATGCCAAGAAAGAAAAAAGTGCCCGAAGTGATCGAGGAAGAACTGATCCCGATCGAAGAGGAAACGGCAGAAGATGAGGATATCATCAATGATGACGGTCTTGATGACGGCATCGAACTTCCGCCCAACGCCGAGGAAAAACTGAACGAGCTTATAGAGCTGGGCAAGAAGAAAAAGAACGTACTTGAGCTGAATGAGATCGCGGATTTCCTGTCCGAGGTCAATCTGGATGACGAACAGCTCAGCCATGTGATGGACGTTTTGGCTCAGCATGAGATCGACATATTGAGCATGTCCGACAGCGATGAGGATATCGATGAGGACGACATGGACGATCTGGATGAAGATGCAGAGCTTGAGGAAGAAGACGTAGATCTCGATAATATCGAGGGCTTCATCCCTGAGGGTGTGAGCCTTGAGGATCCGGTGCGTATGTACTTAAAGGAGATAGGTAAGGTACCGCTCCTCAGCGCCGATGAAGAGATCGAGCTCGCACAGCTGATGGAGCAGGGCGGTGAGGCCGGCGAGGAAGCAAAGAAGAAACTCGCAGAGGCCAACCTTCGTCTGGTCGTATCCATAGCCAAGAGATATGTAGGCCGCGGAATGCTGTTCCTGGATCTGATCCAGGAGGGTAATCTGGGACTGATCAAGGCCGTGGAGAAGTTTGATTATCACAAGGGATATAAGTTCTCGACATATGCCACATGGTGGATCCGTCAGGCCATAACCCGTGCGATCGCCGATCAGGCCAGGACCATCCGTATCCCAGTACATATGGTTGAGACGATCAATAAGCTGATCAGAGTATCACGTCAGCTGCTTCAGGAACTCGGACGTGAACCTACCCCTGAGGAGATCGCAGCAGAGATGGGCATGCCTGTTGAGAGAGTCAGAGAGATCCTCAAGATATCACAGGAACCCGTATCGCTGGAGACACCCATCGGTGAGGAGGAGGATTCCCATCTGGGCGATTTCATACAGGATGATAATGTTCCCGTGCCTGCCGATGCAGCAGCATTTACACTGCTCAAGGAGCAGCTCGTGGAAGTTCTCGGAACACTGACCGAGAGAGAGCAGAAAGTGCTCCGTCTCCGCTTCGGACTGGATGACGGCCGTGCACGTACTCTCGAGGAGGTCGGCAAGGAATTTAACGTAACCAGAGAGAGGATCAGGCAGATAGAAGCCAAGGCTCTTCGTAAGCTGCGTCATCCGAGCCGCAGCCGTAAGCTCAAGGATTATCTTGAGTGATGACCGGCTTAAGTCTGTCGGCCAGACTGCAGGCAGTAGCGGACATGGTATCCCCTGGGTTGTATGTGTACGACGTGGGATGCGATCACGGATTCCTGTCCATATATCTGGTCGGTCATGCCGGTGCTCCGGGAGCCGTTGCATCGGATGTTAATCCCGGACCGCTTAAGGTGGCACGTGAGCATGTAACCGAAGAAGGACTAGATGACAGGATCAGGCTGGTACTGAGTAACGGTCTGCTTGATCTGGATAAACCCGTTAAGCCGTCTGCACTGGTCATAGCAGGAATGGGCGGACCGCTCATACTTGATATACTCGGTGAGAGACCGGACATGATATCTGCATTTGATGAGATCATCATCTCACCGCAGTCCTGTATAGAAGATGTCAGATCTGCTCTTCCGGGGATGGGGCTGTACATAACGGATGAATCCATGGTACTGGATGCCGGCAAGTATTACACGGTCATCAAGCTTAAGCCGGAGGAGAATACTGACGGCATGAGCAGTGCATACGGACAGACGGATCCTGAACTGGATGAACTGCTCGGAGAGAGCGCCGCACAAGTTTACAATCTGTACGGCTATAAACTGATCAAAGGGGCGCACCCCGTTCTGGCTGATTATCTCAAAGCCGAACGCAAGGTGCTTGAAGGGGTATTATCGGAGCTTGACAGCTCGAAGCATGCCGAAAGGTATGAGCAGGTTACGGAGGATATCAGATTAAACGGTCTGGTATGTAAATGGATGGAGGGACGACTATATGGTAACGATCACGATTGACGGCAAAGAGTACTACTACGAAGAAGGTATCAAGTATGAGATCATTGCTAAGGAGTTTCAGAAAAACTACGATGATCCGATCGCGTTGGTTACGGTAGACGGTAAGATCAGAGAACTGATGAAGAGGGTCAGCAGGGACTGTACCATTGACTTCATCACATGCAGAGATCTGATCGGACACAAGACCTACGTGCGTACCGCCATCATGATGATGATGAAAGCCATAAGCGATGAGTACGGCACCGGTTCGACCAATCATGTAAAGGTCAACTTTACGATAGGTCCCGGCTACTATTGTTCGCTCGGGGATGACCTGAAGATAGACGCAGCCGGCGTTGAGCGTATCAAGGTCAGGATGCAGGAGATGATCGATGCGGATATCCCCTTTACCAAGAAATCATATCCGACCGAAGAAGCACTTGCTCTGTTCCGCAAGCTCGGGATGACCGATAAGGAGCAGCTGTTTAAGTACCGTCGTTCTTCAAGCATCAACATATACTGCCTCGGCGATTATTATGATTATTATTACGGATATATGATGCCCAGTACATCGTATGTCACCAAGTTCGATCTGATGCAGTATGAGGACGGCATCATGCTGGTACTGCCTCAGCACGGCACAGGCAACGGCATCGAGCATTTCGTTCCCAGACCGAAGCTGTTCAAGACACTTATGGTGGCTTCCGAGTGGGCAGCCGATATGGGTATTGATACCGTCGGTGACTTAAATGACTGGATATGCTCCGGCAATGTGGAGGATCTGATACTGGTTCAGGAAGCCCTCCAGGAGAGACGTATTGGTGAGATCGCTCACGAGATTTCCGACCGTGACGGAGTCAAGTTCGTCATGATCGCAGGTCCCAGCTCATCAGGTAAGACCACATTCTCTCACAGACTGTCGATACAGCTGCGTACCTACGGACTTACACCTCATCCGATAGGATTGGATAACTATTACAAGGATCATAAGGACACTCCTCTGGATGAGGACGGAAAGCCGGATTATGAGTGCCTGGAAGCTCTGGATGTTGAACAGTTCAACAAGGATATGACCGCACTCCTTAACGGAGAGCGTGTTGAGCTTCCCGAATATAATTTCAAGACAGGCAAGAGAGAGTATAACGGCCACTTCCTTCAGCTTGGAGAGGATGACATACTGGTCATCGAGGGTATACACGGCCTGAATGAAAAGATGTCATACTCACTGCCCGCTGAGAGCAAGTACAAGATATACATCTCCGCACTGACCGCACTTAATGTGGATGATCATAACCGTATACCTACGACGGACGGCAGACTGATCAGACGTATGGTCAGAGATGCGAGGACCAGAGGAGCTTCCGCGAAAAAGACGATATCCATGTGGCCTTCTGTAAGAAAGGGAGAAGAGAAATACATATTCCCGTTCCAGGAGGAAGCGGATGCGATGTTCAACTCTGCACTGATATATGAGCTGGCTGTGCTCAAACCTTATGCAGAGCCGCTGCTCTATGGTATTGAAAAGGGAGAACCGGAGTACTTTGAAGCCAGGAGACTGCTTAAGTTCCTGGAGTACTTCCTGACGATAGGATCCGATGATCTTCCCAACAACTCACTTGTCAGGGAATTCGTCGGAGGAGGATGCTTTAAGTTATAGTTATAATATAGTGATAGAACGGTAGTGACCTGAGTCGGACTGTAAGCCGGGTTCTGTCTGGAATGATCATCTATCTAGGACTGACGTTGCCGACAGCCTCGAGCGACCTACCTGAGGACGGCCGGGCAAGCCTTAACCCTCTGTTTGGTCTTGCTTCGGATGGGGTTTACACAGCCTCATCCGTTACCGGATGAGCGGTAGTCTCTTACACTGCCATTTCACCATCACTATACATCAGTATAGCAGTTTTATTTCTGTTGCACTGGCCTGGGAGTCGCCTCCACCGGACGTTATCCGGCATCCTGCCCTGTGAAGCCCGGACTTTCCTCACCTGCATAAGCAGCCGCGATCATTCGTCCGACTCAAGTACAGGTGATATAATAGCATGCGAGGGATTTGATATGCAATACAGACTCGATAAATACGGAAATGAGTTATCCGTACTCGGTTTCGGCTGTATGAGATTCACAAACAGCGCCGGTCATATAGATCTGGATAAGGCGGAAAAGGAGTTACTTACCGCCTATGATCTGGGTGTTAATTACTATGACACCGCTTATATATACACCGGCAGTGAAGTGGCTCTGGGTGAGATATTCGAGCGCAATAACATGCGCGATAAGATCAATATCGCAACCAAGCTCCCCCACTACATGGTCAAGTCCCGTGCGGATATGGACAGACTGTTTGAAGAGCAGCTTTCGCGCCTTCGGACCGATCATGTTGATTACTATCTGATGCATATGCTGACCGATATAGCGTCATGGAACCGCATCAGGGATCTCGGTATCATAGAGTGGATCGAGGAACGTAAGCAGCGCGGACAGATACGTCAGGTGGGATATTCATATCACGGTAATTCGGATATGTTCATTCAGATACTGGATGACTATGACTGGGATTTCACCCAGATCCAGTATAACTATATAGACGAGCACTCACAGGCCGGCCGTACCGGACTCGAATATGCCGAGTCAAAAGGCATTCCCGTGATCATCATGGAACCTCTGCGCGGAGGCAAACTTATCAATCTGCCCGAACCCGCAAAGGCTATCATAAACGCGCATCCTTCTCATCGTACTGCAGCCGAGTGGGGACTCGGATGGCTTTACGATCAGAGCGGTGTGAAAGTAGTACTCTCCGGCATGAACTCGGTTGAGATGGTCGAGGAGAACTGCCGCATAGCATCCGCATATGAGCCCGGCAGCTTCACGGAAGATGATCATGCGACTGTAGCCGAGATAGTCAGGCAGTATCATGCTCATATGAAAGTCGGATGCACGGGATGCAGATACTGTATGCCGTGCCCTAAGAATGTGGACATCCCCGGAACCTTTGCAGCCTATAACAGACAGGCAGTGGACGGTAAGCTGGGCGGCCTTAAGGAATACTTCATGTGTACCGCGCTGCGTAAGGATTACACCGGTCCCGCCAATTGCGTGGAGTGCGGAGCGTGTGAGCAGCACTGCCCTCAGAAGATCGAGATCCGCAAGGAACTGAAGAATGCCCGCAGAGCGCTCGAGACACCGATATACAAGATAGCGCGGAAGTTTGCGCCGCTGTTCATCAGGTTTTAATCAGTATCCATACCGGCTGAGCGCCGGATAATCATTTTTCATAAAGGAGAAATCAAATGTCAGACAACAGATCCGATGAAAGACGTAAAATCAACCGAGTGGAGTTCCCGTCCAACACAGTGATCGTGGTATGTGATACCCAGGAGAAGATCTACTGCCGTACCGAGAACGTGAGCCCGCTGGGTATGGGTATCAGGGTTCCCGCAGGAACACCGCATATCCTGAACATGGACGTGATCATAGTTGCAGAGACACTGATCATGTACGCAGATGTCCTCAGAGAGGATCCTCAGGAAGACGGAACCATGATGCTTGGTGTACAGGCACGCAGATTCACTCCCGAAGTACTGCAGTACCTGTTTGACCACGTAGGCGACTAAAGTTATTCAGAGGTTTTATCATGACTAAGATAGACATAGTGTCGGGGTTTCTGGGCGCCGGTAAGACAACCCTGATCAAAAAGCTGCTCGCGGAAGCGTTGAGCGGTACTCAAACTGTGCTCATCGAGAACGAATTCGGTGAGATCGGTATAGACGGCGGATTCCTGAAGGATGCAGGTATAGAGATACGTGAGATGAACTCCGGCTGTATCTGCTGCTCACTCGTGGGTGACTTCGGCGAAGCTCTTAAGGATGTGCTTAAGCAGTATCATCCGGACAGGATCATCATAGAGCCTTCGGGCGTAGGCAAACTGTCAGACGTTATGAAGGCAGTAAGTGATGCCATGGCGGATCAGGATGTTGAACTGAACTCCGCAGTGGCTGTTGTTGATGCCAAAAAGGCTAAGATGTATGCCAAGAACTTCGGCGAGTTCTTCATCAATCAGATAGAGCATGCAGGGACGGTCGTGTTAAGCCGTACCGGTGATATATCCGATGAGAAACTTAAGGAATGCGTTGATCTCATCAGGGAGCATAACTCACGCGCAACGGTTATCACGACGGTATGGGATGAACTTCAGGGAAGCAGCATTCTTGAGACAATTGAGGGCGCGACCGACCTGGAAGCCGACCTAATGAAGGAAGCGATCCGCGCTGCCGAAGAGCATGAGCGCGAGCATCATCACCATCATCATTACGATGAGAACGGTGTATGCAGCTGCGGACATCATCATGATGACGACGATGATGAGGATGAGCATGAACATGAACATGAACACCATCATCATCACCATGACCACGACGATGATGAACATGAACACCATCACCACCACCATGACCACGACGATGATGAGGATGAGCATGAACATGAACACCATCATCATCACCATGACCACGACGATGATGACGATGAGCATGAACATGAACACCATCATCATCACCATGACCACGACGATGATGACGATGAGCATGAGCATCATCACCACCATCATGATCACGATCATCATGACCATCATCATGCCGACGACATATTCGACAGCTGGGGATATGAGACCCCGTCCAAATACTCGACAGATGAGATCGATCATATCCTGGATGAACTTGATTCCGAGAAGTACGGTGCCGTACTCAGAGCAAAGGGTATGGTTCCGAATACGGACGGCGGATGGATATACTTTGATTACGTACCCGGCGAGAAGAACATCCGTGCAGGTCAGCCTGACGTGACAGGCAAGTTCTGTGTCATCGGAGCCGAGCTGGATGAAGACGGACTGAAAGGACTGATCGGGAAGTGAGACCGGTATATATGATCACCGGCTTCCTGGAGAGCGGGAAGACCGAGTTTATCAATTACACGCTGTCGCAGCCGTATTTTCAGGCAAAGGGAACGACTCTGCTCATACTCTGCGAAGAGGGTGAGATCGAGTATGATCCCGAACTCCTTAAGGCTACGAGGACGATAAAGGAAGTCATAGAAGACGAGGCCGACTTTACTCCCGATAAGCTGCAGGAACTTGATAAGGCCTATAAGCCCGAGCGTGTGATCATCGAGTTCAACGGGATGTGGAACTATAAGAATGTGAAGCTGCCCTGGTTCTGGAGTATCGAACAGCAGATCACGACCATAGACGCATCCACTTTTCCGATGTATTACACCAACATGAAGTCGCTCTTAAATGAGATGGTCAAGAAATCCGAACTGATCATCTTCAACAGATGCGACGGAATGGGTGAGGAACTCGCAACATACAAGCGCAATATCAAGGCAGTCAATCCCAAGGCGGATATCGTATTTGAGGATGCACAGGGAGAGATAAGCCAGATATTTGAAGCCGATCTGCCTTTTGATCTGAAGGCAGATATCATAGAGCTGGATAACTACGGATTCGGCATTTTCTTTATCGATGCGATGGATCATCTGGACAGATATGTGGGCAAAAAGATAAAGTATCTTGCCCAGGTCATGAAGCCGGACGGTATGCCCGCAGGCATGTTCGTACCCGGCAGAATGGCGATGACGTGCTGTGCGGATGATATGTCTTTTCTCGGATATCCCTGCAGGTATGATCGCGTGTCCGAGCTAAATAACAAGGATTGGATCACGATAACCGCTCATGTCGGTAAGGCAGCTCTTCCCGAGTACGAGGGTCATGAAGGACCTCTTCTGGAGGCACTGGAAGTCTTACCGGCCCGGGAACCCGCACCCAGAGACCAGGTAATAAGCTTCAGCTAGATGGGAGAACGATATGTCTAGAGTTTTCATCATAGTATTGGACAGCTGCGGTATAGGCGAGATGCCTGATGCAGGCAGGTTCGGCGACGAAGGAGCGAATACTCTTAAGAGCTGTTCGACAGATCCCGGTTTTGATTTAAAGAACATGAAGCAGCTGGGACTGTTCAATATAGACGGCATAGATTATCTGGACGGCGTTGAAGAGCCGAAGGGAGCATATGCCAGACTTGCGGAAGCTTCCAACGGTAAGGATACTACGATAGGTCACTGGGAGATAGCAGGCGTGTATTCCCCCAAGGCTCTGCCTACCTATCCTGACGGATTTCCTCAGGAAGTCATAGATGAGTTCAGTAAGCTGACCGGACGCGGTGTGCTGTGCAACAAACCGTATTCCGGAACCGTGGTCATCAACGAATACGGTGATGAGCATGTTCGCACCGGAGATCTGATCGTATATACTTCTGCCGATTCGGTATTTCAGATTGCGGCTCACGAGGATGTAGTTCCCGTGGAACAGCTGTATGAGTATTGTCAGATCGCCAGGGACATGCTTAAAGGTGAACACGCCGTAGGCCGCGTGATCGCAAGACCGTTCATCGGTACGAGCGGAGCATATACACGTACACCCCGCAGACATGATTTCTCACTTCTGCCTCCTTCGGTTACCATGCTCGATCAGCTTGAGAGTGCAGGATATGATGTAATATCCGTCGGCAAGATCAGAGACATATTTGCCGGTAAGGGCATAACGGAATCGAATCCCACCACCGGCAACCCCGACGGTATCGATAAGACCCTCGCTATCATGGACAGGGATTTTGAAGGACTGTGCTTCACTAATCTGGTCGATACTGACATGATCTACGGACACAGAAGAGATATCCCCGGATATGCCGGAGCATTGACATACTTTGACAGTAAGCTTCCCGAGATGCTTGATAAGCTTAAGGATGACGATTATCTGATGATCACGGCCGATCACGGATGCGATCCGGGATTCATGAAGTCCACTGACCACACGCGAGAGTATATTCCCTTTGTGATGGCAGGTAAGAAGGTCCGCACCGGAAGCCGTGGGACCAGAGATACATTTGCGGATATCGGAGCGACCGTACTTGATGTGTTCGGAATAAGACCGGAATTTGACGGAACCTCGATGTTATAGAGATCACTTAATACTCCCGATGACAGGAGACTTGGATAAATGGCTAACGCAATAGATACAGAGATAAACCGCCGGCGCACGTTTGCGATCATATCGCATCCCGATGCCGGCAAGACAACACTTACGGAGAAACTGCTCCTCTACGGAGGAGCCATCAATCTTGCGGGTTCGGTCAAGGGAAAGGCTACCGCAAGACATGCGGTCAGTGACTGGATGGAGATAGAGAAGCAGCGTGGTATATCGGTTACCAGTTCGGTGCTTCAGTTTGAGTATGACGGATTCTGCATCAACATACTTGATACTCCCGGTCACCAGGATTTCTCCGAGGATACATACCGTACCCTGATGGCAGCAGATTCCGCCGTGATGGTCATAGACGCCGCAAAGGGTGTCGAACCGCAGACGAGAAAGCTGTTTAAGGTATGTGTCATGAGGCATATACCTATTTTCACGTTTATCAATAAGATGGACCGTGATGCCAATGACACATTCGATCTGCTTGACGATATCGAGAAGGAACTCGGCATAGCCACATGTCCAGTCAACTGGCCTATAGGTTCGGGTAAGAACTTCAAGGGTGTGTACGACAGGGAGGGGCGCAAGGTCAACCTCTACTATGATACCCAGAAGGGAACCAAGGAAGGCGAGACCCATGTGATCGGGCTTGATGAAGCCGATGCACTTCGCGCAGAGATCGGTGATGCCGCTTATGAGAAGCTCACAGAGGAGATCGAGCTTCTGGACGGAGCAAGTGCGGAGTTTGATCTGGATACGGTACGCGCGGGTGATCTGACTCCCGTATTCTTCGGATCCGCTCTGACAAACTTCGGTGTAGAGATATTCCTGAAGCATTTCCTGGAGATGACGACTACACCTCTGGCACGTAAGTCGGATGCAGGCATCATAGATCCTACGGGAAACGAATTCTCCGCATTTGTATTTAAGATACAGGCAAATATGAACAAAGCGCATCGTGACAGGCTGGCATTCATGAGGATATGCTCGGGCCGTTACGATGCTCAGATGGAAGTCAAGCATATACAGTCAGGCAAGGTCATGAGACTGTCACAGCCGCAGACCATCATGGCTGATGACCGCAAGATCCTGACCGAAGCATATGCGGGAGATATCATAGGTGTATTCGATCCCGGCATCTTCTCGATAGGAGATACGATTGGCTGTCCGAAGGATGATTTCCGATATGAGGGAATACCCACATTCGCCCCCGAGCATTTTGCGAGAGTCAGGCAGCTCGATACGATGAAGCGTAAGCAGTTTGTCAAGGGAGTGACTCAGATAGCCCAGGAGGGCGCGATCCAGATTTTCAAGGAACTCGGAAGCGGACTTGAGGAAGTCATAGTAGGAGTTGTCGGTGTACTTCAGTTCGATGTGCTCAAGTACCGTCTGGAAAACGAATACAATGTCGAGATCAAGCTCGAACCTCTGCCGTATGAATACATCAGGTGGATCGAGAACTATACCGAGGTCGATGTCGCAAGACTTACGGGTACATCGGATATGAAGAAGGTGTCTGACTTAAAGGACAGACCGCTGCTTCTGTTCGTCAACGAATGGAGCATCGGAATGACGATGGAGAGAAACGAAGGCCTCGTGCTTTCGGAATTTGGTTCGGCCGAATAATGCATAATCACACAGATAAGTTCAGCAGAATACTGAATACAAGGATCGCCCGCATATGTACGGGCGTTCTTGTTATGCTGTGTATCACCTTTTCACAGGCCGGATGCTCGCTCTCAGTCGAGATGCCGGATGAGGCCGAGAGACAGATCGAACCTATTCCGCCGCTTCAGACGCATACATTGCAGGATTCGCCGTCATCATCTTATGAGGTGGGTGAAGCGACCTTTCCGGATGCATATGATAATAACGGAGGAAATGAGGATACCGACTATGCGATCCAGAGTACTGAGAGCTCGGGAGGCGTTGAAGGTCTCTACGGATACTCTGATGATGAGATAGCCGCCGCAGGTGCGACCAACGTCGGACGGTTCGCATATGAGAGACTCGATCAGGCAGGCAAAAGGGTATATAACGAGATATACATGGTCCTCAGGGATATGGAAGAGGAGTACGAGCTTGACTGCAAGGATGTTGATGAGATCAACCGGATTTTCCTGTGCGTCATGATGGACCATCCGGAAGTTTTCTGGGTTTCCGGTTATGTATATACCCGTTATACGAGAGGAGAAGTTCTGGAAGCAATTGGCTTCAGGGGTGCCTATACCATGGATGCTTCCACGGTCGCATCCAGACAGGCGTCGATAGATGCGTATGTCGATCAGTGTCTTGCCGGCATGCCTGCGGGAGATGATTATCTTAAGATCAAATATGTATATGAATACATTATCCGGAATACGGTATATGATACCGACTCGACGGATAACCAGAATATATGCTCCGTTTTCATAAACGGCAGGAGCGTGTGTCAGGGATATGCCAAGGCTACACAGTATCTTCTGACAAAGGCGGGTATACCATGTACGCTGATCACGGGTTCGTGCGTCGGAGCGGGTAATCATGCCTGGAATATGGTAAGGTGCAACGGGGCGTATTACTATCTGGATACCACATGGGGAGATGCCAACTACCGTATGGAGGAGGGCATCGACAGCGATTTCGAGTCGATCAGCTATGACTACCTGTGCGTACCGGGATATGAGATTTTTATGACGCATTCTCCCGATGCACCGGTGGATCTTCCGAACTGTACGGCTATAGCTGATAACTACTATGTCAGAGAGGGAGCCTATTTTACATCAGTGGATCCGAACGGGCTGCGAAGCCTCTTTGAAAGAGCACGGGCCGAGGGACGTGAGTCCGTTTCGATCAAGGCCTCCGATGCGGCGGTGTATTCCGACGTCAAGCATCACCTGCTGGATGAGCAGCATGTGTTTGACTATACCGGGACGATGAACAGCGGAGCGACCTTGAGTTACTGGGAGAACAGGGATCTTATGACCATCAGCTTCAACCTTGACTGAAGCCGTTCATGATTGATAATAGACCGGCGTTTTGATATACTGAATTAGTGCGATATATGAGCACAGAGAGGATGTATCATGGAAGACAGAAAAACCGCCAAAGGCAATAAAGACATAAAAGGACTCGGTTCCGTTAAGATCGCCGATGAGGTAGTCGGCATGATCGCTGCACTGGCAGCAGGTGAGGTTGAAGGCGTGCACGGCATGTCCGGAGACGTAACCAGAGAACTGCTGGATAAGGTAGGTGTTAAGCCCGCCGGCAGAGGTGTTAAGGTGGACGTGAACGGTAAGCTGGTCAAGCTGTATATGTCCATAGTCATGGAATACGGATATAACATCCCGACCACATGCCAGAAGGTACAGGATAAGGTTAAGACCACAGTAGAGAATATGACCGGACTTGAAGTGACAGATATCAGCGTCAAGATATCCGGCATCAGTGTATCCGGCAAGAATCAATGACCAGAAGCAAACTCCGTGAATCCATATATAAGCTGCTGTTTCGTGTGGAATTCTATCCGCCCGAAGCTCTTGAGGAACAGGCGGAACTCTTCTTTGAATCCGATGAATGGCCCGCTAATTCCAAAAAGAGCGAGAAGGAATACGTCAGAAATAAATTCCTTGCTGTGACGGCTAAGATCCCCGAGATCGATGCGGCAGTGGATCAAAACAGCAAGAACTGGACTACAGCGCGTATGTCCAGATCGGACTTAACTATCATCCGGCTGGGTATATACGAGATCCTGTATGATGATGATATTCCCACTTCGGTGGCTATCAATGAAGCAGTGGAGCTTGCCAAGAAATACGGCCAGGATTCATCGGGCGGATTTGTTAACGGCGTTCTTGCCAAGTTTGCGTAAAATTTTCAGAAGATTATGATCCGGGGCAGACTCATGTGATTGATGGGTCTGCCTGTAGTTTAAGCAGGTTTTATGAAGACCGCATATTCAGTCAGTGAAGTAACCAGATATATCAAGAATATGTTCAGTCAGGATTTCGTTCTGAAGTCCGTCAAGGTCTGCGGGGAAGTGAGCAACTGCAAGTATCATTCCTCGGGACATATATACTTCACGCTGAAGGATGAGAGCAGCTCCATAGCCTGTGTGATGTTCGCGTCCAACAGATCCGGACTGACCTTTAATCTGTCCGACGGTCTTAAGATAGAGGTCGAAGGACGGATCGACATATATGAGCGCAGCGGTTCATATCAGCTTTATGCGATCAGGATCGCCCAGGCCGGAGCCGGAGACCTGTATCTTAAGTTTGAAGCGCTCAAGAAGGAACTCGAGGAGCGGGGTATGTTCGCTCCCGAATATAAAGTACCGCTCCCTAAGTATATCAAGACTCTCGGTGTGGTTACGGCACCCACGGGAGCTGCCGTACAGGATATAATCAATATCGCAGGCAGACGTAATCCCTATGTGCAGATCATTCTCTGTCCTGCGCAGGTGCAGGGCGACGGAGCGGCAGAATCAATAGTCCGCGGCATACATGAACTCGAGTACAGGCACGTGGATGTGATGATAGTCGGAAGGGGTGGAGGCTCCATCGAGGATCTGTGGGCCTTTAACGAGGAGATCGTTGCCCAGGCGATATTTGACTGCTCTGTTCCTGTCATATCCGCTGTCGGACATGAGACAGACTATACCATAGCCGATTTTGTTGCGGACATGCGTGCCCCCACACCTTCGGCAGCCGCTGAACTTGCAGTGTATGAAGCATCCAGACTGGGCAGTGATATGGAGACCCTGAAGGAGAGACTTGAGTCTGCAATGTATGAGCATATACGTATCATGAGGGACAGGAGCGAACGGCTCGCACTTAAGCTGGCCGGCGTCAGCCCGTCCAGCAGGCTCATACAGAAGCGCACATATGCAATGAACCTCGAGGATCGTATCGAGGCCGCCATGAAGAACGTGATGACGCATAAGAGGCATATACTGGAGATGTATATAGCCAAGATGAAGGGACTGTCTCCTCTGGATAAGCTGAACCAGGGATATGGAGTGGCAGTAACTGAAGGCGGAGTGCGTATGCACAGCATAGATGATGTGAATACCGGGGACAGATACAGGCTGTACTTAAGCAACGGATATCTGGACAGCCGGGTGGAGGATAAGCATGAGCAGAAATGAAACGGTTGAGATAGAGGAACTCGGAACACATATCCCCGAGAACTCTCTTGAGGAGGATTTCAAGCTGATCGAGGATGTGATAGAGAAGCTTGAGGATCCCGATGTGGCCATAGAGGATGCATTTACCGAATATGAGAACGGCATGAAGCTGCTTAAGAAGTGCAACGACAGGCTGGATCTGATAGAGAAGAAGGTCATGGCTGTCGGAGCCGACGGAGAACTGCATGAATTTTGATGAGGAATTAAAAACAAGAATATCCCGGACAGAGGAGATCATATCGGCATATCTGCCTGAGGCGGACGGTTACGGCGCCCGTGTGATGGATGCGATGAACTACAGCTTCCTGGCAGGCGGCAAGCGCATACGCCCTATGCTGATGATCGAGACGCATATACTGTGCGGAGGGGACGGACATCTGGTCGCACCGTTTATGGCAGCGCTGGAGATGATACATACCTATTCTCTGATACATGATGATCTTCCTGCCATGGACGGGGATGAGCTTCGGCGCGGTAAGCCGACCACATGGAAGCAGTATGATGAAGCCTGTGCGATACTTGCAGGTGACGGACTGCTCAACTATTCAGTGGAGACGGCTTCACTTGCTTTTGATATGGCAGAGGATGAAGAGGACTATATCAGGGTCGCCGCTTCGCTTAAGATTCTCTATCATCATGCCGGAATATACGGGATGATAGGCGGACAGTGCGCCGATATTGAAGCGGAGGAGAAAGGCGATATCCCTGAGGATATGCTCATCTACATTCACCGTAACAAGACGGCCGCGCTTCTTCGCGCCGCCATGACCATAGGTGCCGTACTTGCGGGAGCGGATGATGATACGATACGACTGATAGACCGTGCCGCCGACTGTATAGGCCTGGCCTTTCAGATACAGGACGATCTGCTGGATGTCACGAGTACGGATGAGACCCTCGGTAAGCCTGTAGGATCGGATGAGCGTAACAACAAGACAACATATGTGACGCTGCACGGGATCGATGAGTCACGTGATGCCGTTAAACGCCTGAGCAATGAAGCACTTGATATAATCAGAGATATGAGGCATCGTAATGAATTCCTCGAAGAGCTCATTACATGGATGACAGACAGGGACAGATAGGATGTATCTGGAGCAGATCAAACAGCCGAATGACATAAAGAATATACCTGAGGAAGCCTACGGGGATCTGGCCGAAGAGATCAGGGAATTCCTGATCCGTACCATATCCGTAACAGGCGGGCATCTGGGCAGCAATCTGGGGGCAGTTGAACTCACAATGGCACTTCATCTGTCGCTGGATCTTCCCAACGATGAGATCATATGGGACGTCGGACACCAATCGTATACGCATAAGATCCTGACCGGAAGACGCGAGGGATTCGTACATCTGCGTCAGTACGGCGGTATGAGCGGCTTCCCCAAGCGTAATGAGAGTGATTGTGACGCATTTGATACAGGTCACAGTTCCACTTCCATATCTGCCGGTCTCGGACTTGTTAAGGCCCGTGACATCAAAAAGGAAAACAGGACCATAGTATCGGTGATCGGTGACGGTTCGCTTACGGGTGGAATGGCATATGAGGCACTTAATAACGCCTCGAGGATCGACACCAACTTCATCATCATTCTGAATGACAACGAGATGTCCATCTCCGAGAATGTCGGAGGTATGTCCAAGTATCTGAACAGCATACGTACATCCGAGAAATATCTGAATCTGCGTGACGGTATTTATTATTCTCTTGCAGGCAGATCCAAACGTACCGATGAACTTATCGAGCGTATCCGTAAGACCAAGAGAACTCTCAAGAGTATGGTCGTGCCGGGTATGTTCTTTGAGGATATGGGTATCACATATCTGGGTCCCGTTGACGGACATGATATCGAAGCTCTGACGAGGGCTATCAACGAAGCAAAGAAGGTAAGGGGAGCCGTTATAGTACACGTCCTTACACAGAAGGGACGGGGGTATGAACCTGCGATCAAACATCCGGCAAGATTCCACGGCGCAGAGCCTTTTGAGATTGAGACCGGACTTCCGGCCAAGCCCCGTACATCAGCCAACTATACGGATATATTCTCAACCGTAATGTGCAAGCTCGGAGCTCGCGATCCTGATGTCGTGGCCATTACGGCTGCTATGCCGGACGGAACCGGACTTAAGAGATTCCGCAATATGTTTCCCGACAGATTCTTTGACGTCGGCATAGCGGAGGAACATGCGGTGACATTTGCCGCCGGACTTGCCGCCGGAGGACTCAAGCCCATTGTTGCGGTGTATTCGTCATTCCTCCAGAGAGGGTACGATCAGATCATACATGACGTATGTCTGCAGAAGCTCCCTGTTGTCTTTGCCATAGACAGAGCCGGACTTGTAGGCAGTGACGGAGAGACTCATCAGGGTATATTCGATCTGTCTTATCTTTCATCTATCCCGGACATTATGGTCATGGCCCCCAAGAATAAATGGGAGCTGTCAGACATGATCAAGTTTGCTCTTTCTACGGGTGCTCCCGCAGCCGTCAGATATCCGAGAGGAACGGCTTATACCGGACTTCAGGATCACAGGGCCAGAATAGCATACGGTAAGTCCGAGCCCATATATGTTGAAAAGGACATTCTTCTCTATGCGGTGGGAAGCATGGTCAAAACGGCTGAGGAAGTCAGGGATTCGCTCAAAGAGGCAGGTCTTAACTGTTCACTGACCAATGCAAGATTCGTCAAGCCTCTGGATGTCGACTATATCAGGGAGGCATGTAATACTCACGATCTGATAGTTACCATGGAGGAGAATGTACTGAGCGGAGGATTCGGTGAGCATGTATCCGCCGTGATAGAAGCAGAGGGCCTGTCCGATAAGGTCAGGATCATGCATGTTGCCGTACCCGATACATACGTGGAGCACGGCAGCGTTGATCAGCTCAAGAAGATGATAGGAATAGATGCCGCAAGCATAACCGGAAGGATCCTGAATGAAAGAACGTCTTGATGTACTGCTGGTAAACGCCGGGTTTGCCGAGAGCAGGGAAAAGGCCAAGGCTCTGATCATGAGCGGCATCGTATATGTGGGCGGTGTAAAGGAGGATAAAGCCGGTTCGGTTTTTGATCCCGAAAAGGCCGAGATAGAAGTTCGCGGGGCGACTCTTAAGTACGTGAGCCGCGGCGGACTGAAACTGGAGAAGGCGCTTAATGTTTTCCCGATAGACTTAACCGGTGTGGTGGCTATGGACATAGGGGCATCCACCGGCGGATTTACCGACTGCATGCTTCAAAACGGAGCATCTAAGGTATACAGTATAGATGTGGGACACGGCCAGCTCGCATGGAAACTGCGCAATGATGAGCGGGTTGTATGCATGGAAAAGACAAACTTCCGCTATGTGACCCCTGACGATATACCGGAACAGATAGATTTTGCATCCGTGGATGTGTCATTCATATCACTGTCCAAGATCCTTCCGCCTGCTTATGCACTCCTTAAGCCGCAGGCTTCCATGGCGGTGCTAATCAAACCGCAGTTTGAAGCAGGACGCGAGAAGGTGGGCAAAAAGGGAGTAGTCAGGGATAAGGATACACATATCGAGGTTATAGAAAACTGTATCGGATATGCGCAGAATACGGGATTCATTGTAGCCGGACTCGATCACTCACCCGTAAGAGGTCCGGAGGGAAATATAGAATATCTGATGTATATCATCAAACCGGATGAAGCATCTGAGGATCAGACTCAGGAAGCAGGTTTAAGCGGACGCCCGGTCATAGATGCCGCTTTTATCCGTGAAGTTGTAGACAGAGCCCATGAGGAGTTGGACAAATGAAGAGATTTCATATTATAGTCAACAGTTCCAAGGATCCCAACGGAGTATATACCGCCCGTATCAGAGCGGCACTTAATAATGTCGGAGCAGAGAATGTGACGATCGGACCTTCGGTTCCGGATGATACGGATGCGATAATCGTACTCGGCGGAGACGGTACGATGCTGCGGGCAGCAGGCAACAACTTCGGACGAAACATCCCGCTTCTGGGAGTGAACATAGGTAATCTAGGATATCTGACCGAGATCGACATGGACGGCGATATCGAGAGCGATATGCGCAAGCTTATTGAGGGAGATATCACCATAGAGAACCGCATGATGATGTGCGGTAAGGTATATAAGAAAAAGAAAGCCAAGACAGAGGATCACTGCCTGAATGATATCACCATAACAGGATGCGGGGCCCTGTGTCTTATCAGATATGCTCTGTATGTCAATAACGAGTATCTGAACAACTACTCGGCAGACGGTCTGGTTATATCAACACCGACAGGAAGCACCGGTTATAACATGTCTGCAGGCGGCCCCATAGCACAGCCCAGGGCCAGCCTGATCGTTGTTACACCGATATGTCCCCATACTCTCAATACGAGAAGCATAGTCTTAAGCCCCGATGACCGTATAGAAGTGCGTATCGTCGAGGGTCAGACAGTGCCCGTTGCCGCCCAGTTTGACGGACGCGATCCTTATATGCTTGAAGCAGGGGATTCGATCCAAATATGCAGATCTACGGAAGTGACCCGCAT
>Ga0129306_1002083_pt1 | contig 19181 bp, 14 predicted proteins | sample P827metagenome_FD_94438 | JGI IMG/M metagenome (GOLD analysis project Ga0129306, IMG submission 94438) | Capybara group fecal microbial communities from Wisconsin, USA - P827 metagenome | ecosystem: Host-associated > Mammals > Digestive system > Large intestine > Fecal | place: USA: Wisconsin... | reverse complement strand
TTTCAGCCGGACAGACAGAAACACTTCCGGATGTGATGCAGCTCGATGCCACGGGAAAGGTTTCCTATCTTGGTGCCGAAGCAGCCTATACCGTAGATGAGGCGCTGGAAGACCATCCAGAAACCGATCTGTCCAGCCTCCTTCCTCCGGCCATGAGCAACTGGTCCCTGTCGGGAGTTCAGCTTGGTTTGCCATTTGCGACGTCAACAACAGTGCTGTACTACAACAAAACGGCACTTGATGCTGTCGGTGCGAATGCTCCTGACACCTTTGCCGATATTGCGTCTCTGGCAGACTCTGTTCCACACAGTGATGACACCGTCATTTATGCATCTGTTCCCAATACACCAACTCTTGCAAACTGGCTCGGACAAATCGGAAGTAATCTTGTGAACCATCACAACGGTTCTGAAGGAACAGCAGATGCTCTTGACTGCCTTGAAAACGGCGCGCTTGTCACTTTCCTGACAGAATGGAAGAATCTGTATCTTTCCGGTGCACTTTCAAATACATCCGGGTCGACCGATGCATTTGTCGCAGGCAAACAGCTGATGATGACCTCATCCTCGTCCAATGTGGCTTCGCTGCTTGAAAAAGTTGGGGATACCTTTGAAGTGGGTGTTGCCGGCTATCCGAGAGTCAATGCAGACGCTGCACATGGTGCGACTGTCAACGGTTCATGCCTTGTCATGTTTGATCATGGTGATGCAAAAAAGAATGCAGCATGGACATTTGTGCAATATCTCACGTCCAGTGATATTCAGGCAGATTTTGCCCGTGGAACCGGATATATTCCTTCGAATCAGGATGCGACAGAAAGCGAGATCTGGAAAGAGCTGACATCTGCGCATCCCCAGTATGCAGTGGCACTGGATCAGCTGATGAAAACCCCGGATACCATGCGTTCTGTCACGGTTGGGCCTTCTGCTGACTTCTATTACGCCATCATGAATGACATGACAGATTTTCTTGATGAAGATATGAGTCCGGAGGAAGGGGCACAATTGATGGCTGAAGATCTGGGCGGTCTTCTCGAACAGTATGTCCGGGCCAATCAATGAGAGAGAAGGGAATTGGTATGGAGATATCAACTTCAACCAATATCTGCGCTTTCCAGCCAGGCAGAGCACGGCTTCCGGTTGAGTTTTCCATTGAAACCTGCGCAAAGGCCGGATACAGGGTACTCGATATCAATTTCTGCATGGCCATGAATCCGGAAAGCCCGATGCGGACAGACCAATGGAAGGCCTATGTACAGTCGCTCGGTGATCTTGCTGCTTCATACGGCATACGATTCAATCAATCGCATCTTCCATATTATGATGTGGATATGGAAAAGGGGAGTGAGAAAGCCGAATTGATGGAGACGCTGATTACTCGCTCTCTGATCGGAACCTCCATGCTCGGCGCAAAATGGGCTGTGACACATCCGTTTACTGTGTGGGATGCTGCACACAATATGGAGGCCAGCCAAAAAGCCAATCTGCAGTATTACCGAAAACACCTGGAGACAGCTGCCGAATACGGGGTCGGCATTGCTCTTGAAAATGATTTCGAATACAACAGACATCAGCCTATGAGACGGGTATACTGTGCCAGTGTCTCTGAATTAATTGACCTGTGCGATGCGTTTCATGATCCTGACCACGTCGGCATCTGTTATGATTTTGGGCACGGAAACTTAACCGGTGGATTTCACCGACAAAATCTGAATGCGATTGGATCCCGGCTCAAGGCCATTCATGTGCAGGACAATCACGGCGAAACAGATGAGCATCTGATGCCGTTTTATGGGTCCATAGACTGGAAAGATGCAATGGCAGGACTTGCAGATATCGATTATCGTGGTGACCTGACGTTTGAAATCCAGGAATGGGGCCGGTATCTGCCGATGGACATGAAACATACTATAGCAGAACACTCTTTGATCATTGGCCAAAGACTGCTTGAATATATTGATTTGGCAAGAAGCAATGCCCAGTGATCCAATCAAAAACAACGAATCCGCAGGACGACGGATCCGTTGTTTTTGATTTCTGTATTACTCATTGGGGTGGTCATCTGATGACTGCGGCTTGTTTTCAGCTGCCTCATCTTTTGCAGAGGTTTCATTTTTATCAGACTTTTCATCCACGCGATCCGGAAGATGGACATACTGCGCAGCCATTCTGCGTCTGGCATCCGTCATGTCTGCATAGTGCTTCCTGGTCGTATCAACGGACGAATGTCCCAGCATGTCTGCTACAAGATAGATATCTCCGGTTTCATGATACAGGTTGGTCGCATATGTGGATCTGAGTTTGTGAGGACTGATCTTTGGTTTGAGCGGTGCAGCAACTGCTGCATATTTCTTGACCAGTTTCTCAACCGCGCGCTGTGTGATCCTGCGTTTCTGTATGGATAAAAACAAGGCATCCTCGTGTCCGGGAAGTGTTTCTGTTTTCATCCGTTCTTCGAGATATTCTCCGATCGCAGTTGCAACTTCGGGCGGGAAATACAAAACCACCTGATTGCCGCCTTTTCTGGTTACGAGGAAAGCATTCTCTTCAAGGTTTATATCGGAAATATTGATCCCGACACACTCTGAAACACGGATTCCTGTGCCCAAAAAGAGAGAGAGGATTGCGTAATCGCGTTTGCTGGTCAATTTCTGATATCTCTGCTGGCCTTTGGTAAGACCATCACCGGTTTCAGCTTCTGCCAGCATACGCGTCATTTCTTCAGCGTTCAATCTGAGAATGGGCTTCTCATGAATTTTGGGAAGCGGTACAAGCAGTGTGGGGTTTGAGGGTATCCGGCGTTCTTTAAAAAGGTAATCATACCACGAACGAATGGAACAGAGTTTCCGTTTGATCGCACGTTCATGATTGACTGTCGCTTTTGGCAGACCATTTGCTTCAATCTGGTCTTCATCACGGAAATAATAGGTGAGATATTCAATGTAGGCTGTTAAATCGGAGGCTGTGATTTTTGCAAGGTCATCGTCAGTCCATTGAGTCGGAGTTTTTTCGGTAAAAGGAATCCGCTCACGGTTCAGATAGAAAACGAAGGTTCGCATATCGATCGCATACGCCAGTCTTGTAAACGTTCCGGTTGTTACTGCGATATGGCGGAGAAAATCCGTACATGATTTCGGAAGATCACGGCAAATGGATCGGATCTGCTGAATACGGGAAGCATCAACCTGTTCGCGATATGTCATGGGATTTTCACCTCCAAACTCCCCTGGTTATTTATGCCCCTCCAACTATTCGTGAAACTATGGTTTAGCGAATAGTTGGAGAAACATCTACCCCGCAATTCATTGGCTTAGACAGCTTTTCTGCTGATATCTTACGATGATGCATGCATGAAACAAAAATATACAAGTTGATCAGTGATGAACTGTGCGTAGATCCTTGTACTGCATGTTTCATCCATTTGATGTGAAATACCCGGCAAAATCTGCCGGGTATTTTGGATTAAGATCCTCGCAGCATTAATATCTTATCCAGGATCACAAATGCCAGTTCCTTTTTGGTCATTTTAGGAATCGGTTCCATCTCTTTCCGTGTAATCAATGTCACAATATTCGTATCCGTGTTGAACCCTGCTCCGGGCATTGTGACATCATTTGCGACAATCAGATCAAGATTTTTCTTCTCCAGCTTTTGCATGGCATGATCCGTCAGTTTTTGTGTCTCTGCCGCAAAACCGACCAGAGTCTGCCCTTCGCGCTTTCGACGGCCGACTTCAGCTGCAATATCCGGATTTTCCACCATACGCAGTACGATGGGTTCACCGCTTTGCTTTTTCATTTTCTGCGAAAATGTCTCTTCAAAACGATAATCACACGGAGCGGCGGCCTGAATCACAATATCTGCTTCGCCGCATGCGCTGGTTACTGCATCATACAGGTCCTGCGTGCTTTTGACCGCAACAGAATGTGAACAGACGGGTTTCGGAACCGAAGTGCTTCCATAGACCAGTGTAACCTCTGCCCCACGTTCCATGGCTGCTTCAGCCAATGCAAACCCCATCCGGCCGCTCGATTCATTTGTAATAAAGCGGACTGGATCAAGGTACTCCCTGGTTGCACCGGCAGTAATCAATACGCGCAGACCCTGCATATCTTTGGGATGTTCCAGAATGCGGACAATTTCCTGTTCAATGTCGGAAGGTTCGCTCATCCGTCCAGTGCCTGTATCGCCGCATGCAAGCTTCCCGCCTTCCGGTCCGATGACATGCACGCCGCGGGATTTCAGAATCTGCATGTTGTCCTGTGTTGCCTGTGCAGTCCACATGCCCGTATTCATCGCTGGCGCTATAAGAATTGGGGCCTTTGTTGCGAGAATGGTTGTGGAAAGCATATCGTCAGCAATGCCATGAGCGATCTTTGCGATGATATTCGCAGTAGCCGGTGCCACCACGAAGAGATCGGCAGCCTGTGCAAGTGCAATATGTTTGACATTCCAGGTTTCCGGTCGGTCAAAGGTATCGACAATGCATGGCTGGCCGCTCATTGTGGAAAATGTAAGCGGAGTTACAAATTCAGTCGCATTCTTTGTTTCGATCACGTGAACGGTATATCCGCGCTTGCGCAGTCTGGATACAAGTTCTGCACTCTTATATGCAGCAATTCCCCCGGTCACGCCCAAAACAACGGTTTTCGAATCCATAGCGGATTACTCCTCGTCGGTATTCGTGGGTTTGTCGTACGTCACCAGTCCGCGGTTGATTTCTTCAACAGCAATTCCAAGCGGTTTCATTTCCTTGTCTTCAATCAGCGGCTGAGCACCGGCAACAAGCTGCCGTCCGCGTTTTGCAGCTTCAACAACAAGTGTATAACGGCTGTCTGCATGGTCGAGGAGTTCAAGGACGTTCGGTTCAACAATTGACATATATGTTCCTCCTTATATCAACCGGCATAAAGGAGCCGGGGCCTGTCATGTTTTTTATTATTCAGGACGCTGATCCGGAACAGTTGGAATGTATCGTGAAGACTTCATCTTTTCGGCCGTCACAATGCATTTCAGATGATCAAAGGCCACATCCAGATTGTCATTGAGAAGAAGATACTGGTACTCACCCATCTTTTCAATCTCACCGCGTGCATTTCGCACACGTCTCTGTATTTCTTCCTCAGTTTCAGAATTCCTGTTGTGAAGATGATCCAGAAGATCCTGATAACTCGGCGGATAAATGAATACACTCACGCAATCAGGTGCTTTCGCCATTACAGCTATTCCGCCCTGCACGTCAATATCCAGAATGACATTGATGCCTTTGGCAAGCCGGTCTTTCACTTCACTGAGCAGTGTACCATATCGATGTCCGTGTACGGTAGCATACTCGAGAAATGCATTATCCTGAATATACTGATCAAACTGTTCATCACTGACGAAATAGTATTGCACGCCGTTTGTTTCATAATAGCGCTTTTCCCGGGTTGTACAGCTAACCGAAAAAACAAATGAAGGATCCGACTGCATCAGCCGTTCAATCAGCGTCCCCTTGCCTGCACCGGCCGGACCTGAAACGACCAGAAGCATTCCCTTGCGCACATCCGCCATGCTGCCATCCACCTCTCGTTATTCCTCGTGTTCGATGAGTCCTTTGCTGCTCTTGTCTTCCGTTCTGGCCGCCATGGTTTCCGGCTGAAGCGGTGATAAAATAATATGGCCGGAATCCATAATCAGTACAGCCCGCGTCTTTCTTCCACAGGTGGCATCAATGACACGTGCCTCGTCCCGTGCATCCTGGACAAGCCGGCGTATCGGTGCAGAGTCAGGGCTGACGATTGCAAGAAGCCTGTCAGAATTGACTGTGTTTCCGTATCCAACATTGACGAGCCGCAAACCTCATCACTCCACATTCTGTACCTGTTCGCGCATTTTTTCAATTTCGGATTTCAAATTGACCACATGCTGCGCAATTTCGGCATCCATCGCCTTGGATCCGATCGTATTTGCCTCACGGTTCATTTCCTGAATCAGAAAATCCATTTTCTTTCCGATTTCACCTTCTGCTTCCAGATAGGCATGCATCTGCTGAAAGTGAGATGAAAGCCGGGACAGTTCTTCATCAATTGCGCATTTATCTGCGATCAGCGCAACCTCCTGAGCAATCCGGGCAGGATCAATGCCTTCCACCTGCATTGCTTCAAGACGGTTCATGAGTTTCTGCCGATACTGGACAGCAACCTGAGGCGCTTTTTCATAAATTGCATGGCGGAGTTTTTCGGCTTCACACAGATGAAAAGCCAGATCCTCTTTCAGATGACTCCCCTCTTTCAGCCGCATATCCACGAGCTGTTCAAGGGCCGCTTTCAGTGCATCCATTGCAAGTTCTGAGACAGAGTCAGTGTCCATATTGCTTTCGCTGACGGTGCATACACCCTGCAGTGTCAGAAGCTGTCCGGCGGTCAAGCCGATCTCACAGTGGTTGACCTCAGCAATCTCTCTTGCTCTTTCAAAGTAAGCGTTTGCAAGACCCGTATCAATTGCTACCTGCCCCTGGCCGGCACCGACTCTTTTCACCGTGACAATAATATCGAGGTGGCCGCGGATCAGAACCCTTCCAACCTCTTTACGGATCATGTCATGAAGGAAAATCAAATCATTGGACAGCTTGACAGAAAGATCCAGGAAACGATGGTTTACACTTTTGATGTCGATCGTAACATCCCATACACCATCTGTCGCATGGCCACGTCCGCAGCCTGTCATGCTTCGCAATCTGCTTCCCTCCTTAAAAATGACTGCAGTATAAATTATATCATACGTATTCACCTCGGGCAAGCATTCGCAAAGTTGTCTAATCACACAAAACGAGCTGTTCAATCAACTGGATATGGCGAGCCTACCGAAAAGATATCACCCATCATGCACAGAACAGGGTAAATGAATGGAGAGGCTCCACTTCGGGATACCGATTCTGATAGTCTGATCTGCTATGGAAGAAAAAACAGGTACAGTTTTCGAAAAAATGTGCTGAATGCAGTTTCTTTTTGAAAAAGCGCTTGCATTTTATGTGCTTTCATGCTAAGATTTCGTGCGATGATTTTTTATCATCAAGTTGATTTGGGAGGTGAAAGAGTTGCCTAATATTAAGTCCGCTAAGAAACGCGTTAAGGTCAGCGCCAAGAAGGCCCTGCAGAATCGTATGGTGAAAAACGGAGTGCGTACTTCCCTGAAGAAGTTTGCCGCTGCCGTTGCTGCCGAACCCGCCAATGCTGGTGCTCAGCTGAATGAGACCACCTCCGCGATTGACAAGGCTGCTGCAAAGGGTGTTATCCATAAGAATGCAGCGAACCGTAAAAAGGCTCGTCTGGCGAAGCAGCTTGCTAAGGCCGCAGTATAAATGCTGATTGATAACTCCTTTTCCTGTTGGAAAGGGGTTTTCTTTTTTTATCAAGAAAGAGGCGTCTGTGTTGTTGTCAGACGCCTCTTTTCATGCTTTTGCTGCACGGTCAGCCAGCATTGCGATCATTAAGACGATGCTAAGAAGGATAAGCCATGGTTTGATATTCCTTTCCTGGCCGGTGGGAGCCGGAATCATAATGGATTGGTCCTGAACCGCAATCTGTGTCAGATTGCTCTCTTCTTCCATTGCCGTATAGGCGTTCATCTGTCTGTTTGTCCAAAAATATGTCATGCCTGTTTTCAGCTCTCCGATAAGAGGTGAAGACAGTGGCTGGACAGACAATTCCAGATCATGCTCTTCAAGGTATTCCTGTACCGGATTCCCCTCCCGGTCAAGAATTTCGATTGCGTATGCAGCTCCCCCACCTGATGGGATATACATTGTCTGCTCTTCTCCCGGGCCGAGTGGGACGCTGTATTTGCTGTCCACAGCACGCAGATAGGTTCCGGACCATTCAGCCTGTTTCAGTATGGGGGCTGTGTACGCCCCGCTATTCACTGTGAGGCGAAAAGTAAACATTTCATTTTCGGTGAAATTGCTGATTTTCAGATAGGCTGGTGAGGGATCCTGGGCGAAATCATAGAGAACGTAAAGACTCTTGTCCAGGCCGATATTACTTGCCCTTCCGGTTTCTGAATTCTTCTGTTTGATACTTGCAAATGAATTCTGGAACCACGGTAATTCGGTTAAGACAGGAATCGTTCCTGTACTGGCCATTCCTTCCGGAGCAACTGCATAGACGACAAAAGGATGATATATGGGATTTCCATCATCTCCCAGGACCGCCCAATGCGGGGATCCAATGAAAGGCTTCTCAAAATTCTCGTCGCCGCACAGGAATGATGAGACAGCATTTCCGTCATCTGAAAGGTCAAGCATGCTTTCCTGAATTGGAATAAGCGCCCCATTCTGAACATTTGCATATCGGACAGACATTTCGCGCGCTTTCAGATAATACAGGAAAAAAATCTGCTGGGGACTTCTCAGCAAGGTATATCCGCCCTGTCCAAGAAGCCGGATTTGCAATCCGTTGACTGTGTTCATCACAGAGGAAATATCCTTGGATTTTGTGCTGTTGCCAAGATTGCTCTGTGTATCACATCGCTTGACAACAGATAAGACATACTGCTCATCCGCCTCGAAACGGGGGTCAAAACCCTTTATTTCTGTTTTTTCTTCTGTTACGCGGATTGGCTGCACATTCCAGTCTGCGTCTCTGTTCTCGAATCCGTTGACTGTGCGTTCCACCACATGCACCGGCCAGATTCTGGGATTTTCATAGAAAACGAGAAACAGTTCATCCGCATCGGAAAGATATTCTTCCCCATCATTTACATGAATTCCCTTCGAAGTATTCTGCAGTGCCTGTATGCCTGTCTCTGATCTTTCTGAATATGAAATACCGTAATATGCACTGTCAAAGGCCACCGACTGAATCACATCATCTGTAAGAACGGTCTCTAATAATGATGCCAATGCATTTGTACCTTGAAAAATCATCTTGTCGGTCGAAATGCTAATTGTCGCTGTTTTCTGCCATTGTGGACGTTCTACTGCTTGTCCCGTAATAAGATACTCCATAATATGAATAGGAATATTGCGAAAAGCAGGATAATAGATATAGGCAATCCATGTATCGGGTCCGAGCCCGGTGGGGGTATTGTTAAGGCAGATCCCCTCCCAGGTGTATGTCAGAGACTGTCCACTATGGATCATATCCAGTATGAATTCGCCATCGGCATCCATGTGTCCATAAACAATCTCTTTACATTTCATCAGGCTGCTGAATTCACCTGTCAGGATATCTGCAGGCTGGCGGAGAATGCAGCTAACGCCAAAATCCAGGTCGATTGAATGATATTCATTGATTTTCCATTCATCCTTCTGATCATATACGCCATCCGTACTGATTTCAAAAACATGTACAGGAATGCTCACTGCCGTTTTATAAGCATACAGGTTCAAAGTCCTTCCGGCCCCTACAGGCACGAAGCCATTCCCGGTCGAAGCTTCCCAACGGATCAATCCCAGTTCCGGGTATTCCGTTTTGATAATGCTCTCGATTTTTTCATTCACATTCCCATCTATGCATGCAAAGGCTATCCGCATACCCACCGGGAGCATACTCGTATCAAGATACTGATTTCCGGTTTCAGCATTCAGCAAACTGATGCCTATCGGCAAGGACGCTGATGGAGTTTGGTCTGTCCCTTCAATTATGACTGCATGTTCGTAGTCACCATATGCATATTCCAGAATGTTTACGTTCAATATTTCCTGCCAGACTCCATAGAGATGATTCTCAAATCCCGCAGTTACCTGCAGATGAATATCAGAGACAGTCTCCAGGGAAGCAGGCGTCAAACTCCACCCAAGAAAGCTGTATCCTTCACGGCATGCTTCTGCGTTGAATTGGGTATCCAGATTGCCGGCCAGTAGTTCAAGCCTCTCAGTTGAACTGTTCTCATCCTGATAATGCAGCGTAAGATATAGTTTCTTTTCATTCTGAACTTCAATTGTGCCTTCTGTATATTGAAGACCCAATGATTCTGCACATCCGACACCCTGCTGGAGACTTTCCGTGACCTGAATTATGCCGTTTTCATCGATCGTCAGCATCCAGGGAAAACCAGGAAGACAATAATCGCTCTGTACAGATGTCTCTTGCAGGAAGTATACGTTCCCGCAGCTGAGGATGTTTTCGGCTGATGAAAGAACGTGCGATGTCCCCAATTCCGAGCTCCAGATGATTTCTTCATCTGCATTGAGCAGCATAAGCTGCCCGGATACCGGAGCGCCTGTCTGCGCGTCAACAATGTGAAATGTCAGATCCTGTACACCTTCATTCTCTCCCATGGTTCTCACCAGATGCTTTGCGTTCAATGGCGGAAGAGACACAACAACAGATTCATCCGGTTGAATCAATCGATTATTCTCCGAAATATCCAGGGCGATCTTCATTCTTTTTGCTTCCGCATCCTCAGAAGACGCAGTAATGATTTCATCCTGAATGTCCAGGACTGAATAAAAAATCCCATTCACTGTATGGAATGCTTGATTGATTTCATGCAACGGCAATCCTTTTCCATATACATGGAAACTGCATTCTGCGTTAGGTTCGGAAACCAGGCCGGCATCCCTTAAGCTTTGCATAATCCTTTCTGTACTGGCGGCGAGCCTGCCGGATGGCAGTTCTGAAGGCAGCTGAACATGAAAGGAATTCATCAGTTCCTGAGGGCTGTAAATTGTATTTCCTGTCTGATAACAGACAGGGATGGTTTTCTGCTTTAAAACGGAATCCCTGATTTCATCAGGAGATATCATCAGATCAGTGCCCTGGGTAATTGCATAAAGAGAAAAATGTTCTGCATAAAACAGAGTTTCATTCCCATTCCATTCGGATTCAATATGCTCCCAGCCGTTTTCTCCCAGATGATAGACAGCATATTTTATATCAGATTGGATGGCGACCATCAAATGCTGGTCTGCAGGCTGGAAACAGGTGCCGTCCTCATGCCGTACTGACAGGTCAAAGATATTTTGGTCCATCCTGTTGATTTTTGCAGCGGCATGGTCGGGCATCATGCCTGTAATATGAATGCAAAACCCATTCAACCCAACAGACAGATCCTGAAAAGAATCGGCGGATGCCGTCAAAGAAAAAAGCAGCAGGAACAAGCAGAAGAAGCATACAGGAAAGCTTTTTACATGCCGCAGTTTTCTCCATAATGCATCGTTTTCCCAGACATGGCTTTTCCCGGTATATTTCATAATGCTTCCCTTCTGTCCATATTCACCCTGACAGCAGCAGGGCATGCTGTCAGGACAGTATCACAGATTCAAACCTGCCATCAATGCAGCCCTGGGGTTTGAACCGGTGTGTTGAAATCAGCTATATGAAACGATGGCAGTGTCATTCTTCAGTGGCTTCTTCCCTGCGTCTTCTGATCAAAACAGCAAAGAAGAAAGCAAATCCCATAATCATAACATACGGTGCAATGTGTCGAACAATTCCGGTCGGAGACACGGAATTCAGTTTGTTGATAAAGGTTATGCCGGTATTGTTCTCGGTCAGGGTAACAGTTGTCAAAAATGCGTCAGCGGATTCCGCTGGCCAGTCTGTCAGTGCAAGCTCGTCATGTGCTGCGGTGGCAGTGGGAGCAGTCGCAGCCTCAGCTTTAAGATCATCATTGTTCTTATTCTGAATAGTGATCAGATAGGTATCACTGGTATTGTTTTTTTCCTCTGTTGCAATTTTTGCGAGTACATTCAGGCCCACGATATGAAAGACCTCATTGTGCTTCAAAGTCGTAGAGCAGGATGTCGGCGTGACATCCTCAAGGTTTGATGCCGTTGTGAGCTCACCCTGCGTTGTGAAAAAATGGATGTCATTGTTGTTAACGGTCAGAGATACCTGAAATGCATTTGTTGCATCCGCCATATTGCCAGTCACCTTTGTGGTTACATAAGCATTAAAGGTCGGATACAGGTCACCCCTGGGAGAAACAGGCGTTCCGCTCAGTGTAACATCATCCAGGTTGTTATTTGCTTCAAATTCGCTTAATTTTGAGGTGTCGGCGGTAATACTGCCATTGGTTTCGAAGAAGGTATATCCCTGAATTTCAAGATTGGCGGCAACCTTATCAGCATCTGCTTTATAGGCAACGTAGACATCAAGAAAATAAGTACTGATATATTTACCGGCGCGGATAATGCCTGCATTCCTGAGTGTTGCGGGCTCCGTTGTGTCCTGAACGATATAACGATACACACCGGGAGCACCAAAATTGGCGGGAGTAAATGAAAAATCCGCATTGCGGGAAATCGTGCCTTTTCCCCCGGTCAATTCGATGACCGAACTGGGAATTGCGACGCTGGCGCTTGTGCTGGTCAACGCCTCCGTTTTGCCTGCCTGAACATTGATGGAAGCATCGTGCTCATCTGTAATCTTTGTGCCGTCACTGACAGAAGCCGGTTGTATGCTGAATGCATAAGTAACCGACGGCCCGTATACCTTCGTGACATTCGGATCGATGTTTGTGACTGTAATTTTTTTGGGAATGGCGATTGTGGTGGCGATGCCTGTATATACGCCGCCCGCCGGCATCACTGCTGATTCACCTTCTGCCAGAGAGACAACGCATGCAGCGAACAATAAGCAGCAGACAAGCACACTGAGTTTTCTCTTGATATTTGCCATGAATAATCCTCCTGAACGATTTGTTTCTTTTCTAGCGAAATGTTTCAAATTGAATGGTGTGACCTTTTTCAGAAACATGCTCAGGAGAATGCGCGATGACCCGGATATCTTTCCCTCCTTTCCTGACCCGTTTGCTCCCTGAACATATGTTTCTGTGGGGCATCCTGCTCTGATTGCAATGGAACAGGACGACAGGTTTTCTGTCTTGGGTCCCGGGAGTACTGGCTGGGTTCTTGGGTTCCAGCTTGTGAAGGAAATCCTGTCCCGGAGTGCATTTTTCCATCTTTCTCCGGGACAGGTGATGGAATTATCTCATCTCCGCATCTTCTGATCCCCCTTAGTGGGCAGATATCAGATAAAGAAACGGAAATCCTTTGACAAGATCACTGATATGCTGCGTTTCAGTGTCCTGTCCTGTTAATTCATAGCATTGAACCGCTCCTTTCTCCATGTAGGATGGAAATACAATTTGTCCGCTGGAATATGCAGCGAAGATATGTTTGTCCTGGACACCTTCCATAAGATAATCTTTCACCATAAAGCGCGCATTTCCAGCTGCCTGTCTCTGCAGATTGTGTTCAAGGATCAGAAGAGCCTGTCTGTCTTCCAGCCGGATACAGGATTGACGGGTTCCAAAAAAGATGCCGCCATCGATATGGAGGTCTGTGCCCGAGTTCACCATGACAGCGCAGCTGCCATAATAGAACCCTCCGGATATACAACCCACGCGACTGTGGTTTCCCAGGGATACAGCGGGCGCATCAACAGATATAAATCGGCCTCCGTTCATGCTTTCAATATATCCGCTTTCTCCTATGGACTGTGTATCCATCTCACAGACTGCCGTCACCAGGACAGCCGGGGAGCGCCATCTGGTTGCAACAAATGCACCTCCGGCGATCGTCTCAACATATCCGCTGGCTATTTTAAGTCCGGCATCCAGGTACAGGTCCGCCTGGCGCCTTTTCGAGTAAAACCTTCCTCCTGCAATTTGATGAACCTTTGCAGTGCCCGTGCTGTGTACATTTTCGATCACCATGCCGGAGGTACCGGTAAAGCAGGGATTACCCTCAATGGACCCGATATATACCGACCCCTCAGCATTGCATTGCAGGAATGCACCATAACTCTGTGTATCACCATATGCATGGAAAGTTCCACCACAAATTGCACCAATCCCGGTCTCATATCCATCAGAACCGGCAATCACTGCCAGGCCGTGATGACAATACCCGGCTTCTTCATTTCCTGAGAGAGATTCAAAAGTTCCGCCGTGGATTGTTCCGATCTTCGAGCCGCGGATTAACAGCAGTCCGCTTCCCGAAGAAGCAGTATAGTTACCACCGTAGATCATATGAATGTAACTCTCGTGGTCTGCATAGAATGCTGCTCTGCCTGAGTTTTCAGACGGGGCAGCTGAGACAAAGCGTCCATCAGCTATGCGTTCAATACGGGAATAGGAAAGATGAACTGCTTCTCTTTCCCCAGAGAAAAATAACCCTCCTGTTATTTCATGGATTTCTGAGCTCTGCGCAAGCAGTGCCGGTGCCCCGCAGAACATTCCCCCATGGAACGCAGCCTGAGTATTGACCAATTCTATTCCGGTTGTTCCGCGGAAGGAGCCATCATCGATCACCAGCGAACCATGCATGACTGACAGTGCAGTCCCTTCCGAAATGATCTCAACCCCTTTACTGACCTGAACATCGCTGCTGCTGGCGATGATACTGCCGGTGATGGATAGGATGCCTTCGTCACCACCGAGTATGACCGCGGCGTTTTCCCGGATTGTGAAGAGTCCGTTGAAATTCCATTGTGCATTTTTCACTGCAATCAGTCGGACCTTGCAGTTTCTTATTTCCAGCTGTCCTTTCTCACAGAGCACATCTTCAATGACAATCTCTGCACTTTGATTTTCGCTCAGTGAACCGACTGCTTCCTGAATGGTTGTATAGGTCTGATTCTGCCCGACATAAAGGACAGTCTCTTCACATGTGCCTGATAAGGGCGAAAACAGGAGAACAAGCATAGTCCACCAAAACAGATTGATTTGTACGCAATGCCGTCTCCACATCGGAACTGCCCTCCCCGTTCGCTGACTTATCGTGCTTTCATTTCAAAGAGAATATGGTCCCCATCATATGTGCATGGGATTTGCTCCGGACTGGTCTTCGCGGAATCCAGATGGAATACATGGATCTCCTTTCCGGAGCTGACAGATTGTGTCTGAAAATCCGCTTCGGCAATACATACCTGGATCACATTGTCTTCCGGATAATATTCATTCCCGTTTTCATACAGGATATGGATGTCATAGGCTGCAATGAGACGTTCGCCGGGAATATCAGCATGTGCACTGTATACTTCTGCTTTTGCCCCATCCGGAAGCATGCCGGAAATGCGGACGAGCGCGTCGGCCGTTTGGACAAACAGTTCCGTGTAGGATAAGGAAGATGAATCATGCATTACTTGGTCCGGGACAGGAGCATCCTGTACGGTCACATTCTCAGGGAATATCACAGTGTTCAGCTCCTCCCCATCTGTGTTTTTGTCTTCCGTAATGACTTCGTCCGTGTTTCCGGTCTGATGATCCGATCCGATGTCATTTTCTGTCATTAGTTCAGGGACAGTCCCGTCCGGCAACGCTGTGATTTGGTCTTCTTCAAACAGTTCAGACTGCCCGGATATCAGGTTTGTCTCCTCGGCTTGTTCTGATTCAGTAAAAGGTTCGGAATAGATGCTGTCTCCCGGCAGGATCTCCGGTTCTGCGTTTGTTTTCTCTGGTATTCTGCCATCTGGAAGGTCAGCAGGATCAAGAGAATCTGCCTTGAGAGCCGGAGATGACTGTTCGTCCGGGTCCACCGCTTCTGGTTTTGCATCCTCCCTACTGGGATCGGCCGGATCATCACATTTCATTTCCAAATGAATGCTTTTTTGAATTCCGTTTCCAAATAAAAGGACTTTTGTTTCAGAAGGATTCAGTATCACAGAAAGATGGATGGTCATCGACTCTGCATCCTCAATTCCTTCTGCGTTTTTGATGGCTATGGTTCGATGCGGATCGACTGTAAATGCGAAATGTCCTTCATTTGATACAGCATATCCGCCTCTGAACGTGCCTTCCGGACTTTTCTCTGGACACAGGCCTTCTGGGAGCTGGTACTCCATCCAGTCAGGGGCAAACGTCCTGCTTTCATCCGCATGGAAGACAAGGTCAATCTCTGCCGGTGCATGTTCTTCCATGTACCAGCCATCCTGCCGGACGGTTACTCCGGATACGGAGACGGCATGAAGCAGACCGGAAAGAAAATGAACTCTCTCCTTTTGTATTTCGGGCTCAGGCGGAGAAGCAGTGTCCTGCTCAGCAGGCACCTCGTTTGAATTGATTTCAATCTCTCCCTGGACAATCTGAGGAATCTCCGCTGTTTCCGGTGCGGACATCTCCGGTGACCCTGGTTCAGAAGTGTTTGCACCTGCGGCATCAACAGCAGGAGGAATGAGTGGTTCATCTGCTGCATGGTCTGCGGAACAGGATGCTTCAGAAAGGAAATCATCGGTTTCAGACTGTCTGATGCTGCAAGTTTCATCCGTTTCATCTATGCTTTTCCCGTCTGAAGATGATTCAGTTTCTTTCGCTGTATTCTGCACCACGGTTTCAGAAGTCTCACCGGTATCCATTGCGCTGACTTGCAGTTCCGGTTCTGGCTCTGCCGGCGTCTTATCTGGTTGCTGTGCCGTACTCTCTTCATCCAGTGGTCCGGGTTCTTCTATGGAAACAGACACAGACGCCGGGGGTGGAACTTCTTCCTCTCGCTGTGCTTCAACGGAAAGGACAACTTCACTTTCCGAGTGCTCCTGTTGTTCAAGAAAAGTCGTGACTTCTGACAGGTCCGTTTGATCTTCCTCCGTTACAGATGGGACTATTTCATCCCCCTGCAGTGCATTTTCTTGCGGAACGGTTTCCTCTGCCGCTGCGCAAAGAACAATGACTACAAGCACAGAAAAGATGAAAATGCAGCGTATCATTCTGTTCATGTTATCAACTCCTGACCATGTCCTGATTCCGATAGGCGGTTGCGGGAAAGGCAAACAGATCAATCACAAGGCTGAGGATCATTAACCCAAGCATCGCCGGAGTGAAGCGGTCGACCAGTGTCAGAGGATCCCTTATGTTTTCCGTTGAGATGAAAAATACGACAGACGCTGTCAGCACGAGTGTCTCCGCAATGATGCCGGCAATTGCGCGGTTGAATCGTCTGCGTGCAGTTGTCTCTGCTGCGGTCCTTGGAACTGAAGAGTACTTGCTTTTCAGTCTCCCGCACGGTATCAGAAGATAAAAGATACAAAGGACACAGAGCAGATTGACAAAGGCAAATCTCTTTCGGTTGACGGTGTGGCCGACTGCCTTCCGGACAACCTCGCTCTCAGCATGCTCTATCGGCTTTTCTTTGAGTTCGGCAGAAACCTGCTCCGTATCCTGTGCCGTCAGCCGTGCGAACAGTACGGTTCTTCCGTAAGTGGAAGCGGAGGAACATGTGGAGAGAGCGACGAGAGGCGCATTTCCCGTGTTTGACATTTCGCAGGAAGATGCGTGTTCCTGAATATAGTTTTCCAGTGCATGTATGCTTTCTGTGTCTCTGCAGCCGACCGTGTACACCATGCTTTCGTATGCATTGGTCTGCACACAGGCACAGAATTCCAGCGCATAAACCTTGTCCACTGTGGTCAGCACGCCTTTGCGGTGCTGCTTAAAAAAGGAAGGTTCAAGAAATTTCGGGATATCCCCAAACATTCCGCCGTTTGCCATGTTGTGCCCGTAAATCATCACGTAGTCATCCTGGAACGAAGCATGATTCGAAGAGGAAAGGTAAATTGACCCATTCATGTCCGCATGCCCATAGACATCCATATAGGCATACTGCAGGTCATCCGTGCCGTGAAGAACAGGATAATTGATATGCGTCCCTTCAATCTCCAGCCATCCGACAACATCCGGATTGATTTCCATCAGTGCATAAAACCCTGCTGCTTCTTCGGCCTTGGGCCCGGGCCTGTACTGCATAAGGTCCCAGGAGGTGAATGCTGTGCTGTTGAGATAAAAGGTGTCATACAGCACATATCCGGAATACACAAAGAGAAACAGAGTTAACCAGCCGGCGATAAAAGAGAGAATTTTTTTCCCTGCTTTTGCAAAGCAGGCGATGATATGAAGAAGCAATTTTCTGTCCGCCCTCTTATTAAATATGGTTTCTTCGGATGACAGTGAGGACGATCCCGTGGATTTCACTGAGCCGCACTGGCCCGAAGTACCGGCTGTCCTCAGCCCCTTCCCGTTTATCACCCAGTACAAAGTACTCATCGTCTCCAAGAACAACCGGGTACTCTACATATCCCTCATAGATTGGTGTAGCATAGAAAATATCGTTTTCCAGAATGCGGTTTCCATTGATGCGTACCTGTTCCTCCAGGGTGACTTCACAGATATCTCCGGGACAGGCTGCGATCCTGCCGATATAATTCGTGTCATTTTTCGTGAAAACGATGACGTCGTGTTCGTGCAGGGTTTCCGGAAGTCTGTAAAACAGAAGCATGTCACCCTGGTCGATGCGGGGAAACATATCTCCATTGGGCGCCACAACCAGTCCGATGACATAAACAAACAGCACATAGATCGAAGAAAACAGAAGAACTGCAAGTGCCACGAATCTTCGAACGGCCCGGATGTCTTTCTTCCGTCGATTTTCAAGCTTTGCATCGCGGTTGTTCTGCTCTGCGCTCTGACTCATATTTTCACCTTCCCTTCCCTTACATCTGGAAAAAAAGCCGAAAAGAAAAATTTCCCAAAAGAACAACGCAGTCCACCCGGGGAAGACTACAGAAGTTTCCAGGAAATTCGGCACAATTTCTGGTATTTGCTGCAGATTCTTTTCTCTATCTGTTTTCATTCGTTGAAAACAGGCATATCCTCGCTTCACGTCCTTTGACAGGGACATGCTTTCTTGAACAGTCCAGGCCCAACGGTTTTCATTTCAGCGTTGAATCTGAAACGTGCAGCATTTTTATCCGTTGAGGCTGATCGGGAAACAGAAAGACAGTCATGAATCCATCACTTCATATGACTCTGTGTATCTGTTTCTGTGATGACACGATATCACATACAAACCATATAATCAAGAGCATAACAGTGATTTTTTCGTCTTTGATTCATTTTCGTATGATTATAACAAAATATATTTATGCCGCTTATTCACACCCTATGAAACACTACATAAAGTTGTATTTTTATGAACAAAGAAGGGTCATGTTCGCACGGTTGTTATGCAGTTCACAGCCCAATCACAGCGGAACACAAGACAAATACAGAGTTTTTCCCTTTTGATCTATACTTTCCATGAAGAATCGTCTATACTTTCACTGTCAAGCGCAATCAATACAACCTGATATCTGTAAGGAATCAGTCAATTACCCACGACTGAAGTCGCGGGCTTGTGAAAACGAGTCCGGAGTTGACTAGCCAAAGATCTGCGGGATCTACGTTGAGAGAGTCATAACACCCATGGACATATCACCTAATCTG
>Ga0129306_1002082_pt1 | contig 19182 bp, 15 predicted proteins | sample P827metagenome_FD_94438 | JGI IMG/M metagenome (GOLD analysis project Ga0129306, IMG submission 94438) | Capybara group fecal microbial communities from Wisconsin, USA - P827 metagenome | ecosystem: Host-associated > Mammals > Digestive system > Large intestine > Fecal | place: USA: Wisconsin... | reverse complement strand
TTCTATGTCGTATTGACGTCCCACGACCGGTCGCTTCGCGACCCCCGCCTTTTATCTTGCAGTTGGCTTGTACGTCGCTCGGTGGATTTTAAAACGCAAGTTGACCCGTGACGTTGAAAAGCAAGGTTGAACAATTCAAACACGCAACATAGCGAAAGCATCCCAAAGAGCGGCAGCGGCCGTGGGGGCAGAGTCAAATCGACGAGGAGAAACAGCGTCGCTGCCGTGCAGAACCGCCGAGGGCTATCGCGGCAGCCGCGCCGCAAAGCGTCCTTTCTTCTTTGGCGGGCGACACCGTTTCTTCTTTCGGCAAGACGAAAGAAGAAACGGTGTCGCATCACGTTCCCCCTCGGCAGGGGGCCGGGGGGACATCACCCCAGCATACGCTTGAGGTACTGCCCGGTGTAGCTGCCTTCGACGGCAGCGACCTGCTCGGGGGTGCCCTGGGCGACGATCGTGCCGCCGAAGGCGCCGCCCTCGGGGCCGAGGTCGATGATGTGGTCGGCGCTCTTGATCACGTCGAGGTTGTGCTCGATGACCAGCACCGTGTTCCCGACGTCCACCAGACGCTGCAGCACGGACAGCAGGCGGCGCACGTCGTCGGCGTGGAGGCCGGTGGTCGGCTCGTCGAGGATGTAGATCGTGCGGCCGGTGGCGCGCTTGCTCAGCTCCGTCGCCAGCTTGACGCGCTGCGCCTCGCCGCCGGAGAGCGTCGTGGACGACTGGCCCAGCCGGATGTAGCCCAGACCCACGTCGCACAGCGTGCGCAGCTTGCTCTCCAGCTTCGGGATGTCGCGGAAGAAGTCCAGCGCCTCGTCCACCGTCATGTCCAGCACGTCCGCGATGTTTTTGCCCTTGTAGCGCACCTCCAGCGTCTCGCGGTTGTAGCGCTTGCCGTGGCAGACCTCGCAGGGGACGTAGATGTCGGGCAGGAAGTGCATCTCGATCTTGAGCTGCCCGTCGCCGCCGCAGGCCTCGCAGCGCCCGCCGCGCACGTTGAAGCTGAAGCGCCCGCTGCTGTAGCCGTGCGCCTTCGCGTCCGGCGTGGAGGCGAACAGGTCGCGCACGTCGTTGAACAGGTTGGTGTACGTCGCCGGGTTCGAGCGCGGCGTGCGCCCGATGGGCGCCTGGTCGATGCAGATGACCTTGTCGAGATGCTCCTCGCCCTCGATGGCGGTGTGGCGGCCGGCGTGGACCTTCATGCGGTTGAGGTCCGCGCCCAGCTTCTTGTACAGGATCTCGTTCACGAGCGAGGACTTGCCGCTGCCGGATACGCCCGTGACGCAGGTGAACGTCCCCAGCGGGATGCTCACGTCGATCCCGCGCAGGTTGTTCTCGCGCGCGCCGCGCACGGTCAGCACGCAGCCGCTGCCCTTGCGCCGCGCCGTCGGCACGGGGATGGTCTTCGCGCCGGAGAGGTACTGCCCCGTCAGCGACCTGGGGTTCGCCATGATCTCCTCCGGCGTGCCGGCGGCGACGATCTCGCCGCCGTGGACGCCCGCGCCGGGGCCGACGTCCACGATGTAGTCCGCGGCGCGCATCGTGTCCTCGTCGTGCTCGACGACGATGAGCGTGTTGCCGAGGTCGCGCAGGTGCTTGAGCGTGGCGAGCAGCTTGTCGTTGTCGCGCTGGTGCAGGCCGATGGACGGCTCGTCGAGGATGTAGAGCACGCCCATCAGGCTCGACCCGATCTGCGTGGCGAGGCGGATGCGCTGCGCCTCGCCGCCGGAGAGCGACGCGCTGGCGCGCGAGAGCGTCAGGTATTCCAGCCCGACCGAGCGCAGGAAGCCCAGCCGCGCCTTGATTTCCTTCAAAATGCGCTCGCCGATGAGCATCTGCTGCGGCGTGAGCGAGAGCGTATCCATGAAGTCCAGCGCGTCGGTGACGGACTTGTCGCTGTAGTCGGCGATGTTCAGCTCGCCGACGGTCACCGCCAGCGCCTCGCGGCGCAGGCGCTTGCCGCCGCAGGCGGGGCAGGGGCACTGGCTCATGACCTCCTCCAGCTCGGCGCGGACGCTGTCGCTCTGGGTCTCGCGATAGCGGCGCTGAAGGTTGTTCACCACGCCCTCGAACGGCTGGTACAGCGTGCCCTTGCCGCGGGGCTGGTCGTATTGCAGCTCCAGCTTCTCGCCCTTCGTGCCGTAGAGGATGACGTCCATCACCTCGTCGCTGTAGCTCGACACCGGGTCGCGGAGGCTGAAGCGGTACTTTTTCGCCAGCGCCTCGAAGTACATCCGGCTGATGCCGTCGCCGCGGACGTTGTTCCAGCCGGAGGCGGTGATCGCGCCGTCGAGCACGGAGAGTGACGGGTTCGGGATCACCAGCTCGGGGTCGACGCGAAGCTGGAAGCCCAGCCCCGTGCATTCGGGGCACGCGCCGAACGGGTTGTTGAACGAGAACATCCGCGGCGAAAGCTCCTCGATGGACACGCCGCAGTCCTCGCAGGCGTAGTTCTGGGAGAAGAGAACGTCGCGCTGCTCCTGAATGATGTTGACCAGCACCAGACCGCCGGAGAGGTTCGCGGCGGTCTCGGCGGAGTCGGTCAGGCGGTGCACCACGTCGGGGCGCAGGATCAGGCGGTCGACGACGATCTCGATGTTGTGCTTCTGGTTCTTGTTGAGCTTGATCTCCTCGTCCAGCTCGTACATGACGCCGTCCACGCGGGCGCGGACGTAGCCGCTCTTGCGCGCGTCCTCGAACACCTTGGCGTACTCGCCCTTGCGCCCGCGGATGACGGGCGCCATGACCTGGATGCGCGTGCCCTCCGGCATCGCCATGAGCGACTCGATGATCTGGTCGATGGACTGCTGGCGGATCTCCTTGCCGCAGTTGGGGCAGTGGGGCGTGCCGACGCGCGCCCACAGCAATCGCAGATAGTCGTAGATCTCCGTCACCGTGCCGACCGTGGAGCGCGGGTTCTGCGAGGTGGTCTTCTGGTCGATGGAGATGGCGGGGGAGAGCCCGTCGATGTAGTCGACGTCGGGCTTCTCCTTCTGGCCGAGGAACATCCGCGCGTAGGAGCTGAGGCTCTCGACGTAGCGGCGCTGGCCCTCGGCGTAGATCGTGTCGAACGCCAGCGAGGACTTGCCGCTGCCCGACAGGCCCGTCACCACGGTGAGCGAGTCGCGCGGGATCGCAACGTCGATGTTCTTCAAGTTGTTTTCTCTTGCGCCCTTGACGAAGATTTTGCTGTTCATTTTTGGGTTCTCCTTTCGGGGGGATGAAACCGCTCCGTGTTTGCCGCCTCCCCTTTCGGGGGAGCTGTCAGCCGTCAGGCTGACCGAGAGGTTATTCCGCGATAATATCCGCGACCTCCGCGCCGGTGAGCGCGATCAGATCGCCGGGCTTCGCCTCGATCTGGGCGCCGATCCTGCCGGCGCTGACGAAGATCGTTTCGTGCTCCGGCGCGGCGCGGTGGAAGACGGTGGGGAGCTGCTTCTTCATGCCGACGGGCGAGCAGCCGCCGCGGACGTAGCCGGTCAGCGGCAGCAGCTCCTTCACCGCGATCAGCTTGATCGACTTCTCGCCGACGGCGCGCGCCGCCTTCTTGAGGTCGAGGCTCTCCGCCACCGGGATGCAGAACACGTAAGCCGCGCCCTTCGCGCCGCGCGCGACGAGCGTCTTGTACACGCGGTCCGCGTCCTGACCCAGCGTCCGCGCGATGTGCTCGCCGTAGGCGCGGTCGCCCAGCGGGCTTTCCGTCTCCTCATAGCTGTGCGCGGCGTAGGGGATCCTCCGCTGGTCGAGAATGCGCATGACGTTGGTCTTTTCGTCCTTATGCTTTGCCATGTTCGTCCTCCCTGGCGAGTAAAACGACGGTGAACAGCACGCAGGCGACGCCCAGCAGCACCCACGCGCTCAGCTTTTCGCGGTACAGCACCACGCCGTTGAGCGCGGCGACCACCGGCTCGACGTTGGCGAGGATGGACGCCTTGCCGCCCTCCACGCCCTCGAGCCCCTTGGTGTAGAACAGGTACGGCAGCACCGTGGCGACGAGCACCAGACCCGCCGCGCCCGCGACGCCGCGCGCCGTGACCAGCGCGGGGGCGAGCGCCGCCCAGTCGAGAAAGACCAGCGAGCCGAGCCCCGCGAAGAAAAACGTCCAGTAGATCATCGTGTACGCGTCATAGCGCGCGAGGCCGTAGTGCGCGAAGACGGTGTAGGTCGCGTAGCAGAACGCCGAGGCCACGCCGAACGCCAGACCGCGCGGCGTGCCCGTCAGCTCGCCGCCGATGACGCCGGACACCAGCGCGCAGCCGACCAGCGCCAGAACCAGCGCCGCCGTCTTGCGCCGCGTGATCGGCGAGCGCCAGAAGATCGCGCCCATGACCACGACCATCGACGGCGCGAGGTACAGCAGGATCGCCGCCACGGCGAGCGAGCACTCCATCTGGCAGTTGAGATAGACCCACGAGAGGGTCAGGATGCTGAGCAGGCCGCTGCCCATGAAGATCGGCAGGTCGCGCGGCCGCACGCGGAACACGCCGCGCTTCGCCGCGGCGAAGACCGCCGTGAGGAGCAGGAAGCTGAAGAAATTGCGCACGAACACGCGGTTGCCGGTCTCCACGCCGGCGCTCGCCAGCAGGCGGTTGAACACGCCGATATAGCCCCAGCACACCGCGCCGAGGATGACGAACAGATACGATATGCTCTTTTTCATGGCGTCACATCCCGATGCGCAGGGCGCTGCGGTCGCGGTACTGGATCGCCTCGGCGAGGTGGGCGGGGGCGACGTCCGCCGCGCCCTCAAGGTCGGCGATCGTGCGCGCCACGCGCAGCAGCCGGTCGTGGCTGCGCGCGGTCAGGCCGAGGCGCTCGAACGCGCCCTTGAGCAGCGCCTCGCCCGCCTCGTCGAGCCGGCAGTACCGCCCGACCATCGACGGGGTCATCTGCGCGTTGCAGGCGACGTCGGTGCCGCGGTAGCGCTCGTGCTGGACGGCGCGCGCCGCGTTGACGCGCGCGCGGATGTCGTCGGAGCACTCGCCGGTGCGCCGGCGGCGCATCGCGGCGTACTCCACGCTCGGCACGGTGACGTGGATGTCCATGCGGTCGAGCATCGGGCCGCTGATGCGCTCGGCGTATTTTTTGACCTGCTGCTCGGTGCAGGTGCAGCGCCCGGAGGGGTGGCCGTACCAGCCGCAGCGGCAGGGGTTCATCGCGCCGACCAGCATGAACCGGCTCGGCAGGGTCACGCTGCCGGACGCGCGCGTGATCGTCACCTCGCCGTCCTCGATCGGGGCGCGCAGCGCCTCCAGCACGTCGCGCGGGAACTCCGGCAGCTCGTCGAGAAACAGCACGCCGTTGTGCGCGAGCGAGATCTCGCCCGGGTGGGGGAAGCTGCCGCCGCCGCACATCGCCACGGTGGAGAGCGTGTGGTGCGGCGCGCGGAAGGGCCGCTGCGTCAGCAGGGGGCGCTTCGCGTCCGCCATGCCCGCGACCGACCAGATCTCGCTGGATTCCAGCGCCTCGCGGCGCGTCATGTCCGGCAGGATGGACGGCAGCCGCCGCGCCAGCATCGACTTGCCCGCGCCGGGGCTGCCGATCATCAGCACGTTGTGCCCGCCCGCGGCGGCGACCTCCAGCGCGCGGCGCACGTTCTCCTGGCCCATGACCTCGGAGAAGTCGAGGCGGGGGCGCTCGTCGTCCGTCGGCTCCCAGCGCGGCGCGGGCTGAAGCGGCTTCTCGCCGCGCAGGTGCGCCACCAGCGACGCGGCGTCCGCCACGCCGTAGACCGTCAGCCCGTCCGCAAGCGTCGCCTCCGCGGCGTTGACCGCGGGGACGTACAGCGCGCGCACGCCGGCGCGCGCCGCCGCCATCGCCATCGGCAGCACGCCGTTCACGTCGCGCAGCGCGCCCGTCAGCGACAGCTCGCCGATGAACGCCGCGTCCGGCGGCAGCTCGGGCAGCTCCTCCGCGCAGCGCAGGATGCCCAGCAGGATGGGCAGGTCGTAGACCGTGCCCGCCTTGCGCAGGCCCGCGGGCGCGAGGTTGACCGTGATGCGCGACGCGGGGAACGCCGCGCCGCAGTTCTTCGCCGCCGCGCGGACGCGCTCGCGCGCCTCCTTGACCGCGGCGTCGCCGAGGCCCACGACGTCGAACGCGGGCAGCCCGCCGGAGACGAAGCACTCGACCGCGACCTCGTAACCCGTCACGCCGCGCAGCCCGAGCGAGCGAACCGTTGTGACCATGGCGATCGCCTCACTTTCTCTCTTTCCGGATTGTTTTGCTCAGTCCTGACGGAGCAGGGCAAGCAGGGAGACGACAAAATTACCCACGGCCACGCCGAGGATGGTGCAGGAGAGGATGAATGTTACTTTTTTCATGGCTTGAGGTTCCTCCTGGGTTTGTTCTTTTGCTTTTTTGCCCACCCTGTGTGAGGGGGAGCGTCAGAGCTTGATGCGCACAAACTCCCGCCCCGCCATGGCGCGCCGGCAAAGCGCGTCGACCTCCAGCGCCGCCTCCGCCTCGCGCACCTCGTCGAGGTGCGGCTTCGTCTTGGGGTGCCGCGGGGTAAAGACCGTGCAGCAGTCCTCGTAGGGCAGAATCGACGTGTCGAACGTGCCGATCTTGCGCGAGAGCCGCACGATCTCCTCCTTGTCCATGCCGATGAGCGGCCGCAGGACGGGCAGGTCGACCACGTCCCCGGTCACGCGCAGCGCCTCCATCGTCTGGCTGGCGACCTGCCCGAGGCACTCGCCCGTGACGATGGCCCTCGCGTGGATCTCCTCGGCGCACATCTGCGCGATGCGCATCATGAAGCGCCGCATGATGAGCGTGAAGAAGTCCTCCGGACACTTGCGGCGGATCTCCTCCTGAATCTCGGTGAACGGCACGATCTGCACGCGCATCCGGCCGACCCACGGCGTCAGCTCGCGGGCAAGCGTCAGCACCTTCTCCTTCGCCGCCTCCGAGGTGTAGGGCGGGGAGAAGAAATGCACCGCCTCCAGCGCCACGCCGCGCTTCGCCATCATCCACGAGGACACCGGCGAGTCGATGCCGCCGGAGAGCAGCGTCACCGCCGCGCCGCCCATGCCCAGCGGCAGGCCGCCCGCGCCGGGCACGGCGGGGCCGTGGACGAACGCCGCGTCGTCGCGGATCTCAAGGAACACCGTCAGCTCCGGGTCGTGGACGTTGACGGCGCAGGCGGGGAACGCCTGATGCAGCGCGCCGCCGACCTGCTGACTGAGCTGGATCGAGGTGAGCGGGAAGGTCTTGTCCGCGCGCTTGCTTTCCACCTTGAACGACGCGGCTGCGGACAACTGCGCGGCGAGGTAGGTCTTCGCGGTGTCGACGATCGCCTGCACGTCCTTCGCGCAGGGCAGCGCCTTCGACACCGCGATCACGCCGAACACCTGACGGCAGGCGGCGAACGCCGCCTCAAGGTCGCAGGCCTCGTCCGCCGGCTCGACGTAGATGGTGGACTGCTTGGAGTAGATGCGGAAATTGCCGCACTTGGACACGCGGCGGCGGAGGTTCGAGATCAGCTTGTCTTCAAAGCTGCGCCGGTTGAGGCCCTTGAGCACGACCTCGCCCAGCTTGCAGAGGATCATTTCCATGGCGTTGCGTTCCTTTCCCGTGTGTGTTTAGGATTCCTTCCGCAGCTCGATGATGCGGTCGCGCAGGATGGCGGCGTACTCGAATTCGAGCATACGGCTCGCCTCCTGCATCTCTTTTTCCAGCTTCCGGATCTGCTCGTCGCGCTCGCGCTCGCTGAGCTTGCGCTTGCCGCGGCGGCGGGCGGAGTCCTCTTCCTTCCTGCTGATCTCCAGCACCTCGCGCACGTCCTTGCGGATCGTCTGCGGGACGACGCCGTGCGTCTTGTTGTACGCGTCCTGAATGGCGCGGCGGCGCTCCGTCTCGTCGATGGCGCGGCGCATCGACGGCGTGACCGTGTCGGCGTAGAGCACGACGAGGCCGTCCGCGTTTCGCGCGGCGCGGCCGATGGTCTGGATCAGGCTCGTCTCGGAGCGCAGGAAGCCCTCCTTGTCCGCGTCGAGGATGGCGACCATCGACACCTCCGGCAGGTCGAGCCCCTCGCGCAGGAGGTTGATGCCGACAAGCACGTCGAACTCGCCGAGGCGCAGGTCGCGGATCAGCTCCATGCGCTCGATGGTCTCGACGTCGGCGTGCATATAGCGCACGCGCGCGCCCACGCCCTTGAGGTACTCGGTCAGATCCTCCGCCATCTTCTTCGTCAGCGTCGTGACGAGGACGCGCTCGTCCTTTTTCGCGCGCTCGTTGATCTCGGCCAGCAGGTCGTCGATCTGCCCCTCCACGGGGCGCACCTCGACCTTGGGGTCGAGCAGACCCGTGGGACGGATGACCTGCTCGACGATCTGCCCCGCGCGGTCGCGCTCGTAGTCGCCGGGGGTGGCGGAGACGTAGATGCGCTGATGGACGCGCTGCTCGAACTCCTCGAATTTGAGGGGGCGGTTGTCGAAGGCGCAGGGCAGGCGGAAGCCGTACTCGACGAGGCTCTGCTTGCGCGCGCGGTCGCCGTTGTACATGGCGTGCACCTGCGGCAGCGTGACGTGGCTCTCGTCCACGAACAGCAGAAAATCGTCGGGGAAGTAGTCGATCAGCGTCATGGGCGGCGAGCCGGCGCTTCGGTTGCCGATGACGCGGGAGTAGTTCTCGATGCCGGTGCAGTAGCCCAGCTCGCGCATCATCTCGATATCGTAGCGCGTGCGCTGATGGATGCGCTGCTCCTCCACCGCCTTGCCGACGCTGCGGAAGTACGCCTCGCGCTCGGCAAGCTCCGCCTCGATCTCCACGATGGCGCGCTCCATCTTGTCCCTGGTCGTGACGTAGTGGGAGGCGGGGTAGATGACGGTGTGGGCGAGGCCGCGCGTCGTCTGCCCGGTGGTGGGCTGGAACTCGGAGATGCGGTCGATCTCGTCGCCGAAGAATTCCACGCGCACGGCGCGGTCGCGCCAGTAGGCGGGGTAGATCTCCACGGTGTCGCCGCGCACGCGGAAGCGGTTGCGCTCGAAGGCGATATCGTTGCGCTCGTAGCGGTCCTCGATCAGGCGGCGGAGCAGCTCGTCGCGCTCGATGACCTGTCCGGGGCGGAGCGAGATCATCAGGCGGGCGAAGTCGTCCGGCTCGCCGAGGCCGTAGATGCAGCTCACCGACGACACCACGATCACGTCCCGCCGCTCCAGCAGCGCGCAGGTGGCGGAGAGGCGCAGGCGGTCGATCTCGTCGTTGGTGGAGGCGTCCTTGGCGATGTAGGTGTCGGTGTGGGGGATGTACGCCTCGGGCTGGTAGTAGTCGTAGTAGGAGACGAAGTACTCCACCGCGTTTTCGGGGAAGAACTCCTTGAACTCGGCGCAGAGCTGTGCGGCGAGGGTCTTGTTGTGGGCGAGGACGAGCGTCGGGCGGTTGATCTTCTCGATGACGCTCGCCATGGTGAAGGTCTTGCCCGAGCCGGTGACGCCGAGCAGCACCTGCTCGTCCAGCCCCATCTCCACGCCCGCGGCGAGCTTTGCGATCGCCTCCGGCTGGTCGCCGGTCGCGCGGAACGGCGCGTGCAGCTTGAAATCCATAAAAACATCCTTCCTGTCCGCCGCCCCGGAACGGGGGACAACGCTGCGCGGCGGATCGTGCCGCGTTCTATGCCCGCGGGGGCAGGGTGCCGTTTTCCCGCAGGGAGACGTAGTCGTTGTCGGCGACGATGATGTGGTCGGCAAGGGTCACGCCGATCTTGCGCAGGGCGTCCCACGCCGAGGCCGTCGCGCTGTTGTCGTCCTCGGAGGGGAGGGCGACGCCGCTTGGGTGGTTGTGCGCCAGAACGACCGCGCTGGCGTTGCTCATGAACGCCGCCTCGACGATCCGGCGGAGGTTGAACGACGCCGCATCCACGGCGCCGTCGCTCACGCAGACGCAGCGCAGCAGCTTGCCCTTGGCGTCGAGACAGGCGAGGTAGACGCGCTCGTCGCGCATACCGAAGAACAGCTCGGTGAAGTACAGCCCCGCCGCGCGCGTGCCGCTGAGGATGATCGGCCGCCGCGTCGCGCTGGTGCGCGTGCGGCGCACCAGCGGGAGGATCAGCGTGAGCAGCGCGGCGGCGTGTTCGCCCACGCCGTCGACCTCGGAAAGCTCCGCCGCCGTCGCGGAGAACACCGCGTCCAGCGTGCCGAAGCGGTCCATCAGGTCGTGTGCGATGCGGTTCGTGTCCACGCGCGGCAGCGCGTAGTACAGCAGCAGCTCCAGCGCCTCGTGGTCGGAAAACGCGTCCAGCCCGTGCGTGCGGAACTGCTCCAGCTTGCGCGCGCGGTGTCCGTCGTGTGCGCCCATCTTGAAGCCCCCCTTTGCCGGTTATCAATTTATCGTACCATAAATCAAACAATTGTTCAAGTTGTTTTTGGCGGAAAAACGAGGGGGCGGGCCGCTCTGCCTGAATCAAAAAGACCGCCCTCCGGCGGTCTTTTTGACTCAGGTCTTGTTCATTTTGTAGATCACGTTCAGCCCGCGCAGCAGCAGGTCGCGCTCGAGCGCGATCTCGTGCCGGCACAGGGGGATGATGTACGGGGCGACGCCGCCCGTGGCGACGATGGTGCTGGGATGGCCCAGCTCCTCCTCCATGCGGTCGAGCACGCCGTCGAGCTGGGCGGCGGTGCCGTACATGATGCCGCTGCGCATCGAGTCCACGGTGTTGCGCGCGATGATGCTGCCCGGCGTGTCCATGTTGATGGCGGGGAGCTGCGCGGTGCTGCGCGTCAGCGCGTCGAGCGACATCCGCGCGCCCGGGATGATGACGCCGCCGAGGTACTTGTTCTTCGGCTCGATGACCTCGACCGTCGTGGCGGTGCCCATGTCGATGAGGATCAGCGGCGCCTGACGCTTCGCCAGCGCCGCCACCGCGATGACGATGCGGTCGCTGCCGGCCTGGGCGGGGTTGTCGAGGCGGATGTCCAGCCCCGTCTTCAGCCCGTGGCCGACGACCATCGGCTTGCGCTCGGTGATCTTGTACACGCCGCTGCGCACGGCGTTGAACACCGGCGGCACGACGGAGGAGATGATGCAGTCCTCCACGTCCTCGATGTGGCAGCCGTAGGCCTCGAGCATGGTCTTGATCTCCACGCCGTACTGGTCGGAGGTGCGGGAGCGGTCGGTGGCGATGCGCGCCTCGCAGATGATCTTGTCGTCCTCGATGCAGCCGATGACGATGTTGGTGTTCCCGATGTCGATTGCAAGCAGCATGGCGGCGTCCTCTTTCGTGTTATTTTTGCAGGGGGAGAACCTTCGCGCGGTACAGCGCCGCGCCGACGAGCCCGGTGACGAGGGTGGACGCGATCATCTCGACCACGGCGTTCACGCCGACGAAGGCGCAGATGAACGCGATGATGCTGCGCCCGCCGATCAGACCCTGCACATACTCGGTGCCGCCGAACAGCAGCACCAGCGCGCCCATGAAGAACAGCGTGTTGAGGAAGGCGGAGAAGAAGCCCGCGACAAAGCACGCGCCGCGGCCGAGCTTCTTCTCGCAGGCGCGGAAGATCATGCCGACGAGAAGCCCGTCCAGCGCGCGGGGGACGAAGCGCTGGAGAAAGGCGCGCAGCGGGTCGATGCTCACCAGCATGGCGCCCATGCCGCTGGGGATGCCGACGCCCAGCGCCTGCAGAAAGCTCAGCACGCCGAACACACAGCCCATGGCAAGCCCGCCCTTCGGGCCGAGCGCCACCGCCGCGATGGCGACGGGGATGATGTTCAGCGTGATGACCAGCGGCCCGACGGGGATGCTGCCGATCGGCGTGAAGGAGAAGATGACGAGCAGCGCCGTCATCAGCGCCAGGATCGTCAGCGCACGGACATTCGACTTGTTTTTCATATTCAGTTACCTCCTGCTGCCGCGCGTGACGCTGCGGCGCGTAATGGGCGGCGCTTCGCGCGCGGCCGGTCGGGGGCTGCCGCTCCGTTGGATGCGGCGCCGGGGGCTTCGCGGGAAACACCGTTTGCATTATAGCGGCCGATTTGACCAAATGCAAGACTTTTCTATCCTTCCCGCGCTTTACATTCCGCGCGGGAATCGGTATAATAGACGAGATCATGCGGAAAAATGTTCCGAGGGAGGGCATGAAATGTTACAGGGAAAGACCGTTTTGCTGGGCGTGACCGGCGGCATCGCGGCGTACAAGGCGGCGATGCTGGCAAGCGCGCTCGTCAAGCAGCACGCCTCGGTCGAGGTCGTGATGACCGGGCACGCCGTGAACTTCGTCGCGCCGCTGACCTTCGAGCAGCTCACCGGCAACCGCGTCAGCGTGGACACGTTCGACCGCGGCTTCGTCCATCAGGTCGAGCACATCTCGCTCGCGCGGCGCGCCGACCTCGTGATGATCGCGCCGGCGACGGCGAACGTCTGCGCCAAGCTCGCCCACGGCATCGCCGACGATATGCTGACCACCACCGTGCTCGCCTGCCGCTGCCCCAAGCTCGTCGCCCCGGCGATGAACACGAATATGTTCGAAAACCCCGTCACGCAGGACAATCTCGACACGCTCCGCCGCTACGGCTGGGAGGTGATCGCCCCCGCGTCGGGCCGCCTCGCCTGCGGCGACGTGGGCGCGGGCAAGCTGCCGGAGCCGGACGTGCTGCTCTGGCACATCCTGCGCGCGCTGGCGAAGCCGCACGACCTTGCGGGGAAGCGCGTGCTGGTCACCGCCGGGCCGACGCGCGAGCCGATCGACCCCGTGCGCTACATCACCAACCGCTCCACCGGCAAGATGGGCTGCGCCATCGCGCGGCAGGCGATGCTGCGCGGCGCGGAGGTCACGCTCGTCGCCGGGCCGATGCAGGTCGCGCCGCCGCCGTTCGTCACGGTCGTGCCGGTGGAAACGGCGCAGGAGATGTTCGACGCCGTGACCGCCCGCGCGCCGGAGGCGGACTTCATCTTCAAGGCCGCCGCCGTCGCGGACTACACGCCCGAGACCGTCGCGCAGGACAAGGTCAAAAAGTCCGACGGCGACATGGCCATCCCCCTGCGCCGCACGCAGGACATCCTGCAGTACCTCGGCGACCACCGCCGCGCGGGGCAGGTGATCTGCGGCTTCTCGATGGAGACGCGCGACCTGATCGCCAACAGCGCCAAAAAGCTGGAGAAGAAGCGCGTGGACATGATCTGCGCGAACAACCTCAAGGTCGCGGGCGCGGGCTTCGGCACGGACACGAACGTCATCTCCGTCATCACGCGCGACGGCGTGGAGGAGCTGCCGCTCCAGAGCAAGGAGGCGGACGCCGACGCCATCCTCGACCGCGCGAAGGCGCTCGCGGATCGCTGAGTTGAGCGTCAAAAAAACAGCCCCCCGGGGCTGTTTTTTTGCGGGAGTTCAAGCCGTGGCGGGCTCGAGCAGGGTGAGGGTCCTGCGGTCCGCGTCGAGGCGGGCGCGGACGCCGAGGGGCAGGACGCACAGCGGCTCGGCGTGGCCGATGTTCACGTTGCACAGGACGGGCAGGTCGCTCCGCCCCGCCTCGACGCCGATCACGCGGCGCAGCGCCGCCTTGTACGGCTCGTAGCGGCTGCGGCGCGCCGGCTTGCCGAACAGCACGCCCGCGATCACGTCGAAGATCCCCTGCGCCGCGAGGTTGCGCAGGTACCAGATCAGATGCTCCGGCGGTATATCCTCCTCGCTCGTTTCAAGGAACAGCAGCTTGCCGCGCCAGTCGTCGAGCGAGGGCCAGAGCGGCGTGCCCAGCAGCTCGACGAACACGTCCACGCAGCCGCCCAGCAGCTCGCCCTCCGCCGCGCCCGCGCCCTGCGCCAGCTCGTAGCCGACCTGCTCGGGGTGGTAGGGGATGGGCGTGTGCAGGTTCTTCTCGTCCCACCAGATCTTCTCGTCCTCGTCGTCGTGCCAGTAGGGGGCGCAGGGGACGTCCAGCGTCGGCTGCGGGTCGAAGAGCGTGCGGCGGATCATGTCCAGCGAGTAGTCGTTCATGCGCACGTACTCCGAAAACTGCCCCATGACCGACGCGCCGTAGTACGACACCACGCCCGCCTTGTGCAGCATGAAGTGGTTCGTCGTCGTGTCGGAGAAGCCGGTGAAGATCTTCGGGTTCGCGCGCAGGACGTCGAAGTCGACGTAGGGCAGCAGGCGGATCGTGTCGTCGCCGCCGATGGCGTTGAACACCGCCTTGACCGTCGGGTCGGCGAACGCCTCCATCCAGTCCGCCGCGCGCGCCTCGGGGTGCGCGTCGAGATATTCGATCCCGCGCAGGGCGTTCGGCATGGCGGCGACCTCCAGACCGAAGTCGCGCTCGAGCCGCTCCCTGGCGAGGCGGAACTTGTGGATGAACTGCGGCTCGCCCATCATCCCGCTCGACAGGCTGACGATGGCGACCTTGTCGCCGGGCTGCAAATGCTTCGGCTTTTTCATAAAATCCATCTCCCCAAACGCGATATTTTGTGATAGTATATGCCATTATGGGCATTTTCGCAAGGGGAGGGACCGTCCATGCGGAATTTTCTGCGCTGCTTCCGGCGGCTGCATCTCTGGCTGATCGTCAATCTGGCGCTGCTCGGCGCGTTTTTCGTCTGCCGCGCCCGCGCCGACTGGATGACCCTGCTCGCCGAGCGCGCCGTGATGCCGTTCGAGCGCGCGCTGGGGCGGGCGTGGAGCCTCGCGCCGTTCTCCGGCATGGAGCTGTGCGACGCGCTCGCCGTCGTGGCGGCGGTGTGGTTCCTGATCGCCTCGGTCGTGCGCGTGGCGCGCGCCGAGTACAAGCGCGAGGAGGCCTATCGCCGCTGCATGATTTTGGTCAACGTGCTGCTGAGCTGCTACGCGGCGTTCTGCCTGCTCTGGGGCGTCAACTTCTACGCCGAGGACTTCTGCGACAAGAGCGGGATCTATCCCGCCCCCGTCGCGCGGGAGGACCTGCTCGCCGTGACGCGCTATTTCGCGGAGCAGACCGAGCTGTGCGCCGACGCGGTGGCGCGCGACGAAAACGGCGTCTACGCCGTGCCGCGGCAGGACAGCCTCGACCGCGCGCCCACGCTCTACGAGCCGATGTACGACGAGTTCCCCTTCCTGCGCATCGACGTCGACCCCATGCCGAAGAAGGTGTTCTTCTCGCGCGTGCTCAGCGCGCTGGACACGACGGGGGTGTACAGCCCGTTCACGGGCGAGAGCAGCCTCAACATGGACTTTCCCGCCGCGACCTTCCCCGCCACCGTGGCGCACGAGCTGGCGCACCGGCGCGGCATCGCCAGCGAGCAGCAGTGCAACTTCATCGCCGTGCTTGCATCCACGCGCGCGGACGACCCCGCGTACCGGTACTCCGGCTGGCTGACCGGGCTGATCCACCTCTCCAACGCGCTCTACGCCGTCGCGCCGGAGGAGTGGTACGAGCTGCGCATGAGCCTCAGCGCCCCCGTGGACGCCGACCTGCGCGCCGCGAACGAGTACTGGGCGCGCTTTGAGGGCGCGGTGTCTGAGGCCGGCAACAAGGCGTACGACGCCATGCTCAAAAGCTACGGCGACGAGCTGGGGATGCAGAGCTACGGCGCGGTGGTCGACCTGCTGGTGGCGTACTACCGCTGAGCGCGGGAACATTTTCGCGCCATTGCGCGTCAAAGAAGAGAGAACCTACACAGAAAGCAAGGGATACAGGACCGTGAGCAAGAGAAAAAGCAAAAAACGCAGCCGCATGACCCGCGGCGAACGCGCCGTCCGCGCGCTGCTGACGCTGGTGATGACGGCGGGCGCGCTGTGGGGCGCGTGGAACATCATCGCGCAGAAGCCCGCCGTGGCGGCGGGCGCGCCGGGGAACGCCGCACAGAGCGAGCCGGCGCAGACAACCGTCGGAAGCGGCGGCGGGACGGCGGCGCAGGCCGAGGCCGACCGCAGCTACGAGCGCAAAAAGGACTGCTGGACGTTCCTGCTCGTCGGCATGGACAAGGGCGGCGGCAACACCGACTCGCTGATGCTCGTGACCTACGACGTGGCGAACCAGAGCGTCAGCGTCGGCTCCATCGCGCGCGACACGCGCGTGGACGTGGAGCGCAGGCTGAAAAAGATCAACGCCGCCTACGCCGAGGGCAAGATGGACGAGCTGATCGACGAGGTGTCGCGCACCTTCGGCATACCCGTGGACTACTATCTGCGGGTGAAGATCAACGGCTTCGTGCGGCTGGTGAACGCGGTGGACGGCGTGGACTTCGAGGTGCCCTGCCCGATGAGCTACGACGACCCGTATCAGGACCTGTCCATCCACTACCGCAAGGGGATGCAGCACCTCAACGGCCAGCAGGCGCTGGAGGTCTGCCGCTTCCGCCAGAACAACGACGGCAGCGGCTACGGCGACGAGGGCCGCCAGAAGACCCAGCGCGGCGTGCTGACGCAGGTGATGAAAAAGGTGATCGCCAACCCCAGCAAGGTCGGCGAGTACGCCGAGATCGCCGCCGACACGCTGGACACCAACCTCTCGGCGGGGAACATCCTCTGGTTCCTCAGCAAGGCGCTGTCCTTCAACACCGAGAACCTGCACACCATGTCCATGCCCTGCGAGTGGATCAGCCCCTATATGTACCTCGACCCCGACGAGACGCTCGCGATGGTCAACGAGCACTTCAACCCCTACGTCCTGCCCCGCACCGCGGAGCAGCTCGACATCGTCACGCGGAAAAAGTAACAGCAAAGCCCCCGAAGGCACCTTCGGGGGCTTGTTTTATTCGGCTTCTTCCTCGCCGGTGTTTTGGGCGGGGATCTCGCGGTAGAGGGGTTCGCTCTCCGGCCCGGCGGGAGCTTCCTCCGGCGTGGGGGCTTCCTCCGGCGCGGCGGGAGGCTCGATCTTCTCGCTGGTCATGGCGATGTGCTTCGCGGGGGCTTCGACCGTGTTCGGCACGGAGGGCTGGAAGCCGCCCTCGACGCGGCGGGTGGAGGCGTAGGCCTCGTCCTCCAGCGCGGGGTCGCGCCCCTCGAGGATCGCCACCATCTCGCCGCCGGTGATGGTCTCCTTCTCCAGCAGGTAGGCGACGACCTTGTCCATGTCCTCGCGGCTGTTCTCGATGACCTGCACCGCGTTCTTGTAACACTCCTCGAGGATCGCCTTGACCTCGCGGTCCATGGCGGCGGCGGTGTCCTGCGCGCAGTCGAGGCCGTAGCCGCCGTCGAGGTACTGGCTGCGGATGCTGCCGAGCGCCATCATGCCGAACTCGCCGCTCATGCCGTAGAGCGCCACCATGTTGCGCGCGACGGCGGTCGCCTCCTGGATGTCCTGCGAGGCGCCGTTGGTCATCGTGTGCATGACGACCTCCTCCGCGGCGCGCCCGCCCATCGACACCGCGATCTGCGCCAGCAGCTCGTCGCGGGTGCGGAGGTTGGTCTTGTCCTCCTCCGGCATGAGCAGGGTGTAGCCGAGGCTGCCCTCGGTGTGCGGCACGATGGTGATCTTCTGCACCGGCTCGGCGTGCTTCTGCTTGTAGGCGACCATGGCGTGGCCGACCTCGTGGTAGGCGACGAGCTTCTTCTCCTGATCGGTCAGGACGCTGTTCTTCTTCTCGCTGCCCGCGATGACGAACTCGAACGCGGCAAGCATATCCTCCTGCGTCACGAGCTTGCGGCCCTTGCGCACGGCGCGCAGCGCCGCCTCGTTGGCGAGGTTGGCGAGGTCCGCGCCCACGCAGCCCGCCGTCGCCAGCGCGACCTTTTTGAGGTCCACGTCCTCGGCGAGCTTGATGTTGCGGGTGTGGACGCGCAGGGTCTCGATGCGCCCGGCGAGGTTGGGCTTGTCGATGGTGATGCGGCGGTCGAAGCGCCCGGGGCGCAGCAGCGCCTTGTCCAGCACCTCCGGCCGGTTCGTCGCCGCGAGGACGATGACGCCCTTGGTCGGGTCGAAGCCGTCCATCTCCGCGAGAAGCTGGTTGAGGGTCTGCTCGCGCTCGTCGTTGCCGCCGCTCCAGCGGCCGCCGTCGCGGCTCTTGCCGATGGTGTCGATCTCGTCGATGAAGATGATGCAGGGGGCGACCTTCGCCGCCTCGGCGAAGAGGTCGCGCACGCGGCTCGCGCCGACGCCGACGAACATCTCCACGAAGTCGGAGCCGGAGATCGAGAAGAACGGCACGTTCGCCTCGCCCGCCACCGCCTTCGCCAGCAGGGTCTTGCCCGTGCCCGGCGAGCCGACCAGCAGCGCGCCCTTGGGGATCTTCGCGCCGATGGCGGTGTACTTCTCGGGGTTGTGCAGGAAGTCGATGATCTCGACGAGGGATTCCTTCGCCTCGTCCTGTCCGGCGACGTCCGCGAAGGTCACGCCGGTCTTGCGCTCCATGTAGACCTTGGCGTTCGCCTTGCCCACGGAGCCGATGCCGCCGAAGCCGCCGAGCCCGCCGCCCTTGCGCGTCATCAGCCGCATCATCAGCATGAACAGGCCCACCATCAGCACCGTCGGCAGGACGTAGGTCGCCATGATCTGCGTGAAGAGCGACACCGGCGCCTTGTACGGCTTGGTGTAGGCGACGCCGTACTCGTCGAGCAGCGCCATGAGCGACTCGTTGCCGTCGGGGATGATCGTGGTGTAGAGGGTGTAGTCGTCGTCATACGCCTTGCCGTCCCCGTCGGTGTAGACGAAGCCGTCGGCGGGCGTGATGGTGAACACGTTGTCGCCGAACTCCACGGAGGCGACCTTGCCGTCGGCGACCAGCTCGCGGAACTCGCTGTAGGCGATCTCGCGCGAGGTCTGCGCCGCCTTCTGCTCGTTCATCATCGAGGTGACGTAGTTGAAGCCGAAGGTCAGCACCAGCGCCCAGATCACCAGCGAGATGATCCCGCGCGTCGAGCTGCCGCGGTTCTTGTCCTCGCGGTTGGGTTTGTTGTTGTTGTCCATTCTATTTCCGCCTTTCGGGTACATTCTTTCTCATTGCCGATACATCTTAGCATATTGATAACGTTTTCACAAGGGAGGGGGTATGAATTTTCGGTGAACAATTGATGGGGCGGGCTTGCCCTGCCCGGGCGGGGGGAGTTCCGCGCCCCTTGCCTCCCCTGAAAGGGGAGGTGGCAAACGCCGTCCCCCGCAAGGCGTTTGACGGAGAGGTTTTTTTTGCGCCCGCCGGGCGCGCTGGGGAGGGTTCCGCGCCCTCGGGCGCGGGTGACTTTTTCGCCGCCGAAAAAGTCACCAAAAAGCCGCCAAAACCAATGGTTTTGGAATCCTTTGGGGATGCGACCGACGTTTTTGGTAATTTGGCGGGTT
>Ga0129306_1002080_pt1 | contig 19204 bp, 11 predicted proteins | sample P827metagenome_FD_94438 | JGI IMG/M metagenome (GOLD analysis project Ga0129306, IMG submission 94438) | Capybara group fecal microbial communities from Wisconsin, USA - P827 metagenome | ecosystem: Host-associated > Mammals > Digestive system > Large intestine > Fecal | place: USA: Wisconsin... | reverse complement strand
GCGGCGGTTGCCCACGGCCACCACGCCCACGGCCTCCTGTTGGGCAAAGCTGTTGACATAATCAACGCTGCCCACCGTGTAGTTGGCTGTGTACTCGCCCACGCCGGCCGTCTTGGCAAAGCCGCGTTCGCCCATCTCATCGGTGCCGATGAAGTTGGAGCCGTCGCCCAGATAGACGCTGTTGCTCGTCACCTTGGTGATGTCGCTGCCGAGGATGAAGACCTTCTGGTTGTCCCCGGCCGTGTCGAGCGTGTTGCCGCTGCCGATGACGACGGAGCTGTCGAGGCTCTTGCCCTTGTTGCCCCTGCCGAGCACGACCGAATCGGCCGCGTTTGCGGAAAGCTCATTCCCGATGCCGGCCACGACGATGTTCGCGGCGTTGCCGTCGGTCTCGCCGATCTTGTTGTTGGCGCCCAGCGCGTAAACGTTGCTGGTCGTGTCGTCCGACTGAAGGACGTCGTTCTCGATCGTCTTTTTGCCGATCGTGTTGTCGTTGCCGAACGCGTAGCTGCCGCTGCCGGCCACGTAGTTGGGATCGCCCACGGCGCCGGAGTTATTGCCGGCCACCCGGTTGGACAGGCCGACGGCGATGCTGCCCGTGCCCGTCACCCGGTTCGCGTAGCCGACAGCCACGCCGTTTTCCCCGTGAACATAGCTGTCGTGACCGATAGCGATGCCGTTTGGCATATCGGCCGAAGCGTTCATACCGATGGCGATGGCGTTTTCATTGCCGGCAACAGCGCTGTGGCCGATGGCCACGCCGTTGATGTTCGTCGTGCGGGCCTCAAGGCCGACCGCGACGCCGGCCTCCCCGCCGGCATAGCTGTTGTGACCGACGGCGATGCCGTTCATGGCGTTCGTGTCGACCGAGGCGGCCTCGCCCATGGCGATACCGGACTGAGCGCCGACATAGCTGCCGTGACCGATGGCCGTGCTGTTGTCGGCGTTCTTGTCGACCGAAGCCTCAAGGCCCACGACGATCGCGTTCTGGCTGCCCGCCCAGGCATTGCTGCCCATCACATATGAGTTGGTCGCGTCCTTATCGACCGACGAGGCGTAGCCGATCACAAACGAGTGCTGCGCCGGCACATCGAGCGACACGCCGAACGCGCCGCTTTCGTAGCCGCTCACGGTGCTGTTGGTGCCGACGACGATCGATCTGGAAGCGGCCGCCGTGACCACATACCCAACTGCCGTGGCGCCCGTAACGTCAGTGCTCGTCACGGCGTCCACGCCGATGGCCGTGGAGTCGGCGCTGGCGGCCCAGGCCTGATAGCCCACCGCCGTCGAATGATCGCCGGAAGCGACCGTCATATAGCCGACAGCCGTCGAGTTGCCGCCCACAGCGTGCGAGGCATAGCCCACCGCCGTGGTGTCAACGCTTTCGGCCGTGGTCAAATGGCCCACTGCCGTCGAGGAATCGCCGGAAGCCGTTACGCCGAAGCCCAGCGCTGTCGACTGATTGCCGGCCGCTTTGGCCTGGTGTCCCACGGCCGTGGAGAAATCGCCGGACGTGACCACTCCGAAGCCCAGCGCCGTCGACTGATAGCCGACCGCTTTGGCCTGATGGCCCACCGCCGTAGCGTCGTGACTGGCAGCCTCAGCCTGAAAGCCCAGCGCCACCGACTGATCGCCCGAAGCCTTCGTCTCGTAGCCGAACGCGATCGAGAAATCGCCGGAAGCGTTGGCCTCGAAGCCGAACGCCTTGGCGTGCTTGCCGAGAGCCTTCGCGCTGTGACCGAACGCGATGGAATCGTCGCCCGAGGCGACGGCGCTGAAGCCGAACGCCTTCGATCTGATGCCGAGCGCCTGCGCGTTGTTGCCGATGGCGATGCTGTCGTGGCTGGCCGCCTGCGCGCCAAAGCCCATCGCGATCGACCTGTCGCCGGAAACAGTGGCATTGGGCCCGATGGCGATGGAATACTCGTTGCCGAGCGCCTTGGCCTCATAGCCCATGGCGACCGACCAGTCGCCGGAAGCGTGCGACTTTTGCCCGATCGCGACGGCACGCGTGCCTTCAGCCCTGGCAAAGCCCTGGGCTTCATACACTTTTGTGGTGACTTCGGCGATCTTGCTCTGCTGCTTGTCTGCGGTGAGCGCCTTGAAGTCGTCGCTCTGCGCCAGCTCGTCGAGTGAGACGGCTAAGGCTCTCTCATAAGCCAAGACAGCCTCGCCTACGCCCTGCACATGGATGTAGGGCGAGCTGATCTCCTGCCGGCCTTCCGCGTTGGTGGTCAGGCCCACGGCGCGGTCGTCGGTGGCGAGTTTGGCGCCGTCGATGGCCGCGTACAGCTGAGACCCGTTGATGGCATCGGTGCTGTCCTTGCTGACCAGGCCGGCTGCCACGCCGGTGATGCGGCGCACGAGGTCGCCGCTGCCCACGGCCACAACGCCCGCGGGCTGTCCGCCGGCGAAGTTGTAGACACGGCCGTCGCCGAGCACGTCGGCGCTGGCGTATTTGCCGATGCCGGCTGTGCGCGCCAGGCCGTTTTCGCCCGTGATCTTGGTGCCGTCGCCAAAATCCGAGCCGGCGCCGAGGTACACTGAGTTGCTCGTCACCGACTTGATGTCGCTGCCGAGGATGAAGACTTTCTGGTTGTTCGCTGCCGTGTCGAGCGTGTTGCCGCTGCCGATGACGACCGAGCTGTCGAGGCTGACGGCCTGGTTGTCCTTGCCGATGACGACGGCGTTTTGTGCGTTTTCCGTGAGCGTGTTGCCCGTGCCGGCCACGGTGATGTAGTTCATGCTGCCGTTGTCTTTGCCGATCTCATTGTTCGCGCCCATGACGTAGACAAAACTGGTCGTGTCGTCGGAGACGAGCGGATCGGCATACTTGCCGATGGCGTTGTCGTTGCCGAAGGCGTAGCTTTCCTTGCCGGCCACGTTGTTGGGATCGCCGAAGGCGCCCGATTTTGTGCCGGCCACCTGGTTGCCTGTGCCCACGGCGATGGCCGTGTCGGCGCTGACCACGTTGCCCTTGCCGATGGCAATGGCGGTGTCGGCCGAAACTTTGTTGGCGCTGCCGATGGCGATCACGTCGCGGCCGCGCACGTCGTTGCTGGCGCCCATCATGTTGACGTAGTCGGTGCTGCCGGCCACGATGTTCTGCGTGCCGATGACGTTGGCGTAGTGAACGTTGCCGTCGGCGGAGGCCACGTCGTTGCTCTGGCCCATCACGTAGGCGTATTGGGTGGTGGCGTCGTCGCCGTCAAGCAGCGTGCCGGGGTAGGTTTCGCGATCGAGCGACAGCAGGCCCACGGCGTTGGCGTTGCCGTAGGCGGCGGAATCGTAGGCCGCCACCATGTTGCCCGCGCCCACGGCGCTCGAATAGCTGCCGTGCACCTGGCCGCCGGAGCCGATGGCGATGGCGTGGTCGGCCGCGACGATGTCGAGCGAGCCGATGGCGATGCTGTCGTTTGACAGCGCCAGCGACTGGCTGCCGATGGCCACGGAGCCGGCGGGGCGGTCGGTGCCCATGCGGTCAAGCAGCGTTTTTTCGGCTGCCTCATAGGCCGCCTTTGCCGTTGCCACGTCGGCGCTGGCGATGTCGTAGGAGCTGCCGGCCTTGGTGTATTCGGCCACGGCCTGCTGGGCTGTGTCGAGGCTGGCCTGGGCCAGAGTATAGAGACTGTCCGGCTTGGTGAAGTCGGTCACCTTGTTTGTAGCCGTCGTCAGCGCGTTTTGTGCGTTTTCGCGCGCCACAACAGCGCCGTTGTACAGCATGTCGGCGTTCTGCTTGTTGGTCCTGGCCGTGTTCCAGTCGGCGGAAATCGTTAATTTTGCGGTGGTGTCGGTTGCGCTTTGCCAGTTGGTGTACAGGGTATCCATCTGCTCGCTGTACGTCTTTACGTCGGCAGACGCAGCAGCAACGCGAGCGTTGGCGGCATCATAGGCAGTCTGCGCCGCTGTCTTCGCGGCTTCCAGGTTGGCGAGCTCGTCCTGATAGGTCTTGAACACGGCCTGGGCCACGTCAACCTGCGACTGCTTGGTGGCGTATTCGCTCTCCAGCCCGTCGAACACGTCGCTGGAGTTGATGTAAGTGTCGCGCGCCTTGATCATGGCGTTGTACTCGTTTTTCAGCGCCGGCGTGCCGACATAGGCGCCGTAGCCCACGGCCACCGACTGATCGCCAAGCATGATCGACGTTTCGCCAACGGCCACGGAGCGCCTGGCGTTGGCCACCGTTTCGTTGCCCACCACGACCAGCGAACGGCCCTCTTTGCCCACATACGAGCCGTTGCCCACCACGATCAGGCTGCGCACAAAGTTGTCTTTGTCTGCGGCTTCTCTGATGTCGCCCACCTGGTTGTTGTTGCCGATGACGGTGGAACGCTTGGCGTGCATGACGATATTGTTGTCGCCGATCACGTTGAGCCGGTTGGAGTGCCCGCCGGGCGAGACGATGTTGTCCTCGCCGATCACATACACATGCCGCGTGCCGGAGTCGGCCGCGTACACGGTGGCGCCGCCGGCGACCGCGTTGCCGCTGCTGTCATAGCCGCCGAAGCCCTGGTTGGACGACAGCAGGCGGCCCACCTGGTTGTCGATGCCCAGCGCGAACGAGCGATCGCCGGCCACCAGGTTTTGCTCCAGGCTGCCGTCGCCGCCGGCCATGCCGATGGAGCCGGCATAGTTGCCGTAGGCGTGCGCGTTGGCGCCGATAGCGATGCTGCTTTCGCCGCCGGCGTGCGAGCTGTAGCCGATAGCGATGCTGTTTTTGTAGGTGGCGTTCGCCTGTCTGCCCATAGCGATGGCGTCTTTGCCCTTGGCCTGGGCCAGATCGTCGGCCGTCACCGTGGGCGAAACGCCGCCTATGTGCAGATAGGGGCTGCTGATGACGCCGCTGGCGTCGGTCACCTTCATCGTCACGGCGCGGTTGTCGGTGTCCATGGATGTGGCGCGGCGCAGCTGGGCCACGTTGACGGCGTCGGTGTCGTACACGCCGGCGGCCACGTTGCTGACGCGGCGCGTGACGCGGATGGTGTCGGTGATGTCGATAGACTCGCCGGACGGGTTGCCCTGCGCGTCGGGCACCTTGCTGGCCACCCAGACGTGCTTTTCCGCGGCCATATCGGCGGAGGTGTAACGATCATACGTGACCGCCGTCGTCGGACAGCACATAGGCCTCGTACACGGTGCCGTTGTTGCCGACGATGTAATACTGGTTGTCGGCCGACTGCACGATGTCGCTCAATCCGTTGCGGCCCACCGACACGCTGCCCCACACGCTCTTCCAGATGCCGCTTTCCTTGTCGGCGCCGGCGTACTGCTGCCCGGTCAGCGGGTCGTAGCCGGTCATGCCGCTCACGTTGCCGCTTCTGTCGCGCGACACATCGACCACAGAATACGAGCCCAGGGCCACGCCGCCCTGCACTTCGACCGCCGCGGCGGTGCCGATGGCGACGCCGTTGATCGGCGCGGCCTGGCCGCCCAGGTTCTCCAGCTGGGCTTTGATGGCATCGCGGAGGCTTTTGTATGTCGTGTTGGCTGCGGCGTAATCAGCAGAGGCGGCATTATAATCCTTGTTATATTTGGCCAGGGAGCCCTCGACCGTTTCGTCGCCGTTGTATATTGCATTAGCAGCATTATATGCAGTCCAGGCATCCTCAACCGCCTGCCAGGCAGCAAGAGCCGCGTCGAAGGCAGCAGTATCATCGCCATAAGCAGATGCTTCTGGCTTGGTATAAGGCGCTGTTGTTGGTGCGACCGGCGCTGTCGGCGCAACGATATCGCCTTCTTGATACGGCGCCCACGCTGCCCAAGCGGCGTTGTACGCTTCCAGCGCGTTTTTGTACTCGGTGCTGGTGAGGATGGCCTGGCGCTCCCAGTCGATGTCGCGGCGGCCGACGAGCGCGCCGCTGCCGATGGCGATGCCGCCGGTGCGCAGCGAGCGCGCGGCTTCGGTCTTCAGCGTCGCCGAAGCGCCGCCGATGGCGATGGCCGCGTCGGCGCCGACTGCCGTGTGCGCGCCCTCATAGCCCATGTTGCCCTTCGTGCCGAGCGGCACCGCGGAGCCGTCTTTGTTGAAGCCGTAGCTGGTCTTCAGCACATAACCGCCGTCTTGAGAGACTGCTTCTGTGTATGACACGGCGCCGCCGATGGTGATCGTGTTGACGGCGCGGGCGCGCGTCATCGTGCCGATGGCGATGGCGTCGTTGGCGTTCAGGTCCCTTTGCTCTCCGTTATCGTAGGGGTCGCTTTCACTCCATGCTTCGGCCGTGTCGCCGATGGCAATGCTGCCCTGGCCGGCCGAACGCGAGCCCTTGTGTGCCTGTGGCCGCCCATCTCCGTCAAGCAGTGCGGTGTTGACCGTGCCCAGCGCGAACGAGCGCTCGCCCGTGGCGTCGGTGGCCGTGCCGATGGCCACGGTGTAGGCCGCGTGCGTGTGCACGTTGGTGCCGATGGTGACCGAAGCGAAAGCATTTTTGAAGAGATTGGGATTACTCCCGTTTGAGGTAAATGCCCTTGAATTCGTACCGATATTGACGGCATAACCGGCATCGGACACCTTGCCCTGGGCGTTGGCCCAGCCAAATATAGAACCGGCGTCATAACCGATGCCGATGCTGTAGTCTGAATCGACTTTGGTACCGGTACCGATGCCGACGGAGTTCAAAGCGGTGGAACGCGCGCTTTTGCCAATGGCGATGGCGGTATCGCCGCTCTGCGTGCCCATGTATGTGTTAAAGGTTTTATACGTCGTAGCCCCAGAGCCGAGAACGATGGTATCAGGGCCAAGCGACTGGGCATTATTGCCAATACCGATCGCTCTTGTCCCCGTCAGTGTGCCAACCGTAGAATTTATATATTTTGTATCCGTGGCCCCGGAACCAATCACGACCGAGTAATCGCCCGACGCCGTGGAATTATACCCGCCGGCGAAGGAGTGCAGCCCGCTGGCCAAGCTGCTGCCCAGGGCAACGGCATAAGTTCCAGTGGCTCTTGCGTTATAGCCGCCGGCGAAGGAGTAGTTTGCGTCGGCCGACGCAGCGTTACCTATTGCCGTGGCGCCGACTTTGCCAGCCTGAGCATTGTAACCAACGGCTGTTGTGTTGCTCGCTGCCGTCCTTGCACTGTCGCCGATCGTGACAGTTTTGGTAGCGGAACCCGCAGTCGTGGGCACTGTACTGCCCTCGATTATTATCATGCAGCCGGTCGGGGTAGTCGTACCGGTCGTACCGGTATAGTAATACTTGGTCGCCGCCGCCGGCCCCGCCAGCACGCCCGCCACAGCCAGGCCGAGGGCCAGCTTCTGTGTGGCCGAAAGCAGCACCCAGCCGCCGCGCTTGACCAGCTCTGACACGACCACATACTTTTGACGCGTTTGCGACCAGATGACTTTAAAGATCCTGTTCAAAGAGATTCCCCTCTTTCTGACAAAATGTCATTCATCTCTATATAAAAATCGTAATGCACGATGGAAAAGCAAAATGGGCACGAAAGCTCAGCCCGGTAAAAGCCGCCAAGACGCTGCGGCGGGCAGTGTTGCGCGGGCACATGGGGCCGCCCCCTGCGACCCCGTTGTGGAAAGGACCTGCCTTTCTTTGGGGCTTTGGGGCTTTGTGTTATGTTTTTGAATCAGAAGCCTGAACAGCGCGCTTCTCCAGGTCGACCACAAAGGCGGTCTTGACCACCTCGCGGCCTTCCGCGGCGTACTTTTCGGCGTACCCTTGCGTTTCGATCTGCTCAAGCGCCGCTATTGTGAGCGGGGCCGCCCTTTTTTGGCCGGGCGCGGTCTTGAACTCGATCACAAAAACGCGGCTTGGCGTGACCACTTCAACGTCGCTGCGGCCGCGCGAGCTGTGTACTTCGCCCATCGACTTGATGCCCGCCCCGCGCAGCAGCGCCAAAAACACGGCCTTGTAAAAGCCTTCGTCGGCTTTGGTGAACAGGTCGTAGGGCATGGATGCCAGCGCCGCGTTGAACAGCAGTTTGACCTGGTCAACGTCGCCATTCGCGAACGCCTGCCAGAGCGAATACGCCGTCAGGTCGGGCTTGTCGATCTTGTACACGCTGGCGGCGTACATGGCCGACAGCGAATCGAGCACTTCTTTGTTGGGGTAGTCGAGCGTCAACAGCTGATCCTGCACCTTTTCGATGGTCAGATAACCGGCCTGGAACAAGAAGCTTTCCGGCGCGGCCTGCTCGATCTCGTGCGCGCCGATGAACAGCTCCGAAACCATCGTGTGGCGGAATTTCTCCAGCGAAAACTCATGGTGCCGCTTGAGGTATTCGGGGATGAACGACGGCGAGGCGGATTCGTACCAGTAGTTGCGGAATGCTGCCTTTTGGAAGAATTGCAGCATCGAAAACGGGTTGTACACCCTGGTGACGCCGTCGAAACTGAAACCGTCGTAATATTCCTTAGCCTTTATCAGCAGTTCTTCGCGTGACAGGCCAAGTGCAGCCGCCGTCGCGTCGATCCAGCCGTCGAAATCATTTTCGAGTTCTGCCTGCGTGTAACCGCACAGCGTGCCGAATTCCTTGTCCATCGAAATGTCGCTGAGGTTGTTGATGGCGGAAAACACGCCCATCTTGGTGAACTTGCTGATGCCCGTCAGCAGCACGAAGCGCAGGTAGTCTTCGCAGCCTTTTACCACGGTGTAGAACGAGCGCAGCGCGCGCCGCATGGCCTCGGCCATTTCCTGGTTTTGCAGGTTGTCGAGCACGGGCTTGTCGTATTCGTCGATCAGCACCACAACCGGGCCGGCCTGGCGGTACACCGAGCGGATCAATCGCTCAAAAAAGTCGCCGCAGCCCTCAGTAGGCCTCGGCTCCACGCCCCAGTCGTCGCCGATCATCTGCAGAAGATTGAGCAGCGAGGTTTCAAACCCTTCCGGCGTGTTCGTCTTGCGCGTGCTCATATCGATGCGCAGCACCGGGCACGGGTGCGCCGCCTGCCGCTTCACCCATTCTTCCGCTGCCAGGCCGCGGAACAGCTCGGCTTTGCCGGAAAACATGGCGTCGAGCGTGGAGAGCGTCAGCGACTTGCCGAACCGCCGCGGCCGCGACAGGAAATACCGCCCCGGTCCGTCGGCAAGATTCAGGAGAATGTCTGTTTTATCGGCGTAGGCGAAACCGCGCCTGCGCAAATTCTCAAAATTGAATATGCCCACCGGCAGCGCCGGCGTATTTTTCTCGGTCATGCTTCCACCTCCTGCGCTGATGGCGTAGCGCGTTCTGCCTTCGCTAAAAAGATTTTGTTTGCGTCGTCGTATTGTGTAAATGAGCCCGACAGAGCGTGGGTGAATGGATCAGCGTTTCTTTCAAATGCCGGGGGTTATTTTTTCCGGCCGCTGTTTTTCGCCGGAGCCGGTTTTGGAGCCGGCTTGGAGGGTGTTTTCGGGGCTGTCTTGTCGGCCGGTTTGGCTGGCTGCCTGGGCGCCGGTTGTGGCGGGCGCAGCTCCAGCTTCTGCGGCAGCGGCGGCAGCTCCACGTTGACGGCGTCGAGCGCGGCGATCAGCACGCCTGTTGCGTCGGCATCGGCCGCGGCCCAGGTGACGGCGGTTTTTTCGATCAGCACGGCGCGCGACAGCATCGGCAGTTCGGCGGCGGCGCCGGTCACAAGCTGTATCAAAAAGTCGTTCACGGCGCGGCGGATCTCGGCTTTGCGCTCCTTGTACTGCGCTGCGAGCTTGCGCGCCTCTGCCACCTTCAGCCCCGGCATTTTGGCGGCAATGGCGTTGTTCAGCGTGGCAATGTTGGCGTCCATGACGGCGGCATAGCCCTCGGCGTATTCCGTCAGCACCTGTCCGGCCTTGGATTCGCTCTGCACCCGTCCGCGGTCCCACACGGCCACGTGCAGGCTTTCGTCGGCTGGAGCCGGAGCAGTCAAGGCAGGCAGAGGAGCGGCCCCTGCCTCAAGCGGAGCGGGGACATCGGGCTGCGAACGCGCGGCATTCGGCAGCGCCAGCAGCACGGCAAAAAACACGCTGAGCACGGCGAAAATTCGATTGTTCATACGATCCCCCCTGCACTGGTTTCTGCGGCACGAGCCGCCACTTTATCTTTGAACATGTTGCGTTTTTTAGATAATGCCGATCGCATAGAATGCTGTAATTATAACCCACCGCGTCGTTTTCGCAAGGTGAACGCAAAAAACGATGCATTATATTTTCATAAAAGACTTTATCGTAATAATTATAGGGATATTTTGTTAATAGTCAAATAATTTTTGATATGAAATACAGTTCACTTTATATATGCGAGGAATATGAATCATTTTAAATGAATAACAGCCATTTTGACAAGCGGCGCAAAAGAAGTTTGGTCTGCCCTCAAAACGCAGGGCAAATCGTTTTTGCAAAAAATCCTGCCAAAGAGCGCCTGGGCGTCTTCACGCTCTGCCCCCAAAACCGGCCCCGATGCGAAGCCTCACAGGCGCAAAGAAAAACTTTTGCGAAGACCGTTACGCCCGGGGGATGTTCCACGTGGAACGTTCACGTTCTGCTGCCATGGTTTTGCCTGAGGGCGTTGGCAAAATCGCCCCTTCGTGCAGATTTTGTTTTGACCGCTCGATGTTCCACGTGGAACACGGCGCAAAAAAGCGGCGTCTCCCGCAATTTTGAAACGGGAAACGCCGCTATTCTTTTTTGTTTCTCTTTTTTCGTGTCCTTCACGCCGGTGCGCCGTGGTGCCGGCCTGTCTTGAATATTACAAACCATATTTTGCTGCAAAGAACGACCACAGCAGCCGGCAGCCGTAGAAGACGATGGCCGCGCCGCAGACGGCGTTCAGCCCGCGCAGCAGCTTCGGCCCGATGCGCGCCCGGCACGCCGATATGATCAGGCACACCGAGACGAACCACAGCGGCGAGGCGCTCAGGCAGCCGCTCACAAACGGCGTCACAGCAGCGGTGGGCAGCGACGCACGGAAGGCGCCGAAAAACAGCGTGGTATCCAGCAGCGCCTGCGGGTTGAACCACGTGACCACGAACGCCCGCGCGATGAGGCGCGAAACTGCCAGGGCTTCGGCCCGTCCGGTCACGTTTGCGCCGCCGCTGCGCAGCAGTCCGGCGCCGATCTTGATCACCGCCAGGCCGCCGATCAGCAGCACGGCCGACCGCACGGCAGGAAAACGCTCCATCAGCGCGCCCATGCCGAAAAACGCGGCCAGCGTCAGCGACATGTCAAACCCCGTCACGATCAGCGCGACAAGCAGCGCGCGGGGCCGCGGCAGCGCCATGGCCGAGTTGATCACGAACAGGTTCTGCACGCCGATGGGCATGATCGCCGTCAGCGCCACGGCCAGTCCCTGAAAATAGTACGACATCGCATCACTCCTTTATCGCGCGGGGCAGGCGCAGCCGCGTCAGATCGACGATGATGTTGCCGAAGCCGCCGTCGGTGCGCCGCCATTTGGCGTCGACGGGGTAAACGAAGCGGAATTTCGGGTCGTTGCGGAACACCTGCCCGGTCACGTTGCCGGCCAGCGCGTCGCGGCACGCGCAAATAAGGTCGTCAACGATGGTGGGCGGCATCTCCGAATAGCTGTGAAAGTTGTACCACTCGGTGATCTGGCACTCGCGCATCCGCTTGAGGTGCAGCAGCGCGTTCAGGTATTCCTCGGTCGTGGTGGAGCAGCTGAGGAACAAAAACGTGCTGCGGCTGCCCGCGTCGCCGGAGAAGAAGATGCCCGTTTTGGAATCGAGGAAGCCCATCGAGCCGCGCGAGTGACCGGGCACATCCACCGCCGTGACGATGCGCCGTCCCAGATCGAAGCGCGAGCCGTCGTGCAGGGCGCGCCACACCATCGGGGCGCCGGCGGTGAAGTCGTCGCGCGTGAAATTGATCGGCTTGTGGCGCAGGCCGCACAGCCTGTGCTCGAACCAGTATTTGCGGTCGAGCGTCTCGTGCTCGGCGATCATGTTCGCGTCGCCGGCGGGGATCCACGCCTCGCCGAAGTCGAGCGCGCCGCCGATGTGGTCAAAGTGCCCGTGCGTGCAGACCAGCGTCACCGGCTTTTTAGTGAGCGTGCGCACATACTCGCGCAGGTTGCCCAGCCCCGTCATCGCGTCGATCAGCAGCGCGCGCTTGCGCCCCTCGATCAGGTAGCAGTAAACGCTGCCGGTGCCCTCGATGCGCACGATGCCGTCGCCGAACTCGATGGCCCGGAAAAAATCCGTCCGCGTGTTCATGTGCCGCTCCCTCCTTTCGCAATCTGCACAGCAAACGTCGTAAAAGATACAACAAAAGCTGCCCCGTGTCCAGAGCGGCGGCAGGGCGGTGTGTTATGATGCAGTTGTATTGTAGCTACTTTTTTAAGGAGGAATATAGTATGCTGCTTGACACTGAGATGATGATCTCTATAACCGAAGTCAATCAGAATTTCTCTCGTGTGACGCGCCTTGTCGAACGGCACGGCGCGGCGGTCATCATGAAGAATAACTCGCCGCGCTATCTGGTGATCGACTTTGCCCGGGCAAACGCCGACCGTGAAGCGGACGACGCCGAGGTGCAGGCGGTCTCGCGCGCGCTGGTCGAGCGCAGCCGCAAAGCCTACGAAGCACTGGCGAAATGATCCGGCTGACAAAGTCACAGGTTACGGCGCTGAACGGTATTCAGCTCGACTATACGCAGGAAGAATTGATCGAGCTGATTTTTGCCCTGGCCGCCGGTACGCTGTCGCAAACTATGCTGACGCAGTGGCTGCGGGAGCACGTCCTGTGACCGCACCCGGCTTTTTCGCCTTGAAAAATCCGCGGCTTCGATGTAACATCACTGTACAGAACAAAAGCGGCCGCACAACGACGGCTTTTGGCGATAAAATACTTTTAGTCTGGGGGAGTTTTTCATGGGTATCGTGATCGCGGTCATCGTCGCCTACATGGCGCTGATGTTGTTCATCGGCTGGCGCGCTTCCAGGAGCGTGAAAACGTCGAAAGACTACCTGATCGGCGGCAAAAAGTTCGGCGTGCTGCTCACGTCGATGGCGCACCAGGCGGCTGGCCTCAGCGGCTGGCTGTTCACGGCCTGGTCGGCGCAGGTGGCCGGCATGGGGCTGGCCGCGGTGTGGACATCGATCTCGTCGGGCTTTGCGCCTTTTGTCAACTTCTTCGCGCTGGCCAAAAAGGTCAGCCGCTTCACGGCGCTGTCAGGAGCCAAGAGCTTCATCGACCTGCTCGAAGCCCGCTACTATGACGAAGACAAAAAGATCATCCGCTTCATCTCCGCCGTCATCATCTTCATCTCGATCACGGTGTACATGGCCTCGCAGTTCATGGCGGCCGGCACCACGTTCAAGGTGATCCTCGGCTGGGATTACACCTGGTCGATCGTCTTAGCCACCTTGATCGTCACGCTGTACACGTCGGCGGGCGGCTTTCTGGCCGTGGTGTGGACCGATTTCATCCAGGGATGCCTGATGATCTTTGCCGTGCTCGTGGGCACGTATGTAGTGTTTAACCAGGTGGGCGGTGTGAGCGACATCTTTGCCGCGGTGACCAAGGCCAATCCCGCCAAGATGAACATCTGGATCAACCCGCTGACGATCGTGGGACTGCTCTCGGCCGGCCTGCTGGGCTACATGGGCCAGCCGCAGCTGGTGCAGATGTTCATGGGCATGGAAGACCCGCGCGACTCGCGCAAGTCGGCGATGGTGGCCGGACTGACCGGCGTATTCATGCTGTTTGTGACGCTGTTCATCAACCTGGCCTGCACGGTGCTGTTCCCGGATTCGGCCGACAAGAACACCAACTTCATCCAGCTGATCATGACCTACACGCCCAAGTTCCTCGTCGGCGTGGTGACGGCGGCCATCCTCGCCGCGGTGATGTCGTCGGCCGACGCGCTGATGCACGTGGTCAACACCACGGTGTGCCAGGACTTTTACAACAAGATGCTCAAGGGCGGCAGCGCCGACGACGCCGCGGTGGTGCGCGTGGGCCGCGTCACGGCGCTGCTTGTGGGCGCCGCGGCGGTGTGGATCGCGCTGCACCCGTTTGAGGGCATCCTCTGGGTCAACTGGTGGGCGTGGGGCGGCCTGTCCACGTTCGCGCCGGTCATTTTGCTGGGCATGTACTGGAAGCGAGCCACGCGCGAGGGCGCCATCGCCGGTTTGATCGGCGGCTTCGCGGGCACGGTGTGGTGGTTCGCGGCCGGGTATTACAAGATGCTGCACCTCACGTTCGTGGCCTTCTTCGTGGCGGGCATTTTGGAAGTGCTCGTCAGCCTGATCACGAAAGAGCCGCCCGCGCGCGTGCAGCAGATGGTCGCCGACCTGAAAGACAAGGACTAAAGCCCATGACTGACGTATTTGTCGTTCACGGCCCCGACGCGGCGCACAACGCCTACGAGGCGATGAGCAACGTCTTCGACGAAGACGCGTCGCAGCTTTCGGTGCTGCTCAAAGTGAACTGCGGCTTCAAGGGCAAACCCGCCACGGGCCTGTGTACGCATCCGGAAGCGGTGCGCGGGCTGATCCGCTTTTTTAAGGACAGGCATGTCAAAAAGCTGTATGTGGGCGACAGCTCCATCGTCGGCACCGACACGATCGAAGCGCTGAAAAGCGTGGGCATCTGGCAGGTGTGCGAGCAGGAGGGCGTGGAGTGCCTCAACCTGGACGACACGGGCATCGACGAACGCGAGATCCCTTCGCCGGTCATGGTCGAAAAGCTGAAGCTGTCGCGGCTGGCCTTTCAGGTGGACCGCGTCGTCTCCGTGCCGGTGATGAAGACGCACATGTACGCCGGCGCGTCGCTTTCGATCAAGAACATGAAAGGCTGCCTGTATCAGCGCGACAAAACGCGGCTGCACCGCATCTTCAAGCCGCTGCCGGAAGGGGCGCGCGGCAAGTGCCTCGATTACGGCATCATGGACCTGGCCAAGATCTGCTACGCCGATTACGCGCTGGTTGACGGCACGGTGGCGATGGAGGGTTTCGGCCCCTCGGGCGGCACGCCGCTGCCGATGGACGTGGCCGTGGCCTCCAAATCGCCTGCCGCGGCCGACCTCGTCTGCCTGCGGCTGATGGGCATGACCGCCAGTGATGCGCCGCACATCAGCCTGGTGGCCGAAAACAAGGGTCTTGACGAAAGCGAGGTGCGCGTCTTCCCCGAGGATTACCTGAAATGGGGCAAGCGCTTTGTGCGTGCCGGCGAGCAGGACCTGCACCTGAACTACCCGCAGTTTTCCACGCTGGATCGCGGCGCGTGCAGCGCCTGTCACGCGGCCGTGCTGCAGTTTTTTCGCTACCATCACGCCGACTTTCCCGGCAAGGGCCGCATCACGCTGGCCTGCGGCAGCGACCTCAAGGAAGAAGAGCTGCGAGATGCCGCGGCCGAGGGCGAAGTGGTGCTGGTGGGCAACTGCACGGCGCGCTTTCGCGACAAGTACCCGTTCTGCAAGGGCTGCCCGCCCGTGCCTTCGCAGATCAAGCGCACCATCGACGGCGGCGTCACGTATGACGACTAGACGGCAACACAAAGAAATTTTTGGATAAAAACCCCGCGGCAGAGCTGAGAGTTTTCAGCCCTGCCGCGGGGTTTATGCGCCGGGGCCGCTTGAAATGCGAGTTTCTCGCAGAACGCGGGAAGTGTGGTACAATACAAGCTGTAATGATCCGAACAAGCCTTATGAGAGGAGGAGTTTGCCATCGCCGCGACGAAAAGATATCACGAAGCTGCCCGAGAGTTTTCCTTTGCCAATGACACCTTTATTGCCGCCGCATTCGAGTACCGGCCTGACATTGCCGAGCACATCGTGCGCAAACTCACAGGGAAAACTGACCTGCGCATCGTCTCTTCACGTGGTCAGTATGACATCCACAGCGTGCGCAACCGTTCGATACGCTGCGATGTCGTCGCTACCGACGCAGCCGGCAATCTCTACAACATCGAGATCCAGCGCCGCAGCAAAGGTGCCGAGCCCGAACGTGCCCGCTATCATTCGGCTCTGCTCGATTCCGGCACACTCGATAAGGCGGCCGATTTCACCGACCTGCCCGAGACTTACGTCATTTTCATCACCGAAGGCGACGTGCTCGCAGGCGGCAAGCCTCTGTACCACATCGACCGTACCGTGGGTGAGAAAGATCATGCGCCGTTTGGCGACCGCGCCCACATCATTTACGCCGTCATGAAAAATCACGACGACAGCGAACTGGGCAGTTTCCTGCGCGCGTTCCTCATGACCGAAGCCGCGCAAATTCCTGATCCGAAGCTGGCTGAATGCATGGATTATTTCAAAAAAAGCGAAAAGGGGGATAAGCAAATGTGCGAAATCATGGATCGTCTCATTGAAGAAGAAAACAAGCGCGCCGTCTGGGAAGCCCAGCGTGACAATGTCCTGCGGATGCTGAACAAGGGGCTTTCCAAGTCGGAGATCATGGAGCTCCTTAACATCACCGACAAAGAATTTGCCGAGTTCCTCGTTCCGCAGGCAGGCTAAAACTTAAGGAGACGCTGATCAATTCGTCCGCGCCCCGTCGGGGCCTTCGCCGTCTGGCTGCGTCGAAGCTCACCCTAAAGGACTAGCTTCGCGTCGTCAACATAGCACCGCTATGCCTCTTCGCTTCTCCTTGCCAGACGACGAAATCCCTCGACAGGTCATCGGACTCATTTAATCAGTGTCTCCTTAATTCAAAACCAGCACGATGGCACAAAGGACCCAAGACACAAAGGACATATTGGATAAAAACCCCGCGGCAGAGCTGAGAGTTTTCAGCCCTGCCGCGGGGTTTTCCTTTTTATCGGTTATTCCCTAGTTCTTCGCGCCGGACAGGCCGCGGGGCTTGACGCCCTTGGGGATGGCCACGTAGGTCTCGCCGTCGAGGCGCTGTTTCAGTTCGTCCTGGGCCTTCTTCACCAGCTCGGGGTCGAGCACCAGGTCGAGGCCCGTGGCGGCCAGCACTTTGCCGGCCTGGAGCATGGCCTTGTGAGCCAGGCCCGACTTGCCCTGCGCCACGACCTGCCACGAATGTCCAGGCGTGCTGTTGGCCCAGGTGCCCATATAGATCTGCGCCGTCGGCGTCTGCCACGAAACGTCGCCCACGTCGGTGGAGCCGCCCTGAGCAAGGCCGGTGGGCACGTAAGGCAGGATGGTGCAGGGCAGCGCGTATTTCTTGGCCTCTTCCAGCGCCTTGCGGCCGGCTTCGTCTTTGCCGGTGTGCTTGACGAGGCTTTCAAAGCGTCCCGATTCGGGCGTGGTCGCGAAGATGGCTTCGGCAAACTTCTTGTCTTCTTCGTCAAACGCGGGCGCGCCGTAGTATTCGAGGTTCTTCTGCAGGTCGCGCTCCAGCGTTTCGTTGTTGACCACGTTGGCGCACGATTTGACAAAATCCTTCTCCATCACGGTGTCGGTCATCAGCGCCGCGCCCTGAGCGATGCGGTCGACGCGCTCGACGATGTCCTTCACCTGGCCGCTCTTGGGGGCGCGCAGCAGGTAGAGCACTTCGGCGTAGGGCTGCACGACGTTGGGCGAAACGCCGCCGGCATCGGTGATGGCGTAGTGCATACGGGCTTCCTGAATGACGTGCTCGCGCAAGAACTGCACGCCGATGTTCATCAGCTCGACCGCGTCGAGGGCGCTGCGGCCCAGGTGCGGAGCGGCCGCCGCGTGAGAGCTGACGCCGCGGAAGCGGTAATAGATCTGCGTGTTGGCCAGCGACGAATCGCCGGAGGTGTAGTTGCAGTTGGCGGGGTGCCAGGTGAGCGCCGCGTCCACATCGTCGAACACGCCCTCGCGGGCCATGAACGCCTTGCCGCTGCCGCCCTCTTCGCCGGGGCAGCCGTAGTAGCGCACGGTGCCCTTGAGCCCCTGCTCGGCCATCACTTTTTTGAGCGCCGCGGCCGCCGCGATGGAGGCGATCCCCAGCAGGTTGTGACCGCAGCCGTGACCGTTGGCGCCGGCCTCGACGGGGTCTTTGCTGCACACGCCGGCTTTCTGGCTGAGGCCGGCCAGCGCGTCGAACTCGCCTAAAAAGGCGACCACTGGCTTGCCCTCGCCCCACTCGCCGCAGAACGCCGTTTCCACGTCGCCGACGTTGCGCGTCACCTTAAAGCCCTCTTCTTCGAGAAGGCGAATTTGCGCTTCCATCGACTTGTGCTCGCGAAACGCCGTTTCGGCATAGCCCCAGATCTCGTCGGCGAACTCGTTGTAGCGGCTTCCGCGCGATTCGATGTACTCGGCGATCTTCTGTCTGTTGTCCATGGGGATCAGTCTCCTTTGCTGAATTTGACCGGAGGCGTTCCGGCCTGAACGAACTTTTTTGCCGCGCGTGGCGGCATTTTTGCACACGGCACATTATACCTTGTTATTTGTTGCGCTTTCAATAGGAAAAAACAAAGGATTTTTTTAATCAAAAAAAGCAAGCCGCATTTTTTTAAGGAGACACTGATTAAATGAGTTCGATGAACTGTCGAGGGATTTCGTCGTCTGGCAAGGAGAAGCGAGGAGGCATAGCGGTGCTATGTTGACGACGCGAAGCCAGTCCTTTAGGGCGAGCTTCGACGCAACCAGACGGCGAAAGACCCGACAGGGCGCGAACGAATTAATCAGCGTCTCCTTAAATACGCCTTGATTTGTTCGGCTTTTTCGCGCATAATCAAGACCATTCCGCAACAAAACTTGATGAAAAGAGGTCGTTATCCGATGAACAAACTTCACGAAACGCGCTTTGCCGCTTTGCAGAAGGCGATGGCCGAGCAGAATGTGGACTGCGTGGCCATCTGCAACTCGCCCAACCTGTTCTATATGACGGGATACGCGCCGCACAAGGACGAGCGTTTCCAGGTGGTGTTCGTGCCGCAGCAGGGCAAACCGATCATGGCCGTGCCGAAAATTTACGACATGGCTTCGCGCGCCTGCGAGGTGGAGGACAAGCGTTTCTGGACCGACGGCATCGACATGCTGGCCTACGTCAAGGGCATCCTGGCCGAGCTGGGCTGCGTGGGCGGCCGGCTGGCCATCGACGACACGTTCGAGTTCCGCACGTTCAACCTGATTCGCCTGGCCACGCCGGCTTCGGAGTTCGTGCCCGGCAGCAACCTGTTCACGCTGCTGCGCATGCGCAAGAGCCCCGAGGAGATCGAGATGATGAAGGTGTCGGGCCAGCTCAGCGACTGGGCCACGCAGATGGTGGTGGACCAGATCATGACGGGCAAGAGCGAGGCCGAGCTGAAGACCTGGATCGAGTACGAGCTGGCGCAGAAGGGCATGCGCTGGGGCTTCTCCAACCTGATCGCCTTCGGCGAGAACACGGGCAGCGC
>Ga0129306_1002079_pt1 | contig 19205 bp, 11 predicted proteins | sample P827metagenome_FD_94438 | JGI IMG/M metagenome (GOLD analysis project Ga0129306, IMG submission 94438) | Capybara group fecal microbial communities from Wisconsin, USA - P827 metagenome | ecosystem: Host-associated > Mammals > Digestive system > Large intestine > Fecal | place: USA: Wisconsin... | reverse complement strand
TTTTTAACCTAAAACATCATTTATGAGAAAATTGCAATTCTTTCTCCTCTGCATCGCAGCCGCGTTTCTGAGCCAAGTTGCTTTTGCTCAGAATATTAATGTAAGCGGAACGGTGACAGACGCCGCAACCGGCGAAGGAGTTCCTTTTGCTTCCCTGCAGGTAAAAGGCACGATGACCGGTACTGCGACGGACGCTGACGGCAAGTATGCAATCAGTGTGCCGAAAAATGCTATTCTGATTTTCAGCTCCATCGGTTACATCAACCAGGAGGTGGCCGTCGACGGCCGCAGCGTAGTCAACGTGCTCCTGGCCCCGGATACCGAGAATCTGGAAGAAGCCGTGATTACCATCGCTTACGGCGCCGCGAAGAAATCGTCCCTGACGGGTGCTATTTCGAACGTGAATGCCGAAAAGCTGGAAGTCCGCCCGACTTCTTCGGTCACTTCCGCCCTCGAGGGTACCGTGACCGGTGTCCAGGTGAACAACTCTTACGGCGCTCCGGGTTCCGAGCCGAGCATCATGATCCGTGGTAACGGTACCATCAACGGTTCCACTTCCCCGCTCTACGTGATCGACGGTGTTCCCTTCGGCGGCAATATTTCCGACCTGAACCCGGCCGACATCGAGAGCCTGACCGTCCTGAAGGACGCCGCCTCCGCAGCCCTCTACGGCAACCGTGCCGCCAACGGTGTGATCCTGATCACCACCAAGAAAGGCAAGAGCGGCCGCGTCAACGTGACGGCCAGCATCAATCAGGGTATGTACCAGCGCGGTATGAAGGAATACGACTATGCGACGGCAGACCAGTTCATGGAGATTGCTTATCTCGAACTCGCCAACCGTACGCTCTTTCCGACGCTTGACATGTCGTATGCAGACATGGTGGCAACGGCCCAGGACGCTACCAAGCGTGGCGCCGCCTACCAGTATGCCGCCAACAACCTGATTGCAGACAAGCTCTACCTGAACATCTACAACGTAGCCGACAATGCGCTCTTCGACAACGACGGACATCTCGTGTCGAACGCCTCTATCAAGCCGGGTTATCTGGATGACCTCAACTGGTTCGACCAGACCATCCGCAACGGCTACCGTGCCGAGTACAACGTGAGCGCATCGGGCGCCTCCGACAAGGCCGACTACTATCTCTCCGTTGGCTACCTCGATGAGAACGGCTACGTCCGCACCTCGACCTTCGACCGTTTCTCGGGCCGCGCTTCCGTCAACGTGAAACCGACCAGCTACCTGAAGATCGGCCTCAACGTCAACGCCACGCACCAGAATTTCAACAACACCTCCGACGGTTCGAACTCCTACATCAACCCGTTCATGTATTGCCGCAACATCGCCCCGATCTATCCGGTGCACCTGCACGACATCAACACGGGCCAGTACATCCTGGACGCCAACGGCGACAAACAGTATGACGGCGGTTCCTACATCGATCCCGTCACCGGCCAGGTGGTCGTGACCCGCAACCAGTACGCCGACCGCCACGTCATCTGGGAGAACGAGCTCAACCAGGACAAGTCCGTGCGCAACACGCTCAACGCCATCGCTTACGCCGAGGTCTATTTCCTGAAGGACTTCACCTTCACCGTGACCGGCAACCTCAACCTGCGTCACAGCTCCAACCAGACCTATGACAGCGCCGTGATCGGCGACGGTAAAGGCAACTCGGGCCGTGGCAAACGCGTTGACTACCGCTACAAGAACTTCACCTTCCAGCAGCAGCTGCGCTGGAGCCGCCAGTTCGGCCAGCACTTCGTCAACGTGCTCGTCGCCCACGAGAACTACAACAACAACTACGACTACCTCTACGGTTACAAGACCAACGAAGTGTTCCCGGGCATCAACAACCTGAACAACTTCACGCAGATCACCGATATCTACAACTACGGCAACAACTACCGTACGGAGAGCTACCTGAGCCGTGCCCGCTACAGCTATGCGGACAAATACAACGTGGAAGCTTCCTTCCGTCGCGACGGTTCCTCCCGCTTCTCGCGGAAAGCCCGCTGGGGTAACTTCTGGAGCGTGGGTGCCAACTGGATGATCTCCCGCGAAGATTTCATGAAGAACGTGGGCTGGGTCAACACCCTGAAACTCCGCGCCGACTTCGGTGAGGTGGGTAACGACGCAGGTACCGGCCTTTATGGCTACCAGGCCCTCTATACTTCCAACCAGAACGCCAACGCCGGTGCCTACTACCTTTCGCAGCTCGGCAACGACGAACTGATGTGGGAGACGGCCCAGAGCTGGGGTGTCGGCATCGAGTCCCGCCTGTTCAACCGGTGGAACCTCAACGTCGAGTACTTCGACAAACGTAACAAAGACCTGCTCTTCAGCGTGATCCTCCCGATCTCCGCCGGTCCGACCTCCACGAGCAGCACCAACCCGGGCATCACCCGCAACATCGGTACGATGTCCAACCGCGGTGTCGAGATTGAAACCGACATCGACGTAGTCCGTACCCGCGACATCCGCTTCAACATCTTCGCCAACGCCACGTTCCTCAAGAACCGCATTGTCAAACTCCCTGAGGAAAACCGCGAAGAAGGTATCATCAGCGGCAACAAACGCTTTGTCGAAGGTGGTGACCGCTACGCCTACTGGATGTACCACTGGGCCGGCGTCGACCAGATGACGGGCCGTTCCCTCTATACCTGGGACGACGAGCGCTTCTACATCACCGACGACAACACGGCTAAGGGTAATGTGCTCTACGGTACCGCTCCTGAATACAATGAGGAAGGAGCTATCACCAACGGCGTTTCCGTAATGTCCCCCAACGACTACATCGTGATCAACGGCGTCCCGTACATCTACAACACCGGCTCCTACGGCAAGAAGGGCTGGGCCGGCACGGCCACCCCGACCGTCTACGGCAGCTTCGGCTTCAACTTCAACTGGAAGAGCTTCTCGCTCGGCACCATCTTCACCTACAGCCTCGGCAGCAAGGTCAACGACGGTATCTACGGCGACCTGCTCAGCGTCACCGGTACTCCGTCCAGCTGCCACGCCGACCTGTACCGCAACAGCTGGACCGGCATCCCTGCCGGTATGACCGAGACCTCGGCCGACCGTATCAGCACCGACATCTTCCCGCAGATCAACAACACCTACAACTCTTACAACAATGCAGGTACCTGCGACCGTTGGCTGGTCTCCGGCAACTACCTCGTGCTGAAGAACATCAACCTCTCGTATTCGCTCCCGAAACGTTGGGTCAACCGTCTCGAGATGGACGCCATCAACATCACCGTCTCCTGCGAGAACGCCTTCACGCTTTCCGCACGCCAGGGTCTGAACCCGCAGCAGAGCTTTGCTGGTAACACGACCTCCAACACCTTCACCACGGCCCGCGTCTTCACCGGTGGCCTGACCTTCAAATTCTAATGTAAACAACAGATGATTACAGATATGAAAAAGATATTCAAAGCCTTCTTTATCACGGCGGCTATCCTGTTGACGGGCGTATCCTGCAATCAGGAATATCTGGATACCACGCCGGAAAGCTCGACTTCTCCCGCGACCATTTTCTCAACGACTGAGAATGCCGTGCTGGCTGTCAATGGTATCTGCAAGATGATGACGAGCCAGTACTGGAGCACCCAGGGCCTCAACGGCGAGGGTACCATCAAGACCTGGTTCGGCAACTTCGGTAATGACCTGCAGCGCTGCAACCAGACCGGTTGGGCCAACCTTTGGAACCACCAGTACAATAAGAGCGCCAGCTCTACGTACTGCACCTATCCCTGGTACTACTACTACAAGATCATCGGCAACGCCAACCAGATCATCGCGAACATCGATGACGCCGAGGGTCCGGACAGCGAGAAACAGTTCATCAAGGCCCAGGCCCTCACCTTCCGAGCTCACGCGTTCACCCAGCTGGCCATGATTTACGGCTTCCGCTGGCAGGATTCTCAGAACGGCTCCACTTCGGGTGTCATCCTTCGTCTGGAACCGGGTATCGACGGCATGCCGCTTTCTACGCTGGGTGAGACCTATGCCCAGATCTACGCCGACCTCGACGAGGCCATCAGCCTCTACCAGCAGTCCGGCCTGAACCGCGGCAACCAGTTCTGGAAACCCGACATTGATGTGGCTTATGCCATCTACACCCGCGCCGCTCTCAACCGCGAGGACTGGAGCACGGTCGTGAAGTATGCCCCGCTGGCCCGCCAGAACCACCCGCTGATGAGCCGCAGCGAATACATGGACGGCGGTTTCAGCGACTACACCGGTTCCATTCCCAAGGAATGGATCTGGGGTGTGTATGACGCCGAAGACCAGACCATCTACTACTATTCCTTCTTCGCTTATCAGGCTTCCAACGCTTCCTCTTCGATGCAGCGTACCTATCCGCTGGCCATCAGCAAGGAGCTCTACGACCAGATTCCCGAGACCGACGCCCGCCGCAAGATGTGGCTCGGCCCGACCGAAGCTGAATGGGCTGAATGCAACGCCGCCGGCCGCAGCACGGGCGCTCTCTACAAACGTGCCTTCGCCGAGTACGGCAACAAGCTGTACAGCACCAGCCTCGTCTACGGTTACATGCAGTTCAAGTTCCTGGCGACCTTCATGCCGGGCGGCGGATGCTTCAACATCTACCGTGGTGCCGAGATGGCGCTTGCAGAGGCTGAGGCCCGCTGCCACCTGGGCGGCCAGGATGCACAGGTCCAGGCTCTGATGAACGAGATCAACAAGAACCTCGACTCCGCCTACAAGTGCACGAAGACGGGCGCCGACCTCCTGAAGGAAGTCAAGCTGTACCGCCGCATCGACCTCTGGGGCGAAGGTTTCGACTACTATGACTACAAGCGTTGGAACGAACCCATCGTACGCAAGAGCCGTGCACAGGGCGGCAGTTTCCACACCAGCTTCGCCATCACCATCAACCCGGCCGATGGCAATGGTTGGACCTACGTCATTCCGAAGAACGAAATCGACTACAACGATCAGCTTAACTAATTGATCGTTACCATAAAAAAAGAGGCCCGCGGGCCTCTTTTTTTATTTCAGGTAATCCTCGAAATACATCGTCACCTTGTTCATCAGGTGGACGCGGTCTACGCCGCGGACATTGTGGGGATGGGTCGGATACGGAAAATAGTCGACCTGCACCTTGTTCTTGATACAGGCCTCGACGAAACTCAGGCTGTGCTCCCAGACCACGGTGTCGTCGATGGCCCCCTGGCAGATGAGCAGCTTGCCCTTGAGATCTTTGGCGCGCGGGATCAGCGAGGTTCTTGCGAAGCCTTCGGGATTCGTGGCCTCCGTCTCCATGTAGCGCTCGCCGTACATCACCTCATACCATTTCCAGTCGATGACCGGGCCGCCGGCCACCGCCACCTTGAACACCTCGGGATAGTTGACCGTCAGCGAGATGGTCATGAAGCCTCCGTAACTCCAGCCGTGCACGCCCACGCGGTCCTTGTCCGCCCAGGGGTGCGAAAGCAGCCATTTCATGCCTTCCATCTGGTCGGCCATCTCCACCTGTCCGCACTGCTTGTGGATGGCTTTCTCATAGGCGGCGCCGCGGTTCTGCGTGCCGCGGTTGTCCATCGTGAAGACAATATAGCCGTGCTGGGCCATGTAGATGTCCCAGGTCGACAGGCCGCCGCGGGTGTTGTCGGTAATCAGTTGGGAGTGCGGGCCGCCGTAGACATAGAGGATCACGGGATATTTCTTTGAAGGATCGAAATCGAGCGGGTAGACGAGGCTGTACCAGTTGTCGTACTGGCCGTCGGCGCTCTTGACCGTACCCATCTCGATCTTGCAGTTGGTCAGCAGCGGGTTCTCGGCCGGAGCCTCCCAAAGGGTCTCCATCTTCTTGCCGTCGGTGGTGCCGTACTTGATGACGGCCGGCCGGCCAAGCGTGGTGTAGTTGTCGGAGAAATACTTGCCGTCCGGCGAAATCGTGCAGTTGTGCCAGCCCTTGTCGCGGGTCAGGCGCAGCATCTTGCCGTTCCTGGTGTCGACCCGGAAGAGGTGACGCTCCACGGGCGATACTTCCGCCGAATAATAGTAGATATATCTGCCCCGCTGCGCCAGATACTGGCAGTCGGCGTCCACGGCGGTCAGGCGCCTGGGCACAAACTTTCCGCTGGCGGAGCACAGGTACAGGTTCTTGTAGCCGTCGCGGTTGTCCGTATAGTAGAGGAACTGGTCCGGATCCGCTTCGAGGAACACCAGCTGCGTCTGCGGCTCGACCCAGCGCTCGTTCTCTTCGGTAAGCAGGGTGCCAAGGCATCGGCCGTCCGCCGCGTCGTACACGTTCAGGTGAACATGTTTCTGCGCGCGGTCGAGTACCTGAATATAGAGTTTGTCGCCGGCAGGTCCCCAGGTGACGTTGGTCAGGTAGCGCTCGGCGTCGAAGTCGGTGACGTCGAGCCAGGTGGTCGTGCCGGCAGCGATGTCATAGACGCCCACGGCGATGTGCTCGGAGGGCATGCCGTTCATCGGGTAGCGGATCTCGCGCAGCGTACCGGTGCGGGTCGTGATGTCGAGCAGCGGGAAAAGGGTCACGGCGCGCTCGTCCTTGCGGTAGAAGGCGATCTTGCTGCTGTCGGGCGAAACGAAGATGCCGCCGTTGATGCCAAATTCGTTGCGGCTGACGCTCGTACCGCAGACGATGCCCGGATCCTGGTAGGCCGTGATGGCATGCTCCACGCCGGCTTTGTCGGTATAATAGAGGTTGTTGCCACGGGTATAGGCGAAGCGGTTGCGCGTTCCGCGCGGCGGCAACGGCATCATGCCGCGGGGTCCGTCGACCAGCGCAATGACCTGCTTGTCACCGGTCCAGCGCGTCATGGGAACCGGGCTGCGAAGGCCCGTACCCAGTACCGCTTCTTCCATGGTCATCATCCGGCGCGGATCTTGCGCCAGGGAGAACTGCCCGGCTACCAGCAGGGTCAGCACGACAATTAAAAACTTTTTCATACCGTAAAGTTACAGTTTTTTGTATAACTTTGCTATTTACTAAAACCAGAAACATGGACAAACAAGCCCAACGAATACAGACTTCCATCCTCAACGCAGCGGAGCGCAAAGCCCTCATCTGGCTGGCAGAGCGGCAGCCGCGCTGGGTAACTTCCGACATGCTCACCTGGCTGGGTGTCTTCGGCTCCTTTCTGATCATGGCGGGATACATTTTGTCGAATTTTAACATAAACTGGCTCTGGCTCAGCAATTTCGGGCTTATCGTCAACTGGTACGGCGACTCGCTCGACGGTACCCTGGCCCGCGTCCGCAAGACCCAGCGGCCCATCTACGGCTACTACCTCGACCACACGGTGGACGGCATCAACGAGACCATGATGTTCCTGGGCATCGGCCTCTCCCCTTTCCTGAACCTCTACACCGCCCTGGCCATGCTGGTGGTATACCTGCAACTCACCCTCAACGTGAGCATGAACGCGCACCTCAAGTCGGAGTTCAAGCTGACCTACGCCGGCCTCGGGCCCACGGAGTTCCGCATCATCGTGTTGATCCTCAATACCTTGCTGATCTTCATCAAGCCGTGGCAGCAGTTTGAGCGCGTCTACCACATCCTGGGCAAGACCATCTATGCCCACGCCCTCGACTACCCGGGCCTGGTGATCCTGGCAATCCTGATCCTCATCTACTTCGTGTCCATCTTCCACGACACGCGCTACTACGCCAAGATCGATCCGATGCCCAAGCAGAAAAAGGACTGATCCATGCCTGTCATCAGCGTCGAAGAGTTCCAACGCATGCTGCCGAAACTCGACAGTAAGTTCGGCGCTGCACTGATCAAACGTTTCATGCGTATTTCCGGCGTAGAGCGCGCGAACATGCTCTACGACCAGAACTGCCAATACACGGGGCCCGACTTTGCCGACGGCATCCTGCATGACCTGGGCGTGGACTATCAGGTGGGCCATGCCGAACGGCTGCAGCATTTGCCCGGAGGGCCGTTCATCACTGTCAGCAACCATCCCTACGGCCACATCGACGGCATGATCATGGTCGATCTGTTCGCCCACCTGCGACCGGACTACAAGGTGATGGTCAACCAGATCCTGGCCCATGTCCGGGCCTTGTCGCCCAATTTTATCAAGGTCATTCCCACGGGCAATGAGAAGACGGGGCCCAAGGCGACCAGCCTGAACGGCGTGCGGGAAACCCTCGCCCATCTCCGTGATGGCCATCCGATGGGCTTCTTCCCTTCCGGCGCCGTATCGGATCTCAGCCTGAAAGACCACAGCATCCGCGACCGGCAATGGCAGGAACCGGTGCTGCGGCTCATCCAGAAAGCCAGCGTGCCAGTGATTCCGGTGCGCTTCTTCGACCGCAACTCGATGTTCTTCTACCGGCTCGGGTTGATTGACTGGCGGGTGCGGCTCCTGCGTCTCTGCCGGGAGTTGAGCAACAAACGCGGCAAGGACGTCCGCATCGGCATCGGAGAAATTATTTCGACGGAGCGGCAGCAAGCCTGCACTTCGCTGGAAGAATACGGAGAACTGCTGCGCGGCAGCGTCTACGGCATGCCCCTGCCTGAGACTTTCGTCCGGCGGAGCACAATGGATTTGACAGCATGGAAACATTGAACGGAAAATTGGCGCTCATTACCGGCGCCAGCTCGGGCATCGGCGCCGCCATGGCCCGGGAATTCGCCCGCCGGGGTGCGGACCTTGTGCTGCTCGCACGCAATCGCCGGCGGCTGGAAAGCGTACAGGCAGACTGCCTGAAACTGGGGGCCGCCCAGGTCACGCTGGTGGAAGCCGACACGACGGACTACCCCGCCATTGACACCTTCGCCACCAGCCTGGCGCGTCCGCTCGACTTCCTGGTGCTCAACGCCGGCATCTCCCAGCGCTCCCCCGCCCTGCAGACCGCCGAAGCGGTGGACCGCCGTGTCATGGAAGTGGATTTTTTCGCCCCGGTCCACCTGGCCAAGGTCCTGCATCAGGCCGGCAAATGGGCGCCCGGTATCCACATCGCCGCCACTTCCTCCATTTCAGGCCTCTTCGGATTCCCGCAGCGTTCCGCCTACTGCGCCGCCAAGCACGCCCTCAAGGGCTTCTTCGAAGCACTGCAGCTCGAAACCGGCCTGAAAGTCACGCTCCTCTTCCCCGGCCGCATCAACACGCCCATCAGCCTGAGCGCGCTGGAAGGCGACGGCACGGCCCACGGGCAGATGGATCCGGGCCAGGCCGGCGGCATGGACGTGGACCAATGCGCCCGACGCTGCGTCGACGGCATCGTCCGCGGCAAGCGCCAGGTGCGCGTCGGCGGCAAGGAGATGATTGCCTGCTTCGCGTACAAGTGGTTCCCGGGGCTCTTCTTCCGCCTGGCCGGGAAGGTATCTGCCGTCTAGTCTTCTTTCCGGCGCTTCGCCACCCAGCGGTCCATGATGACCAGGGTCGCCGGCAACACAAAGAAAATCAGGAGAATGGCCGCCAGTGCACCGATGCTGATGCAGCGCAGGATGGTGCAGACCATCGGGTCGGAGAGCAGGTAGGTCATCACCAGCGGGGTCAGGACCAGGATCATGCCCGAGGTCAGGATGGCATGGAAAGAGCGACGGTATGCTTCCTGGAGCGCCCCTGCCTTGTCGAGACGGAGGCGTGCGGCGCGGTAGTACTGGGTAAATAGGATCGAATAGTCAATGGTTGCGCCCATCAGGATGCTCTGAACAATGAGGTAGGCGATGTAGAGCATGGAACTGCCGCCCAGGCCGCTGGCGTAGACATTGAGCCAGACCGCCGAGAGCACGGTCGGGATAAGCAGGAACGGGACCACCAGCGAGCGGAAGGTCAGGGCCACGATCAGGAAGATTGCGCCCACCGTCAACAGGGTCAGCAGCAGCAGTTCCCGCGGGAAGCCCTCTTTCATCTCTTTGTACATCACCGAGTAGCCCACGTAATAGGGCGCATCGGAGAACTGCTCGCGGCATTGCGCCTGGACGCCGTCGAGGAAGGCGAAGGTCCGCGCCCCCTCGGTGGGCAGTTCGCTCACGACGACAGCCACCGACCAGTCTTCGCTCCGCAGCATGCCCAGGCCGCTGTCGACCTTCGCCCGCAAGTCGCCCAGTTGTGCCCGTGCCGTTTCATCGACATGAGCCTGCACCAGCGGGCGTTGCGCAAAATCTTCCGCCCAGTCGACCAGTTCCAGCAGCGAAAGCCGGGTGGTCGTGTCACACTGCGTAGCGTAGCCATGGTAGAGGTAAAGCAGGTCGAGTTCGTCGCGGCTGACGGGAACGCCGGCCCGGCGAAGTGCGCTGTAGACCTGCCCGGCCGGATAGCGGGCCCCGGATAAAGCCATCTCGGCGAGGCGCTCGAGCGGCGTGGGTTCGAGATCCCGCTCCGGCTCGGGAGCAGGCGCAGGTGCAGGAAGCGGTACTGGAGCCGGAGTGTCCGTCACGACGGCAAGCAACACCGTATCGGGCGGCGGGGCTGCCTGAAGGGTGTCGGCCGGAGCGACAGACAACGTATCCGTGACGACGGGCGCGGGCCCGGCCGCTATGATCCGGTCCCATTCGCGACGCACCGTCCAGAGCTGTTCCTTCTGCTCGGCGGTGATCATCGATGCATACAGGCGGTTGGCCAATACCTTATCGGTCAGCAGTCGGGCAAACTCATAGGCGGACATCGTGGCCGGCTGCTTCTTCCGGCCTGTACGGGCCATCCGGTAAGCCATCGACACATACTTGGGGTCAAGGGCCAGGAACGCAGCCATCTCGCTGGACGTACGCTGCAAGGTGAGGCTTTCGTAACTGATAAAAGGCATTCCCGGCAGGGAATCGGGTGAGGCCTGCTGCGCGGAATCGGGTGCCGCCGGCAGCAAGGTGTCGGGGGCGGTTTGTTGCAGGGTGTCGGGGACGGCCGGGACTGCGGCTGCCGAATCCGGGACCGCCACAGTTTCCGGCCCGGACTCCGGCATCGGTTCCGGCACAGTGTCCGGTTTTGGCTCGGATGCGGGCTCGGGCTCAGATGCGGGCTCGGGCTCCGGCTCCGCTGCCGGAAGCAGCTCGGCGAAGAGTTGTTTCGTCATGGCATCGATGTCGAAGCGGGAACGCATTTCCGTCACCGCTTCCCCGGGCAGGAAAGCTGCGGCCAGGTCAGCGAAGGCCCGGGCAGTGGGCTCAAGCTCATCCATCCGCATCCGCTCGGTCCGTTCGGGGTGCGTGGCAGCGTAGTACACCAGGTCGAGCGCCGCTTTCGGGATCGAGTCCATCAGTCCGGGCATCAGACCGGCGAGCCCGGTCCATTCCCCCACGGTGCGGGGTTTCAGGGCCAGGGTGGGATAATCGAGACAGCTGAGCACGCCCGGCTCTTCCGCGATCCGTTCGGCGACGGGCAGGAAGGCCTCCTCTTCCGCCGTCGGGTAAAGCAGCAGCATCGTATTTCTGGGCGGGAACTTTTGCGTAATCGTGGTGGGCCAGTTCATCGAGTAGCAGATCTCCGTCTGCCGCTGCAGATACCAGGAACCGGCGAAAAGGACCACGAACAGGATGGCCAGCGGCACTCGGAAGTGCATCTCGAAGCGGGCCAGGCCGTCGGTCGGCACTTTGAGCATGGGCTTCTCCGTACGGGTGATGGCCTTGTCGAAACGCAGGATCAGGGCGGGGAGCACGGTGAAAGTGGCCAGCAGACTGCAGAACACGCCTTTCGAGAGCACGATGCCCAGGTCGCCGCCGATCTTCAGTCGCATGAACAGGAGCATCAGCATGCTCGCGATGGTGGTCAGGCCGCTGCTCAGGATGGAAGGCGCGGCGGCCGACAGGGCCCGCGTCATGGCTTCCTCGTTGCTCCAGCCCGGGCCCTTCTCCTGCCTGTAGCGGTTCATCAGGATGATGGCGAAGTCCATCGACAGGACCAGCTGCAGCACGGCCGAAATCGTGTGTGTCACCAGGTAAACGCTGGGCAGCAGGGCATTCGAGCCCATGTTGATGGCCACGGCCATGCCCAGGGCCAGCAACATCAGCAGCGCCTCCATGAAGGACGGGCACATCAGGAAGAGGATGATCAGCGCGATAAGCACGCCCGAGCCCAGCATCATGAAGAGATTGTCCGGCATGTAGGAGTTGTCGTCCACCTCCGCGATGACGCGGTCGCCGAAACGCGCCTGCACCGCCGAGACGACCGCTGCGCCCTGCGCATCGCGCGGCAGGATAAACTGGTAGAGCGTGCAGGAATCCCGCTGCTCCGTCCCCATCCACTGCGTGACGCCCGGGATGGCTTCGATCGCCTGCTGCAGGGAGTCGGCTGGCGCCTCGTTCCAGAACATCACGCGCAGCGTCTGCATGCGGATGTCCATCAGCGGGAAGTCCTTCTCGAGGATCGCGAGGCCGTGGCGCATCTGCGAATCGTCGGGCAGATTGCTCGTCACGTCGGCATTGATGCGGGTGCGGGGAATCATCAGCGCGGAGATAACCGCCAGCACCGCCATGACGGCAAACAAAACATGCCGCCCCTTCACCAACAGGGCGGCCAGCGTATGTCCGGGGTGCTGATTCTCCATATTTTCTTTCAGAAGTGGCAAATTTACGGATTTTAAAAAATAATTTGACAGGAATCCGAAATATTTCTATCTTTGCGGTCCACTTCTGGATGTGGCGCAGTTGGTAGCGCACCTGGTTAGGGACCAGGAGGTCGCTGGTTCAAGTCCAGTCATCCAGACCAGAAGCATGGCCGCCGGAGGCTCGCCATGCTTTTTTCAACTTTGGTGAGTTGTCCGAGTGGTTGAAGGAGCCTGCCTCGAAAACAGGTGTGCGGGTGACCGTACCGGGGGTTCGAATCCCTCACTCACCGCAAATAGCTGAAAAAGAGCACTTTAAAGTTTAGGCTTTAAAGTGCTCTTTTTCAGCTATTTGCAAAGCCCGCCGCAGGCGGGCAGGGATGTCGCCGAAGGCGAAATCCCGGGTGAGTGGCCCAAAAAATGGCCCAATTTTGCGCGAAATAAAGTCTCCGCATCCACCTGAATACACCTGCACCTAAAACAACAAAAGCGGCCCGAAGGTCGCTTTTGCATATGTATAAATGGGTAAATAGGTTAAAAAGCGAGCACCGGCCTGACACTAAGGCTATTCGTCTTTTCGCTGAGGCCCCACAAAGAACTGATGAAGGCCAATGCGTTGCCGCCATCTTTCTCCGTAGCAGACCAATAGTAGCCAGATATTGCATCACCGCCGACGCCTGTGGTGATAAAGGCATTCACTTTGCCGTCGTAAGTCGTGCCGTTGCCGTCACCCGTCGTCGAGCCGAGGTTGGTGAATATCGCCTCGTAGTCGCTCTTCTGCGCCACGGCCCAGTTCGACACGGCGGTCGCACCCAGCGTGGTGTAGCTTGTCAGGTTGGCACCGCGGGCGGCGTCGTCGAGCAGCACTTTCAGCGTGGTGCCGGCGTAAGAGGTCACGGATGTCCAGCCGTTGATGGTGTTCCAGTTCTGCGACGTTGCGTCCTGCAGGGCGAGAATAAGGCCGTGGCCCGTCTCCGTCACCTTGCCCAGGATGCCAACGGCGGTGCAGCCTGCGGGAACGGCAGTCTTCGCGTCGTGCAGATGGCCTGCGGTGCAAACCACCTTGCCGACGTCCTCGGCCGTGGCTGCAGAGAGCAGAGTGGCTTCTCCATCAAAGCCCAGCACGGGGCGGACTTTGAGGCTACGTCTTATGTCACTGACATTCCAAGATTTGTCAGAGAACACCCAACTAGAATAGTTGGTGCTTTTATAAATAGACCAATAAGTGCCAGTTAACTCCTTGCCTCCGACGCCCGTAGTGAGATACGCATTAACGTTGCTGTCGTAAAGCTTGCCGTTTCCGTCTTCCGTTGTCGAGCCAAGATTCGTGAATATCGCTTCGTAGACATCCTTCATTGCCACACCCCAGTTAGACACGGGGGTCTCGCCCAGCTTGGTATAACTCGTCAGTGGGCCACGATCTTTATCGGGCACCATTTTCAGCACAACGCCCGCGTAATTCTTCTCGATTGGCCAAGACCAACTAAATATAATAGTCCCCGGCTTTTCTTTAGCATCCTCCAACGCCAGAATCAGACCGTGTCCCGTCGACGATACCTTACCCAGAATGCCGACGGCGGTGCAGCCATCAGGCACGGCAGTCTTTGCCGGGTGCAGATGTCCTTTGTCGCACACCACCTTGCCATAGTCAGACGCAGTAGCTTTAGACAGCTGACCCACTTCGCCTGCGACTTTCCCCATGATGTCGGTCTGTTCATCTAAATCGGCCTTTGTTAGAGTGCCGGAATAGCTGACGTTGTTCATCGTCAGGCCATCGGCGGTGTAGATCATGCTGGTGCCGGAGACATCAGTTATTGTGTCGCCGTAGTTTTCCCCATCGGCGCGGGTCATCAGAAGGCTTTCGCCGGAGGTCGGGTCACTCAAGACCAGGCTTCCGTCACTGAGCAGTTTCCAGGTGAAGCCGGCGTCAACAGGGCCGCCATAAACAACCAGCGGCTTGTCGCTATTGTCATCAAACACGCCCAGGTAAATGCAGCCCGTGTGGTCGGCATCGGCCCTCACGGCCAAAAGTACACGGCTGAAAGGAACGCCGTCCTCCGTCACATCTTTATATTCATACTCATCCCACCATACGCCCACGAGGCTTTGTTCCAGTTCCTGGACATTAATGGACGGTTCTTTACTGCAGCCGGTCATTCCCAGCAGAAGTGCAATGGCAGAAAGCATTGCGAGAAAACTGAATCTTTTCATAAGATTATCTCATTTTACATGACATCCTTCACCAGGCGGACGGACATGCCCATCGACTTTCCGGCCCAGGCGACGTACCACTTGGTGGTGTAGCTGAAGTCATAGGCATCATCAGCCGAATGCATTGTACTGCTCCAGTAGTAAGGATAGTCATTGACGAAATCTGTACCATTCCCTACACGGCCTCCGGCTGCAGGTAAGAATACTGCCCCGGCCTTCTCCATAATGGCCCACTGTGCCTCTGAATATGTGTTGTTTCCATAACTTCCTTCATATCCGGGAGTAAAGGAGCATCCATCCGGCAGCGTCCAATCATCCGGAAGAAGGACAACACCGTTTATATCGTTGATCTTCGCCAGGCCGGACTTGCCGTCTCTATTGAAGAAAAGATACCTCCATTCATCAAAAGTCAGCGTACGGTAACCTGTGAGGCCGCCGGCGATGGTGTTGTCGCCCCACTCGGCCCAGGAATAATCGCCGTTGTTGCCGCTGACCTTGTCGGGACTATCCTTGGTGCCCCAACCAAAGAGGTCACGGTGACCGTCACGCTGGTCAGTGCCGAAGTATTCCCACTGGTTGGCAGCGAACTGCCAGGAGCCATCTACATACTGTAGATTACCCTTTGAGAAGTAAACCTGGTCTCCGGAGTCATTGACGGTGAACTTGCCCTCGACGGCCCCTTCAGTGGATATCTGAGCCTCCGTGGGCAACTTGCAGAACAGGAGCACAGAATAACCTAAAATGTTATTATATCCATCGATTCGGCCATCTTTGCCTACAGACCTGACAGAAAAAATCATGGCCCAGCTAGAATGATCAGACTGTGGAGTTGAAGTCCAATAGAAGCCCTCATCGTACAATTCGTAGTTCCCTTCCGACTCTACGTATCCACCATTTGCAGGCAACTTCAGGAGGCCCCTGCCGATATACCACGTACGAGTAGTTTTTTCCCTATCGCGTAGATCGTTGTCGATATGGGCGAAGTCATACATCTCTTCTACAGTTGGCAGTCGCCAGACGCCGGCCCGGGTGTAGGAGCCGTCAGTCTTTCCGCCTGCATAAAGTTTGCGGGCATCATCCCAGTTGTAATAGGGCCGGCCTTCGATTGTAATAGTGGCGTTCTCACTCTCAATGGCTGTAGCGACGACATATTTCACGCCATTCAGTGTCATCACAATGCATTCCCGGCTCCGGCCTTTGCTGTCGGTGTAAAAGCCGCGGGTACCGTCCTCCGATGCGGCGGAGACGGTGAGTAAATTCCGGATGTCGGCCTGCTTTCCGGCATCGGCCTTTGTGAGCGTGCTGGAATAGGTGCCGTTGTTCATCGTCACACCTTCGCCGGTGTAGGTCATGCTGGTGCCGGAGACATCTGTCATTGTGTCACCATAGCTGCCGTCGTCAGCACGGGTGATCGCGATGCTCTTGGATGCAGAGGGGTAGCCAAGCTCCAGGCTGCCATCGCTGAGCAATTTCCAGGTGAATCCGGCAACGGCAGGGCCGCCATAGATGACCAGCGGATTGTCATCCGTGTCATCGAATACACCCAGATAAATGCATCCCGTGTGGTCGGCATCGGCCTGCACGGCCAAAAGTACGCGGCTGAAGGGAACGCCGTCCTCCGTCACGTCTTCATATTCAAACTCATCCCACCATACGCCTACAAGGCTCTGCTCCAGCTCCTGGACATTGATGGAAGACTCTTTCTTACAGCCGGTCATTCCCAGCAGAAGTATAGTGGCAGAAAGCACCGCGAGAAACCTGAATTTTTTCATAAAATTATTTATTTGCCTCAAAAACTTACAAATATACAAATAATGCTGAAATTCAGTCACTATTTTTGCGGAACACGCGGTAAGGCATTGGGACATTGGCCGCGCACACCCAGAATAAGGCATCGTACTCCTCCAGCGCCCAGCTCCTCTACGACGACGCCCATCCATCGGCCATGCAAGCATTTTTCCTCACCCACAAAGAGCTCAACATTGCGGAATTTGCACGCTACGCCGGAATCAATGCCACCCTCCTCCGGAACTACATCAACGGATACAAGAAGCCGTCGCCGGAACGGGAAAAGGCTATCCTGGAAAGCATTCACAGGCTAGGAAGGGAGTTAGTTGAGGCGGAGTTTAAATCATGAGTGCGATAAGTCTTCCTATTCTTGGAAGCTGCTCCATTCACACCAGAATCAAATCCAGTACTGCATTACAGCCATCGACACTGATATTGAGGCGAAGAACCATCGGCCCAAATCCATACTAGAAGCCTATAAGCCTATAAGTGTTCTCACATACGCAGAAGGCACATTATGATTAAGTTTAACGGACACTTACAGGCATCCTATAGGATAACTATAAGCATCACAACTCCAACAGCCAATATCTGCACGATGAGCGGAGACAGCCGCTAGGCGGCTGGCTGGGCAGCGGGCTATCCGGAGGCAGCGCAGCTACCGGAGGATGCCATCGCAGGGCGGGTGGGAATCTTTTGCGCGGTAGCCTGTTGCGTTGGCGTGCGTGGGCCTTGGAGAGTCTCTTTGGCTTCCTGTGAACACCGCGAACAGGAAGTGAAAGAGTCTCTCCTGCGTGGCAAATGAGAGTGGAAGTCAGCGTCCGCGCAGCGTGCGGCGCTGGCTGGAACCAAGCCTTCTGAACGGAGCTTTAGCGGAGTGAAGAGGGCTTGACCGCTGTGATATCGGCATCGACCCGGAAGAAAGCGAACGGGAAAGGACTGGGCATAAAAACAACCGTCTCCGGCGTTCGGGTGGGAACGGCTGGAGGCGGATATAGAGGGTAAAGGGCCGATTATTCCATGACGGGACGCACGGACAGACCGTCGTCGCGGGAGTCGTTGCTTCTTTTGACTCCATCCGAATGGAAGTACACGACCCTCGCGCTATTCGAGTAGTCCTCGCTCAGGGAGGAAGACCAGAAGTAGCCGCGGGAGCCCTCATTGCAGAGGTCGGTATTTTCCCGGTACCCCGCGGCAGGCAGGAAGATGGTGTTGTCCGTGTAGCCGGCAATCTTGCTGGTCACAAGCATACCGTTCACGCCGTCCTGAGTCGTCCATGTCCAGGTGCAATTCTCGCGCAGCCACGTCCACTCGGCATCCGTCGGCGTACGCCAGCCTCCGCCCCAGTTGGCACTTGCAGCATCATGGGTACGCTCCAGCACGGTCTTGTTGTCCACGTAGCCATAGTTGCTGGCGATACAATACTTAATCATTGTTGTATTCGTCCCGTTACATAAGGAGTAGCTCGCCCAGTTATAGCCCGACTTGCCGCTAATCCAGTGTGCGCAAGGACTCTCCTGTGCGTATCCTTCCTGATAATAAGGCATGGTCTCGCCCCACGCGAAGTAGTCGCCGTAGTCGGTTTCGGACTCGGCACCCACGTTCATGTTCGCCCACTTCAAGCCGTTACCCATGTCAACGGCCTCCAAGCCCGCAGGCGTCTTCTGGTTGGTCACGGGATTCACCGTTACGGTGCCTTCGCTCGTCCAGCCCGTGATGGCCGTCGTCGTGCCAACGGCGCGAAGATTCACGGTGATGTTGATGGTATAGAGCTGACTGGCAGCGAACTCCTTGCTGGCAACACTGTACGTGGCCGTGCCCTTGTCGGTGACAATAGAGAGCAACCCTCCGTCTATGGTCTGGGCGGGGATGATGACTGCGCCGTTGTTGCTCATGGCAATGGAGGTGGCGGCTCCGTCTGCAGAACCCACGACTCCCGTGGCCTGGTCAAACGTCACGGTAGGCTTCACGTTCAGTACACTGAGGCTATTAATGCTGGTCACGCCCTGTCCAGGAGTGATGTTCACATTGAGCTTGGCCATCTTGTGCGAGAAGGCAAGGTTCACAGCTGCGGCCTGTTTGGCCTGGTTGGAAACCGAGGCGAACATCAGGTCGCTGGCCTTGTAGTCATCATCATCGGTCTGGTCCGCGGCCACCGTGAAAGAAGTCTCGGCTGATGCAGGATAGTAGGCTACAATGTCAATATTCTGAGCACCGGCAGGATAATAAGGCGCGGGATCAGGGGCAACCATTGCTCCTGCGGCACCGGTAGTGAAGGCATAGTCCGTCCAGGCGTTTTCACCGGCATTGCTGACGCGCACTGTAATGCCCTCACCGCTTGCAAAAGTACCTTCGTTCAGGTTCTGTGCGGCCTTGGTCTCAACGGCGTCCACCGTGCTGTATGTCAGCGCAATGGGAGTGTCGCTGAACGCGGGAGTTTCGGGGATAATGTCCTCAATTTCCTCAATGGGCTTTTCTATTTGGGTGCAGGCGGCAAACGCTACTGCGGCGACTGCTAAAATGAAATGCTTTGTATTCATGATTTGTCCGTTTTTCGAGTTTACATGTAGATGTCGTCATTGGTGGTGCCTCCGTTTCCCCAACCGTCAATGGAGTTTCCTCCGTTGACGGGGCTATTGCAGACCACCCCTTCGATTTTTACCTCAACGACAGTAATCGTGGGGGCTTCGTAATTGGTTTTTCCTTCTTCTTG
>Ga0129306_1002077_pt1 | contig 19212 bp, 17 predicted proteins | sample P827metagenome_FD_94438 | JGI IMG/M metagenome (GOLD analysis project Ga0129306, IMG submission 94438) | Capybara group fecal microbial communities from Wisconsin, USA - P827 metagenome | ecosystem: Host-associated > Mammals > Digestive system > Large intestine > Fecal | place: USA: Wisconsin... | reverse complement strand
TTGCTTGAAGGACAGTTTTAAGCCCATTATCAAACAACATAGAGTCAACATAACCATGAAAAAACAAGGGAAATAATTCAGGATTTTATATTTTATAGCCACAAACAATAAAAAAAATTGTGTCTAGCATTGCTGCTAGACACTAATTATGGTATTTCTACTTGTTACTGTTCCTTCGTGCGTTTCCGCTCACTCTTTCCGCTCTCACTGCCGTTTGCCCTGCCCGCCGTATAGATTGCTATTGCCAGCAGGACTCCTTTGGTAAAGAGCTTCACCGCCGCTCCTGTGGCCAATGCCGTCGCGCTAATCATCGTCTTCTCCTTTATCCTCCATCGCGATGAGGATGCCGAGCCCCGCTGCCAGTCCTGCAATGAAATAGGTCATGGCTGCGCACTCCTTCCCAGGAAACGCTCAGGGATAATAACGTTCACGCCAAATTCGTTATTGCTGAGATAGAGCTGATTCACGTAGCTGCCCTTCAATGTCGTTATAGTGTCCTCACCCTCACAGTCGGATTCATTCAGGCTTGCATATTGCGCTCTGATGGTCTTGAGGTCGCTTTTCTTTTCGGCTATAACGATGATGCCGCCGTCACTGTCAGTGTCCCTCGCTTCCCCGTATAATTCGTCGATTTGATGACAGAGTCTTTTGATTTCATCATAGACTTCACAGGGCAGTTTAGTCTTGAGGTTTTGCTGTTCGATATCGGCTGTTTTACTGATGATGATCATTTTGCCGCCTCCTTCTGCGGTTGCTGTTCGGTAATCTTATCAGGGACACTTGGGATACTGCAGTCATGTTCGTTCGTATCAGGACCGTCGGTATTTGCGGCTTTCGCTTCCTGTGATTTCGACTTGCTTTTTGCCTTGGGCTTGGGCTGTTTTTCTTCTTTGACTGTCAGCGGCACAGGAATCTCATACGGGTTCAAGATCCAGTTCGAGCGAATCTGCGGAGCTAATGGATGGAATCCTGATTGTCCGCCCGCGTTGCCGATCTCGCACAGTTTTTCCTTATAAGGTTCCAGCCTTGCGAGCAGCTTGTCCTGCACGACTTTCACCTTGACGCTGGTATCGCCGATTCGTCCCCATGCGATGATGACTTTATCGGCTTTCTGCGCTGCTTTGACGATCTGATCGAAGTTTTCGTTTTCCGCTTCCATATCGTCTTTGACGCTGAGTCTGAGGGTGATCTTCGAGACGAGGTTGGCGATTGTCACTGAACCGTAACCGAGCTGGGTGATGTTGTTCAATATGTAGAGGGTCGTAAAATCCAGTGCAATCGTTCCGGCTGTGCTTGGATTGGTCATGATGATGAGAGCCTTGGGCTTTTTCACGTCCCATTCACGGTGCAGCAGGTACCTGTGGCTCCTGTCATCTGAATACGTAGCTTCGGTCCTTACGAGCATTTTTTCAGTCTGCATGGTGTTTTCCTCCTTGATAGCTTGCTATGATGTTTACTGCAACTGCATTTATCTAGTATTCACTGGGCAGCAGCAGGACGCCGTTGCTCAGATAGAGTTTGATGCCTTCAGGCAGCGGGAAATCGGTGTAGGTAATCTCTTCTTTTTTGAGAATGTGTCCGTTGCCGTCGTCACAAATCAGTGTCGCTGTGTTGTCCTGTCGGCGTTCGAGTTTCCAGACCTGAAATTCTTCCTTCTGGAACCGACGTTCGATCTGATACGATGAGATGTGATTGACGAGCCAGTAGGCTTCGCACATGTCGATCATGACTTTCACTCCGTCGGTGATGACAGGAGCGTTCTTGAACGGGCAGACTTTCCAGTAATGCTCGGTGCCTGTCTGCATCCTCAATACGGATCTGATGTCTTCGACGTTGTAACTCATAGATCGTTTCCTCCTTTAGATACAGAAAAAGCGAGCCATCCCATTTCGGGATGGCTCGCTCTCTGTTTGGCGTTCTTTTATTCGGTTATGTGTATCCATAGGTCTTGCGCTGTTCTTTGGCTTTTACGATGATGTGCCCCGTAAATAGCCTGAAACTGATGGAGTTTGGCGTATGGCTAGTATTCTGTCGGCAGCATGATAACGTCGTTCGCCATTCTCATACGGCTGTGAATGAATCCGGTGTCCTAGGTCTCCCTGCTGATCCACGCCTCTGCATCTCGGCAATTATTACGGTATACTAACTAGTATCCTCCGGCTCCCTCTCATGCTAGACGCCCTGCACTTTTGTAACTGTGATCGCACACTGGTATCCTCAGTATCCCTGCTAATCGGCTCCACTGCACAGGGTGCCCCGTATCTGGAACTACCCCATGAGAATCCAGTCATAGACTAGCGAGGGTGACTAGGGTGGCCTTTTTGCACTTCTCAGCTGACCGTGATTCATGACTCAGTCCAGTTAGCTATGCTTAGATACGAAAAAAGGGCTTTCCGACTGGAAAGCCCTGTATCTGATTGCCCTTTCGGGTCTAGGGACCACATGGTGGAGGTAAGGGGATTCGAACCCCTGACCTTTTGAATGCCATTCAAACGCTCTCCCAACTGAGCTATACCCCCATGTTCACCGCGCTTCCCGCGCGACTTGAGTATAATAACACACGTTTTTCAAAAGCGCAAGGGGCAATTTCATCCAATTTTTTCTGCGCCGCAGATCGCCATTCGGCCGTGTCGCCGCAAGGGTTCAGCGCATATCTGACAATGGGGCGGCTGTAATTTCGCAAGATACAGGATGCTTTGCACGCGTTTTTCGTCCACACGCCTTCCGCTCGTTCCGCCATTTTTCCTGTCGCTAAATAAGCTCGCCCGCTTCACGGTCCGATCCGTAAAACGGGCGAGCATCTCTCTTACTATCGCAAATCGTTCAGCGCGTTTTTGCGTGCCGCTTTCGCTATTTTAGTACAGCCAGTTGAGGACGAGCGGCGCCCACAGCACAAAGACGACGGTCATCAACACGCAGGGGAACCAACCCATCTTGATGTATTCCTTCATCGTGAAGCCGGCAGCCGAATAGGCATAGGCGGGAGCGGGCGCAGCCATCGGCGTGGCAAAGCAGATGATCGATCCCACGCCCACGCCGGCCAGCACCAGTCTGGGATCCATGCCCAGCGACACAGCCATGGAAGCGGCGATGGGGCCGAACACGGCCCATACGGCCAGGTTGCTCATGAACTGCGTGACCACCATCGAGATGACGGCAAAGGCAGTAGCCAGCGCCACGGGGTTGGTCATCGAGGGGAACATCTGCTGCACCAGGCCCACCATCCACTTGCTGGTGCCCGAAACGTTGATGGCCGTAGCCAGCGGCAGCGTGCCGGCAACGAGGAACACCGTCTGCCAGCTGATCGACTGGAAGGCTTCCTTCTCCGTCAGATAGCCCTTGGCCATGATGACGCCGGCAAAGAACAGGCTGACGAGGTAAGGGGCGATGATCTTCGTCATGCTGGCGATCACCATGAAGATCACGTTGAGGAAGAAGATCGTGACGATCACCTTTTCCTCCTTGGGCGTGTAGCGCGCCGGCTTGGCTTCCTCGGCCACATCGGCCACAGTGTCGTCTTTGATCTTCTGGCCGCGGCTCATGAACAGATAATACGCCACGAGGATCAGCCACATCGGGAACTTGATGAACGTAAAGTCGAACAGCCCGTAGCGCAGCGGCGAGCCCGTCTGCTCAAGGTACGAGTTGAACCACATGAAATAGGCGATGGAGCCGCCGATGGGGAACATCTGCACCGAGGCCCAGTTGCACACGTCGGCCGTGGGTTTGAACAGGCGCTTGGGGTCCATGCCCGTATCCTTGCAGATCTCCAGCAGCAGCGGGCTGAGCAGGGCGATCGTGCCGCCGGCGCTGGTCATCATGCCGATCAGCGAGCAGGCGATCAGCACCATCAGCGTGACGCGCACCGAACTGCCCTTGGCGTTGCGGTTGACAAAGTGCTTGATCTTGTTCGTGAACGTGGTCTTGACGAACGCGCCGCCGATGATGAACAGGCCGTACCAGGTGATGATGGTGGTGTTGGAAAAGCCGGCCCACGCCTGCGCGGGCTTGAGGATGCCGGTGGCCTGCAGCGCCACGGGCACCATCAGCGCCGTGAACGAGATGGGCAGCAGCTCGGCAAAGAACGAAACAGACATCGCGGCCAGGATAGCCAGCAGGGTTGCAACTTGAGTCGTCATTGAACAAACTTCCTTTCTATAACATCTAAATTAGTTGAAGCCTGTAAAACGTTACGCGATGTTACGCGCGGTCGGGCCAGTCCTTCAGCGCGTTGTACAGAAAACGCCCCTTGATGAACGCCGAATCCCCGCCCAGCTCGTCGACAATGGCAAACGCGAACGGCAGCGATGTAGCCGGACCGCGGCTGGTGATCAAATGGCGGTCGTCGTCAAACGCCACCGTGTCGGTCACATAGTTGGCGTCGGCAAACAGCGGCTCCAGCTTGGGCCCGGGATACGACGTAAGCGTCTTGCCAGCGCTCACGCCGGCGGCCGCCAGCACGCTGGGAGCGGCGCACATGGCGCACAGATATTTGTCCGGTGCGGCCGCGTAGTGCTTCACCAGCTCCAGCACGCGCGAGTCGGCCTTCATCGTGTCGGCCGCGCCCCAGCCGCCGGGCAGGATCAGCGCGTCGTAATCCTTGTAAGGGCCGATGTCGCTGCCCATCACCTTGTCGGCGAGGATGCGCACCCTGTGCTGACCGGTGATCACGTCGCCCTCGATGCTCACCCCGTCGGTCTCAAAACCGGCGCGGCGCATCACGTCGAGGATCTCGGCCACCTCGCCCTCCTCACAGTTGTTCGCGAGGATAACGCACACTCTTTTCGTCATGTGACGACCTCCTTTTGTGAACTCTGGCGCGAGTATAGCGGAATAAATTTTGAATTTCAATAAATTTTCCGATGACGAAAACGTTTTCAGAAAATGAAAAACGCGCGGGCTCTCGCGGTGAAAAACAACACCACCGCGAAGACGCAAAAATGCGAAGGACACAAAGAAGAGTTTTTTGGGAGCCGCGTTGACGGCGAAGGGAAAATTTCGCGCGGCTTTCGACTGTGCAAAAAATTGTTCCACGTAGAACATCCTTCTCGATGGATGCGTTCCACGTGGAACATCTGCCGCAAAAACACATTTGCGCCGTAAAAATGAAACGCAAATGAAGCGCAAAATCTTGCGTTGCGGCCGCTTTTGCAGCCCAGCCGCTCCGCTGCAAAAAAACGCCGCACCGTGAAAAAGGAGGAAGAGTTTTCTCTCCCTGCCTGCTTCACGGCGCGGCATTCGTATTTTGGCTGAAAAAAATCGTGGTGCGGCTCTCACCTGGTCTTTTCGTTTTTGAGATGCGCGTAACTTTGCGCGATCAGGTCGGCGGCTATTTGCAGCTGATACGGGTGTCCGGCCTGATTTTGTTTTGATTTAAATGCGATCACACAGTCGAGGTAATCGTTCTCGCGCACGAACGGGTTGCCGGTGACGAAATAGATCTTCGGCCGCTTGATGTTGGGATGCAGGCGGTTTTGGCTGTACTTGTAATCGAAATAGATGCCGGAATAGCTGAAGATGATCACCAGGTCGTTCTCGTCGGCGTTTTCCAGATACTCGATCTGCTTTGAGTAGCGCAGGCTGGTGCCTGCCAGCTTGCCCAGCATCAACAGGTTGGTCTGCAGGTTGACGGCGGCGGTGGCAGCCTTGAGCGGCCCAAACACCGAAACTTTTTCATAGGCGTCGATATCGCGAGCCAGACGCTCGATCAATCGCATGTCCAGGCTGTCGCGAGCCAGCGCCATAGCCTCGATGACCGAATCAACGTATTCCTTCTTCTGCGCGGCGGGCGATGGCGCGTTGGAGGCGATCTCGAACTTGAAAGCGGTGTCGTTGATGAGCTTGCGCAGATCGGCAAAATCCGGCAGACCGATGTCGCGGCAGAAACGCGACACCGACGCGGCGGAGACAAAGCACTTGGCCGCCAAATCTTTGATCGACAGGTCGTGCAGGCTTTCCATGTTCATCAGGATGTACGACGCGATGCGCGCGTTCGTCGCATCCGCAGGGTGCTCCACCAGCTCCGCCAGCAGTAAAATAGGCAGTTTCCCGTAAAACATCGCTCATTCTCTCCCCTCTTTGGCTCACATGACAAAAGATACGCCCGCACAGCGCGCACACAAGGCAGTCCCGCACGGCCGCGTCAAGTCTGCGCAAGACCGCGCCCGTTCTTATGATACCAGAAGAGACCTGCCGATGCCACATTTTCGTCATCCAAAAATCCGGCACACAAATCGCGAACATTATTTGCGGCATAAGACGAGGCTCGTCAACATAGCACCGCTATGCCTCCTCGCTTCTCCTTGTCAGACGACGAAATCCCTCGACAGGTCATCGCTCATTTAATCAGTGTTTCCTTAGCGCGTCATACCTACAACACAAAACCCGCGGCGGAAGCGGAGGTATCACCCTCACGCTTCCGCCGCGGGTTTTTCAGTTCGATACGGCCATGGCGCTCCGCATCGACGTATTTATCGCTGCGTCCATTTTTGTTTCTCTTCGTATGTTTCGCGCCTTCCTGTTGGAGCCGTTTTTACGTCTCACGCGTCTTCGATCTCGATCTTCAGCTCAAAATCGGCGCCGGGATCGTCGTTGTTTTCCGCCAGCGCGTAGCGCAGATCCACGGTGATGCGTCTCTCATCAAAGAACACGTCGTACTGCCGCGTGCGCACGGCAAACTGGGCCCCCAAACCGGCGGCGTTGTAATCGGCGCGCGTGGTGGCGCCAGGGTCGAACAGCGCTTTCATGTACACGGCGCCGTCGCGGTGCAGCAGCATCTTTTCGCGCCCCAAATGCAGGCCGGTCCGTGTGACCGAGCCGTGTTCGTCGCGTTCAGTATAGGCCACATAGTGCGCCTCGTCGTCGTGCGCATACTCGCCGCGCCCCTCGGTGACGAACGTCTCGCCGCCCGTCGTCGTGGTAATGCGCACGTTCACGTCTTTCTCCTTTTTCAGCCGGTCCATTGCGCCTGCCTCCCATCGTCATGATAAGCTCATTGTAGCACAGACGCCCCCCAAAATGCCCGCTGCGCAGATCGCCGGCAGCGGGCAAAAAAGTTTATTCAGGCCGCTTTTTCAGGGCTCGGCGAGTTTCCTCGGGCAAATAGACTGACGTGGTGAACAGCAGGGGCTCATTGCCGTTCAGCCACACGCGGTCAAGGCGAAGGGCAAGCGTCCCCTCTGGCAGCTGCATCAACTCCGCCTGTCCGGCATCGAGTGCGATCGGCAGTATTTGACACTCGCAACGATCGGCGGTGATGTTCAGCTTGCACCGAAGCGGCGGGCAAATGGGGCGCGTCAGGTCTTCGTCGCGGAGGAGGCTGAAGATCTTCTGCGTCATGAAGGCGGTTTCCAGCTCAGCCGGTTCGGTCGACGAGGAAAAATAGCGCACGCGGCGCAGCTCCACGATCTTCGTCTTTGGCTCCACGCCCAGCCGTTTGGCCACTTCCACCCCGGCAGCTCGTTTTTCGACGCCTGTCAGGCTGTGCTGCGTGCCGAACCCTTCGGGCAGCCGCAGCGTGATGACGCTGCCAAACGAATGAAGCTGCGTGACGAACGTGCCGCGTCCTCTCTGGCGCGAGATGACGCCGTCCGTTTCCAGCTCGCTCAGTGCCTGACGCACCGTCATACGGCACACGTCGAACGACTTCGCCAGCTCCGGCTCGGAAGGGATCTTGCTGCCAGGCTCCCACTCCTTGCCGTCGATCTTGGCGCGCAGCTTGGCAGCGATCTGCAGATAAAGCGGAACATCTTTTCTCTTCAACAACACAGCAGCACACTCCTCGTTGGCTTACAGACAAAATGACATGACCATGCCCGCGCCGGACAAAAACAGAAAGACCATTCGGCAAAAAGTCGGACACGAGACCAGGATAATTTCGATCGAATGCGTAAATTATATCATAAATACCAAATTTTTAACACCTGATCGTGCACGAGTTTTGTTTTCTTCATGTTTTTTTGCATGCATTCCTACATCCGCGCTCGCGAAACGTGCCGCAGCAAACGAGAAAAGCGCTCCACCGCGTTGATCCGCGAGGGAGCGCTTCTTTTTTGCGCCTGTTTTTTGCCGAGAAAGAACAGTTTTAGTCGCCGCTTTCTTCGGTGACCAGCTCGGGGTGCAGCTCGCCCTCGCTCTTGGCCACCATGACGGCCACGGCGGCGTCGCCGACGATGTTGGGGATGACGCGGGCCATGTTGAGGATGCGGTCGATGCCTGCCAGCAGAGCGATCGTCTCCAGCGGCAGATTGACGGCGTTGAGCACGATGGTCAGCATGACAAGACCGCTCCCGGGCACGCCGGCGGTGCCGACGGAGGCCAGCACGGCGGTGACCATGACCATGATCAGCTGCGTGACGCTGAGGTTGATGCCGAACACCTGCGAGGCGAACACCACAGCCACGGCCTCATAAATGGCCGTTCCGTTCATGTTCATGACGGCGCCGAAGGGGATGACGAAATCGGCGATCTTGTCGCTGACGCCAAGGCGTTTGGTGCACTTGAGGTTGAGCGGGATGGTGGCCACCGACGAGCAGGTGGCGAAGATGAACAGCATAGCTTCCTTCATCACGCTGAAGAACTTGAGCGGGCTGATCTTGCCGTAGAGGCCGACCATCAGGCCACCCTGCACGAACACGGTGAACAGGAAGCAGGTGATGTAGCAAGCCGCGATCGTCTTGAGGTAGGGCATGAGCACATCGAGGCCGTACTTGCCGACGATGTTGGCCATCAGGCCGAAGACGCCGTAGGGCGTGAACTCAAGCACCATGTTGGTGATCGCCTTCCAGGCCTCCGTCCAGGCGCGGAAGAAGTTGAGCACGGGGGCGCCCTTGTCGCCGATCTTGATCAGCGCAAAGCCCAGCATCAGCGCGAAGAAGATGATCTGCAGCAGGTTTTGCGTGCTCAGCGCGTTGAACGGGTTGGTGGGGATGATGTTCATCAGCGTCTTCACCACGCTGGGGATCTCTTTGGCGTTGTAGGCAGTGCTGCCCTTGATGACGAAGCCGGCGCCGATCTTCATCGTGATCGAGAAGAACAGGCCGATGGCCACGGCGACGGCAGTGCCGGCCAGGAACAAGAACAGCGTCTTACCGCCGATCTTGCCCAGCGTCTTAAAGTCCTTCACGTCGGCAGCGGCGCACACCAGCAGGCCGAGGACGAGCGGGGCCACGACCATCGTCAGCAGTCTCGTGAGGATAGTGCCCAAAAAGGCGAACATCGCAGCGTCGCCCTTCATGAAAAATCCCGTGACGATACCGATCACAAAACCCACCATGATGCGCGTGAACAGCGAAAGCGACTGCCATTTCTTCAACAGGAACATGAGTGTTTCCTCCTCTGTATTCTATATATAAATAGGAACGTTGCAATTTGGATCCGCTTTGAAAATGTTCAAAGCGTCACAGATCAAAACCCTCTATGCAGACTCTGATCCGCGCGCGGAAAACCAAAGAAAACGCATCTGATCCGAAGAAACCTGTCCGGAAGGGGCTTTTCGAGGCATACTTCCGCACGTCGGTCCCCCCCCTCGGGCAGCGTTCCGCAGGAGATGACGTATTGTACCGGCGTTTTCCCTACACGAAGCGGCACACGTGGTCGATGGCGATGTCGGAGAAGCCGTAAGCCTCGGCCTTGGTCAGGCGGCCGCTGGCCACTTCGTTTACCACCTTGAGCAGCTCAGCGCCCATCTCCTGATACGTCTTTTCGCCGCGCACGATGGGCGAAAGGTCAACGTCCATGTTGTCGTCCATCATCTTGTACGTGCGCTCGTTGGCGGTCACCTTCAGCACCGGCACGATAGCGTTGCCCGTGGGCGTGCCGCGGCCCGTGGTGAACACGATCACCTGGCAGCCGCCGGCGGCCATGCTCGTCACCGACGAGATGTCGTAGCCCGCGGTGTCCATCACCAACGCGCCGTGTTTGCTGGGGCGCTCGGCCTGCTGCAGCACTTCCACGACGGGGCGCGTGCCGCCCTTGCGGATGCAGCCCAGGCTCTTTTCGTCGAGCGTGGAAAGTCCGCCCGCCTTGTTGCCCGGCGTGGGCTGGCCGGCGCGGCAGTCCTGGCCGGCGGCCTTGAGGTGCTCTTCATAGGCGCGGCACACCTCGATGATCTCGTTGTGGATCTTCGGCGATGCGGCGCGGTTGGCGACAACGTGCTCGCCGCCGATCCACTCGATCGACTCGCTCATCATCGTCGTCGCGCCCAGATCGACGAGCAGGTCGCTCAGCTCGCCGACAGCGGGGTTGGAGGCGATGCCCGAGGTGGCGTCGCTGCCGCCGCACTCGATGCCCATGAACAGCTCGCTGATGGGGAACAGCTCTTTCTGCTGCAACCCGGCTTCGGCGGCCATGTCGCGCGCGGCGCGCACGGCTTTTTCGATGGTCTTGAGCGTGCCGCCCTCTTCCTGGATGCCGAAAGATACGACGGGCTTGCTGGTCATCTTTTTGATCTTGTCGCGCAGCTTGTCGTGCCCCACCGTCTCGCAGCCGAGGCCGATGATGACCACGCCCCACACGTTGGGGTTGCAGGCAAAGCCGGTCAGCACCTTTTGGCTCATCTCCGTGTTGGCGGCCACGTCCGAGCAGCCGGTGTTGAAGATAATGTTGACGGCGCCGCGCACCTGACTTGCGACGATACGGCTGCTCTCGCTGCCGCAGGCGCAGGTGGGCAAAATGAGCACATGGTTGCGGATGCCGGGACGGCCCTCAGCGCGGCGGTAGCCCCAGAACTTGAGGCCGTCGGCGGTGTTGACGATCTCAGGCAGGGCCGGATCGTTCCCGTCGTCGGGCACAAGCTCGCTGTCGTAGTCGCGCGGCACGCTGTAAATGTTTTCGTGGTTCACCAGGTATCCCGCCGGCACGGCACAATTCGTGCGGCCGATCAGCTCGCCGTATTTGAGCACGTCATCTTCCTCGGCAAGGTCGCACAGCGCGATCTTGTGGCAGTACGGGACCTTCTGTTTGGCGCGGATCGTCCTGATCTCATCGCCGCAGCGGTAGACCACCGTCTCCCCCGCCGGCACTTCTTTCACGCAGGTCACGACATTGTCGCGAACATCCATCATCAGAGCGTTGATCTCGTTGGTTCCCATCCATGCGTCCCCCTTGTTTGGCGGTCTCCCGCCGATGTGGCTTTACAATAGCGTAGTTTCAAGATAAAATCAATTTTATCGTTTTTATAGAGCCATAAATTTCATGCATAGACGGTGAAACACATGGAACAGGACATGCGTTACATCTGGCAAGTGTACCAGGACGGAAGTTTTTCCAAAGCGGCGGAGCATCTCTTTATGACGCAGCCGGCCCTCAGCGTCGCCGTCCGGCGCGTGGAAGCCGCAACGGGCGCGGAACTGTTCGACCGCAGCCGCCATCCGCTTGAGCTGACGGAAGCGGGGCGCGCCTACATAGCGGCGATCGAACATATCCGCTGCACCGAAGAAGATCTGGCCCGGCAGATCGAAGACCTGCGCGGTCTGCGTGCCGGGCACCTGCGCATCGGCGGCACACACTACCTCAACAGCTACCTGCTGGCCGACGTGCTCTCCGGCTTCACGCAGGAGTATCCGGACATCCGCGTCGATCTGGTCGAGGCCGGCTCGCCAGCGCTGATCGAAATGCTGCGCCGCCGCGAGCTGGATGCCACGTTCAGCTGCGCCCCTCATATAGTAGAACAGTTCGAACACCGGCCGGCGTTTCTGGACCACGTGCTGCTGGCCGTGCCGGAACACATGCCGCTGCCAAGCGAGCTTGAAGGCGCCCGTCTTTCCGCCGACGACATCCTCGCCGGGCGTCACCTCGGCTCCGACTGTCCGCGCGCACCGCTGCACCTTTTCGCTTCACTCGACTTCATCCTGCTGGGCGAGGGCAACAACCTGCGCGAACGCAGTCTGGCCATGCTCGAAGGTGCAGGCGTGAGACCACGCATCCGCATGACCCTGTCGCAGCTGGTGACAGCCTACGCGATGGCCGCCGGCGGTCTGGGCGCATCGTTCGTGTGCGACCGGCTGGTGCGCACCGCGTCATCGCGGCTGGCATTTTTCCGGCTGGAATCGCCGCTTGCCACGCGGGATTTTCACATCCTGCTCTCGCACCGCGATTACACGCCGTTTGCCGTGCGCGCTTTTGCCGAATACGCACCGGCCCGCATCCGCGCCTCCGACCTGGCTCATGGCCGCGATTGGAGCAAATGATCAAAGGCCGCCGAAAAACGCTTCCCCCGCACCGCCCCCAAAAGAGTCAGACTGCCGCAAAAAGCTCCGGCCCCGTGAACGCGCGGCAGCAATTTCATTCAAGCAAACACAAAAAAACGGACCGCCTTCGTCTGCACGAAAAGCGGTCCGTTCATTTTTACGGCACCAGCCGGTAGCGGTTGGTAGGGCGGCCGACCTTCTGATATTCCAGTTCCATCACAGCCTGCCCCTCGGCAACGAGGAACTCAAGATAGCGCCGCGCTGTGATGCGCGAAATCTTCAGCATTTGCGACGTTTCGATCGCCGACAGAGGCGACGGCGATTTACCAAGCAGTGAGATCACCAGCTGCAGCGTTTGCGGATTCAGCCCCTTCGGCAGAGAATCAGCCTGCCAGACCTTCTTGTCCTTTTGCAGAAGCCTGTCGAGCTCCTTTTGATCGATCTGCGCCGCGCCGCGGTTGAGCCGCGTCTCCAACTGCTGGAACGACCTCAGTGAATTGCGGATGCGGTCGAACACGAACGGCTTGATGATGTAATCAAACGCGCCGGCCTTGAGCACAGCGTTCACCGTCGTCGTGTCGCGTGACGCCGAAACGACGATGACGCCGACGGTGCTGTTCGCATCGCGGATGCGCTGCAGCGTCTCCACGCCGTCCATGCCGGGCAGGAAGATGTCAAGCAGCACCAGGCGGACTTTATGGCGCGCCAAAAAATCCAGCGCCTGAGCCCCCGAGGCAACAACGCCGGCGACGACGAAACCGGGAATGGCTGCGATAAACTGTCGGTGCACGGCGGCGACCATCGGATCGTCTTCGACGACAAGCACGTCGATCGGTTCAGACATGAGCAACTGCCTCCTTTTTCTGCGTCGGAATAGGAATGGTCACGGCAAATTCGGTGTATTTGCCGCTTTCGTAATCGACGGTGATGTCACCGCCAAGGGATTCGACAATAGTACGAATGTTGTAGAGTCCGAAGCCGGAAGGGGCTTTCTTGCAGCGCGTACTGAACCCCTTGTCGAACACGCGCGCGGCGATTGAGTCGCTCATGGCCCCCGCCGTGTCGCGCACGCTGATGAAAATATGTCCCGACTCGTCGTACATGGCAAATGTGATGCACGAGTCTTCGCCCACACCCTGCTCCAGTATTGCCTCGATGGCGTTTTGGATAAGATTGCCGACGATGATCACCAGCGAACGGTCGCCAACCGCGACGCCATGATCACCGCAGGAACTGTCGGGATCGAGCACGAAACGGATATGCTGCTCGCGGCACAGACCGGCCTTCCCCATGAGGATGCCGCACACGGCCGCGCTCTTGATGCGCTCGGTCATGAACGACTGCGCCGTCTGCGACGCCCCCGTTTCGGCAGCAATGTAACTCACGGCCTTGTCGTACTGCCCAAGCTGGATCAGTCCGGAAATCGCCTGCAGCGTGTTCATGAACTCGTGATTGCGAATGCGCAGCGACTCCACGTACATTTTCACGCCAGTCATCTCCTCCGCCATGGCGGAAAGTTCGCTCAGGTCGTGAAACGTGACGATCGCCCCCGCTGCCCGACCGTCGATGACCACAGGAGCCTTGTTGCACGATACCAGCGCGCCGCGCAGGTTCTGCTCCACATTGTATTCCGGCTCCAGACTGCGGATCTGGCGGGCCACGTCCAGCCCGGGGATGAGCAGATCGGCATCCTGCCCCGCAACATCGCCATGCAGATCGAGCAGGCGGCGGGCGATCCGGTTGATCATGGTGACACGCCCTGACGCATCCACCGCCAGCAGCCCCTCGCGCACAAAGTCGAAGATACGCTCGCGCTCTTTTACAGCCACGCGGATCTTCCGCCCCAGCGAGTGATTCCAGACGATCATCAGCAACAGCACGACGGCGGCAACGGCGGCAGCCCGCAGCACAAAATTCGGCGTCAGCAGGTATTCGTCGGCACCCGTCAGCCAGCGGTCAAGGATCTGACTGTAGCGGCCGCTGCTTTTGATCCCGCGCAGCGCATGTCCGATCTTGATGGCCAACTCCATGTTGCCGCGCAGAACCACCACCGCGCGTTCATACGACTGCAGCAACAGCGGCCGGGGCCGGATGGTATAGCGGTAGCGGCGCTCTCTGCGCATTTCGTGAAACCCCGCAAACGTTTCGCAGGCGAATGCGTCGCAGATACGCAGGCTGAGCGTTCGCATCCCCTCGCCGACGTTGGCGCAGCGAAAGATCTCGCCGCCGAAACCGAAGCTGCGCAAAAAAGCCTCTTCCGGCGACCCATGCACCACGCAGATGCGCTTGCCGCGCAAATTTTCCAGCCCTACGTTGTCTCCCTGCGGCAGAAACAGCGACGACGACTCCCACATCAGCGGGAACGCAAAGCTGAGTGCCTCCTGCTGATCCTCGGCAATGCGGCTCAACATCCCCGTCAGCGACCGGTCCAACCGCGGGTCGTCGGTATCGAAGTTGCGAACCGGCAGATAGCCGTAAATTTCCTGATGCGGCGCGACCGGATACGTGGAGCCCACAATCAAGTCGGGCGGCGAATCACCTTCCGCCGCGTCGCCGTTGATGTCGATCACAAAGCGCAGCTTGGCACGGCGGGCGATCGCTTCGAGCAGCTCCACATATAAACCGGCCGGGGCACCGTTTTCCTCAAAGACAAAGGGGGCCTGCGGCTCAAGAAACCGCACCGACAACGCCCGCCCAGGGCCGAAGCCGATCTCGAACGAGCGGGCAGATGCTCCAGCTCCGGCTGAAAACCAAAGCGCCAGCGCCCCAAACAGCGCCGTGATCACCGCTGTCAAACGCTTATGTCTCACCGTCGCCCGCCTCCTTTTTGTACTTTAGCTTCGCGTACCCCTTTTAATCATATCACAAACAACCGTACTCGTGCGATTTTTGAGACAAAGTTTTCAAAAATACAAAAACATCCTGCAATTTCTCTCCGCCACGACAGCGAGAGGGCAAAAAAAGAAGCCCGGGCGTCACATCCGCCACGGGCTCTCATCATAACGATCTTTTGCGTTACAGGTACGTTTTCATATCCGCCGCGCTGTTCAAAAAAGCGCGATAGCCGCGGAACGTTTCGTAAATATCGGCCTTGCTGGCCAGTTCAAACGGCGCGTGCATCGAAAGCAGCGCCACGCCGCAGTCGAGCACCTGCATGCCGTACTTGGCCGCATAGGGTGCGATCGTGCCGCCTCCGCCAAGGTCGATGCGCCCCATCCCGCCGATCTGCCAGACCACGCCGGCCTCGTCGAAGATGTCGCGCACGCAGGCCATGAACTCGGCGCTGGCGTCGCTGGCCCCTGATTTGCCGCGCGCGCCGGCGTATTTCATCATCACCGGCCCGCTGCCCAGCCGGGCGGCGTTGTTGGCCTCGAATGCGTTCGCAAAATTGGGGTCGAACCCCACGCACACGTCGGCCGAAAGCATCATGCTGTGCTCCAGCGCAGCGCCGAGATCGAACGGATCGCCGCCGGACAGTTTTACCAGCCGCGCGACGATGTTCTCCATCAGGTGCGAGTTCAGCCCCGTGTTGCCGACGCTGCCGATCTCCTCCTTATCGACGAACAGGACGCCGGCGGTGTATTCCGGGGAGGTCGTGTCGAGCGCGGCGCGAAAAGCGGGATACACGCACACGCGGTCGTCGTGCGCGTAACTCGCGATCATCGAGCCGTCGAGGCCGGCGTCGCGCGGTTTGCCCGCGGGCACGATCTCGAACTCAGCGGAAGCGAGGTCTTTCTCCTCGATGCCCCAGCGTTCCTTCAGCAACGCCAGCACGGCGCTTTTGACGGCGCCGCAGCACTCTCCGGAGGCGGGGATGCCGCCGACGATCGCGTTCAGGTCCTCGCCCGTCAGGCCGTCTTCCAGCTTCTTTTTCATCTGTTCCTGGGCAATGTGGATGGGCAGATCGCTGACATACAGCACCGGGTCATTCTCGTCCTCGCCCACGACCACGGACACGCGCTCGCCGCCTTTTTTCACGACCACGCCGTGCAGCGCCAGCGGCAGCGCCGCCCACTGGTATTTTTTGATGCCGCCGTAGTAATGCGTCTTCAGCAGCGCCAGGCCGTCCTTTTCGTACAGCGGATTGGGCCGCACGTCCAGACGGGGCGCGTCGGCATGCGAACAGATCAGCCTCAATCCGTCGGTCAACGGACGCCGCCCGACCACGAAAAATGCCGCCGCCTTGTTCTGCCGCAGCGCATACACCTTGTCGCCCGCCTTCAGCTCAGCCCCGGCCGCGCACAGCTCGTCAAGGTCGACAAAACCTGCCTCGCGGGCGACGCGCACCGTCTCGGCCGCCGTTTCGCGCTCCGTCTTGCAGGCGCCGACGAACTGCTTGTACTCTTCCGCAAAGGCCATGATCGGCTTTGCGTCCGCTTTTTTCCACACCGAAGGGTAAAGCGACTGACAGGTATTTTTAGACACGACTGCTTCCTCCTCCAAACTTCACGAGTAATCCGAACATAAAAGCGCGCCCGCAAAGAGCGCGAAAAACGCCCGCGAACCGTGCGTCGGCCCGCGGGCGGCCAATTATCACTCCCTGCGGCGCTACAGCGAAGCGCAGAGCGAATCGATCATCGACCAGATGCGGGGTGTATCCACATCGGTGACGATCTCCGCCTTCTGCGTGCCGACCGGTGGCACGCCGGTGATAAACGCGTTCGGCGAGCCGTAGCCGGGGCCGAACGACGTGTCGATATCAACATACGCCGTCACGCTTTCGGTGATCAGAGAACTGTCGATGCACACGGCCGCGGCTATCAGATCCCACATGAACAGGTCGTACCTGGGCGTGCCGCTGCCGTAGACAAAGTCGTACTTGGCCTGGAGCATCTGCTTGATGACGGGGTTTTTGGTCATCTCGGTCATGCTCTTCAGCTTGGCACCGTCATAGGGCATCTTGTTGCAGGCGTCAAGCGGGATGATGATCTGCTCCGGGAACGGGGCGCGCAGGCACGTGCGGGCAGCCTCGGGATCGCACCACCAGTTGAACTCGGCCCGAGGCGTGGTGTTGCCGGGCACGAAGAACGTGCCGCCCATATAGATGACGCGCTTGACTTTGCTGACGATGTCGGGCGCCATGCGCACAGCCGCCGCCAGGTTGCAGGGAGCACCGATCTCCACGATCGTGACCTCGCCTGGGTTGCGGCGCACCGTCTCGATGATGAAGTTAACAGCGTGTCCTTCCATAGGCGCACATTTCGGCGCGGCACCGTAGCGCGTTTCGTACACTTTGCGCCAGTCGCCGGGCCTGGGCGTGGAGAACGCGCCCCAATAGCCGTCGAAACCGGAGCCGAACGACTGGATCTCGTGCTGCAAAGCCTCCTGACGGCCGGCGCGCGTCGTCTGGTCGATGCCCATCAATACGGGGATCTTCCACTCCATCTTGACGGCCTCCAGCTGGCGCAGCGCATACGCCGTGCCCTCAGTCACCCAGGTGTTGCCGAACGTGACCGTCACGCCCAGCAGCTCCACCTCAGGCGATGTGGCCAGCATCAGCATGGCCATGCCGTCATCGAACCCCTCCACCATGTCGGCGTCAAGCAGCACCTTTTCCTTCGCAAGCGCGCTCCCGCACAGCGAAACGCACAGTGTCAACGCCGCCGCAAACCTCCAAAAACGCGATTTTTTCATGATCAAAACCCCTTCCTTCCAAATATAAAAAATCCGGCCGCGCGCGTTCGCGGCAAAATAAATTAAAATTTTTGCCCTTTCATTTTACCATATTTTGCTGAGAGCGGCCGCAATGATAATTGTTTAGGAGACACTGATTAAATGAGCCAGATGGCCTGCCAGGGGATTTCGTCGATAAGCGCGAACGAAGCGAGGAGGCATAGCGGTGTTATGCTGACGACGCGAAGCCAGTCCTTTAGGGCGAGCTTCGCGAGCAGCTGATCGGCGAAAGGCCCGGCGGGGCGCGGGCGAATGAATCAGCGTTTCCTTTATTATCCCGACGTAGCAAAAGAGCGCGGCGGGCAAAAATATTTTTTTCGCGCGAAAGGCGGCATGAACGCCTTTTTCCGTCCCGCCGGCGTTTTCGGGCACGAATGGCACGAACTTTTCACGAATTCAGGTCTTGTCAAAGGGAAATTTGCCCTTATAATTTGAGTCAAACCCTGTTTAAAAACGGGAGACTCCTCCGCCGCGGCTTGCGCTTCGACGGCAGGAAAACAAAGGGGCGAAAGTTTTTGCCGACACTGCCGGGCCCTGTGGGATATCCCCGGCGCAAACTATAGGAGCGGAGACTGCGTCACGCCGTTCCTGTACCAGGAGGATGAGACGTAAATTGACCAACACGGCTGTACCGTTGATCCAGGTGAAAGACCTGCGCAAAAGTTACGAGGATGGAGCGACCGTCCTTAAAGGCGTTTCCATCGATATCGAAGAAGGGGACCTTGTTTCCATCATCGGCCCCTCTGGCTGCGGAAAATCCACGTTCCTGCGGTGTCTCAACTGCCTTGAGTACATCGATTCCGGCACGATCACGATCGCCGGCGTAACGGTCAGCCGTTCTGTCGAAGACGAGGAGCTGGACCGCGATTACGACAAGCAGTTCCTGGAGGCGTGCCACAAGATGCGCCAGGAAGTCGGAATGGTGTTCCAGAGCTTCAACCTCTTCCCGCACAAAACAGTTCTCGAAAATATCATGCTCGCGCCCATGGTCGTCAAGCACGTCAAAGAGGACGACGCCAAGAAAAAGGGCCTCGAGCTGCTGGAAAAAGTAGGCTTGTCCAGCTTTGCCGACAAATACCCGGCCACCATGTCCGGCGGCCAGACGCAGCGCGCCGCCATCGCCCGCGCGCTGGCGATGAACCCCAAGGTCATGCTGTACGATGAGCCCACCTCGGCGCTCGACCCCGAACTGGTAGGCGAAGTGCTCCAGGTCATGAAGAACCTTGACAAGGAAGGGATGACGCAGGTGATCGTCACCCACAGATGAAGTTTGCCCGCGACGCGAGTGACTACATCGTCTTCATGCAAGGCGGCGAGATCGTCGAAAAGGAAGACGGCGACGTGCTCTTCA
>Ga0129306_1002075_pt1 | contig 19235 bp, 16 predicted proteins | sample P827metagenome_FD_94438 | JGI IMG/M metagenome (GOLD analysis project Ga0129306, IMG submission 94438) | Capybara group fecal microbial communities from Wisconsin, USA - P827 metagenome | ecosystem: Host-associated > Mammals > Digestive system > Large intestine > Fecal | place: USA: Wisconsin... | reverse complement strand
TACATTCCGTAATTATATATTTCGTGTCCCATAGGCTCTGTAACTTTCTTTAGAGCATTTTCTATAAGGCTGTTCTTTGCAGCCTGACTGTTTTCTGTTATAAGTGCGATCTTCATGATATTTCTCCTTGTATATATGATTTTAAGGCTGTTTGCCTATGTAAGCTAAGATTCCGCCGTCTACATAAAGGATATGCCCGTTTACAAAATCAGAAGCGGCAGAGGCTAAAAATACGGCAGGACCCATAAGGTCTTCAGGGGTTCCCCAGCGCTCCATCGGGGTTTTAGCTTTGATAAAACTGTCAAATGGATGAGGATTGCCGTAAGGGTCAGGCTCACGTAAAGGAGCTGTCTGCGGGGTGGCAATGTAGCCGGGGCCGAGACCGTTACATTGAATGTTATATTTGCCGTACTCTGATGCTATGTTTTTGGTGAGCATCTTAAGCCCGCCTTTTGCTGCGGCATAGGCAGATACTGTCTCTCTGCCAAGCTCGCTCATCATGGAGCAAACATTTATGATCTTACCGCCGCCGCGCCTTATCATCTCAGGGATAACTGCCTTTGCACAGATGAAAGGAGCTATAAGATCGATATCGATAACTTCTTTAAAGTCTTCGTTTTCCATTTCCGTCATAGGGATCCGCTTTATGATCCCGGCGTTATTTACAAGGATGTCGATACTTCCGCAGGTTTTATAAACATCTTTTACAAGTGCAGATACCTCTTCTTTATTTGTTACGTCGCAAATATAACCCTTTGCGCTTATACCTTCTTTTTCATATTCAGCAAGTGCATTATCAAGATGCTCTTTGCTGCGGCAGTTAAAGACTACATTTGCGCCGGCATTTGCATAAGCCTTTGCTATGGCAAATCCGATACCGTAGGCTCCGCCTGTTACCCAGGCGGTTTTTCCTTTAAGTGAGAACATATCTACCATAAAAACAGCTCCTTTCCGCTAAGTTTAAGTATCGCTTCAGCAAAATAATAATCTCCGTAAATGATGGAAAAGTTGTGATGTTCATCGTGGTAGGCGGCAGAGCATTTTTCAAGAAGATAGTCTATACCAAGGTCAAAATTACAACGAAGTTCTGCCAGAGTCTTTAAAAGGAAAAGAGCGGTTTCGTGGTATTTTGCAGTCTTTTTAGGATCTGTCTTTGCAAGTACATCGCCAAGATATAAAAGTCCGCAGGCAGTAATGGCAGCTGCAGTGTCATCCTCATAGTCAATATCGTTGCTTTGATCATAATCTACGGGAATAAGCCCCGAAGCAGGTATAACGGATAAAACATGATCCGCAACTTTGACAGCTGCGTTAAGATAATCTGTTTTGCCGGTGTGCAGATAACTTATCATAAAGCCGTATATTGCCCATGATTGCCCTCTTGTCCATGAGGAATTTTCATCTATTCCCTGTCCGCCCAGGGTCTTTATGATCTTTCCTGTTTCAGGATCAAAAACTACGATATGTCTAACCGAGCCATCTTCCCTTATAAAAGCCTTGATGGCGTTATCTGCATGACACATGGCAATGTGTTTGTAACGTGGGTCGTTAATAAGAGCTGAAACTGTGTAAAGCAAAGAAAGGTTCATCATTGTGTCGATGATGGCCCAGCCTGACCTTTCGCCGCTTCCGTCATCATTCCACGCTCTTATCAGGCCTGATTTAAGATTCAGTCTTCCGGCGAGACTGTCAGCAGCAAGTATCAGCCTGTTTTTTGAATCCGGATTGCAGGTAATCTTGTAATTTGCGCCTGATGTAAGCTGCCACTTAAAACCGCTGTCATGGCTCATAGCCCCCGCATTCATAAAGGTAACATCAAGCTTGTCTTCGATACCTTCTGCGCAGTCTTTAAAGATCGTATCGCCGTAAGCGTTATATAATTGCCATAGCAAAGCAGCATAAAAACCGTTTGTCCACCAGTTTATGCCCGGAAAGCCTGACATGTCGTCAAAGACGCCGTTTCTGCCGGAGTAGGGTATTTTATCAAAACTCCTTTTTACTACTTCAAGTTCCTTTTTATAGATCTTTTCGGCAATCTCATTAGCCCATTCTTTTTCATTCATCATATTCCTCCCGTATGTCGCCCGATGTGACCTTTATTTAGAAAAATAATATTCCTGTTGACAAAAAGAAACAATTACATATAATGTTTACATATAACATATTCTGCTATTTTCATCGGAGGTATAAAATGTTTAAGATAAGCAACGGCGGAGTGTATGCCAGACATGATGCGTCTTTCCGTATGAACAGGCCTAACGGTTTTGATACCTATGTCCTTCTTTTGACACTAACAAAGGCTGCTTTCAGATTCGCAGATAAAGAATACCTTACAGGTCCTTATCAGGCGGTGATCATTGCTCCGCACGTGCCATATTCATATTACAATCCTTCGGGTAAATATGTGGATGACTGGCTTCATTTTACCTGTGATGAGGAAGACTTAAAGCTTATTGCACCTGCTGCTTTTAACAAGCCTTTTTCTGTTTACAGTCCTTCTTTTGAAGAAAACTGCATCAAGCAGATATTGTTTGAGAAAAACTACGGGGCAGATGATTCAAAGGAAGAAAATGCGGATATGCTGTTTAAAGTTCTGCTAAGTCACCTTATGAACGACTTTAAGCAGGATGCAGGAACGGAATACAGCCCGTATCTAAAGGCTATGCAGGAACTTCGCATAGAAATGCAATCAGCACCGCGAGAAGCAGGAAGTGCCTTAGAGGCTGCAAACAAACTAGGTATAAGCCTTTCGTATTTTCAGCATTTATATACTGATTTTTTTAAAACATCATACCAAAAGGACCTTATACACATGAAGATTGCGTACGGAGAAGAACTTTTGCGTACCACAGACATGTCGGTAGAAGAGATAGCGATGGCTTGCGGCTATTCAAGCCCTATCCACTTTTACAGACAGTTTAAAGCGCTGCAGGGAGTTACCCCCGGCAGCACAAGAATTTGATCAGGGAGAGAATTACAAATGGGAAAAATAAGATTTGTGGATGATGAATTTAAATTTGATTCAAGGCTTGATGCTGTGTCAGTACTGCTTAAGCTGATAAGACCGCTTAAAGGCCTGTACAGCAAGGAGTGTGCTTATCTTTTTGCAGGAAGCAGCGGCGCACATTACGGCGAGAGATCAAAGCTTATGGAGGGTTATGCAAGGGTTCTTTGGGGTGTTGGCCCGCTTATCAGTGTAAGCTGTGATGATTACCCCTTAGAAGTAAGGGAAGAGATACAGGAGTGGAAGAAAATTGCGATAAAAGGCCTTGTTAATGGAACTGACCCTTACTCACGTGAATATTGGGGGCATATTAACGATTACGATCAGAAAATGGTAGAGGCAGCTGCAATAGTAAATATGCTGTATCTTTCCGGAGATCTTTTATGGGATGGCTTTACAGAAAGACAAAAGGAAAACATCTATAACTGGCTTAACGAACTTAACAGTCACAAAATACATGCAAACAACTGGAGATTTTTCCGGGTCCTTGTAAATATGCTCTTTAAACTTAAAGGTCTTCCTGCTAATGAGAAAAATATAGAAGATGATCTAAGCGTAATAAACAATTGCTATATGGGTGACGGCTGGTATTTTGACGGGCATCCCGGACAAAAGGATTATTATATCGCATTTGCATTTCATTATTACGGACTTATATACAGCAAGGCTATGAAAGATGTCGATCCTTACAATGCAAACCTGTTTTTGGAGCGCGGAAAAGCCTTTTTCAATGACTATCTTTGTCTGTTTAATGAAGAGGGCGAGGAAGTTGCATATGGAAGAAGCCTTATTTACAGATTTGCCCATGCAGCTTATTTTTCAGCATATGTATTTGCAAATGAGGATGATAGCGAGCGCATATCCTGCGTCAAAAAGATGATCGAAGGCAATTTAAAAAACTGGCTTACATCAGATATCTACGACAATGCCGGCGTTTTATCACTTGGCTACAAATATCAGGATCAGTTCATGACCGAAAGATATAATGCGCCGGGATCGCCTTACTGGGCTCTTAAGACATTTTTGTTTCTTGCACTTCCTGACGATCATATCTTTTGGAAGACAAAGAGTAAAGGGCTAAAACTTCCTGCTAAAGTATTTCTTGAAAAAGCCGGAATGCTCATAACAAGAGATCAAAAGGGAAATGTTTTTATGTACCCTGCAGGACAAAAAAGCGGCAATTTTGGCGCAACAAGGGAAAAAAATCAAAAATTTGTGTACGGAAACAGGTCCGGCTTTTCTGTTTCAAGGGGAACAGGTCTTGAAGACGGAGCTTTTGATAACTGCCTTGCTGCCTGCTATAAAGATGATGATTGTTACCGAATGCAAAGTGATCTCATGGAATTTAAAGCTTGCGAAGACTATACGGAAACAAGCTATATGCTTTTGCCGGGAGTTAAGGTGACTAGCCGCATCGTGCCTGAAAGCGAAGGACACATGCGAATTCATCTTGTTGAAACTAAATATCCTATAAAGCTTGCAGACGGCGGCTTTGCATTTCCAAAAGAATTTGTCAAAGGGTATGAGGTTTATAACGCTATAGAAGAGATAACAAAGGATGAGAAAAACTGCAGTCTGATAAAACCCGAAGAAGCAAACGGTAACGTAAAGCTGTCTCAGGCAAGGTGTCTTGACGACCTTGGAAAGGTAAGAGTTATCAATACATTTCCAAATGCTTCACTTATGTACCCGCTTACCATGATCCCTACGGTAATATATGAGCTTGAGGCCGGAAAATACGAGCTTAAGACCTTTTTTAAATTTGAATAAATAAAAAGACCGGCTTTCGGTATGGGAGATCCAAACCCTCTTGTGGGTGCTGTGATAGTTAAAAACGGCGAGATAATAGCGCGCAGGTTTAATCTAAATCGCAAAATGGATAGGGAATGGTTGCAAAATTGATACAAATCGGATATAATAGCATTGAAACGGAAAATATATGGATTAAATATGGAGAGTGATGCTATGACACTAGACGAGATGATCGGTTTAAAAGCCAAGCTTGGTTATTCTTATGAGCTTATTTCAGAAAAATCGGGTATTCCTATCAGTACGGTACAGAAAGTTTTTGGCGGAGCCACGGCTTCACCAAGGTTTAAAACACTCCAGGCTTTAAGCAAGGCTTTTGAAAGCAGTGAAAGTTATCTTGCTTCTGAAAATGAGGCTAAGCCTTTGGTACTAAGAGAAAGTTCTACTTCTTATGGTATTACGAGTGGTAGCAGTGCTTATAAATTCGAAGATAACACCGGAAAAACGATCGATGACTATCTTGCACTTCCTGATGATATCAGGGTTGAGCTGATCGATGGTGTTTTTTATGAAATGTCGGCCCCTACCTCAGTTCATCAGTTGATTGGATATAATATTTGTTCTTCACTTGATAAGTACATTGAAGATAATAAGGGCCAATGTATTGCCTTTGTTGCCCCTACAGATGTCCAGATCGATTGTGATGATAAGACCATAGTTCAGCCTGACGTTTTTGTTGTATGTGACAGAAGCAAGATTACAAAGCCACGTATTGTAGGCGCTCCTGATCTTATAGTTGAGGTTTTGTCACCTTCAAACTGGTATCATGATATGGTACGCAAACTTGCAAAGTATAGAAGTGCGGGGGTTAGAGAGTACTGGATAGTACTTCCCGACGAAAAAGCAGTCCAGGTCTATAACTTTGAAAAAGGTGAAGGCCCATTTTTCTATACCTTTGATGACAAAGTCCCTGTGGGAATATGGCAGGGCAAAGCAGAAGTTGATTTCGCTCATATATATAAAAAGATTTCTTTTTTATATGAGTAAAGGATCATAAGGCCGTATTCACAAAACAATTAGTGAATGCGGCCTTGCTTTTTTAGTTTTGTCAAACTTTATTAAATTATTACTCAAAAAGACTATTAGTTAGGTACTACTTTTTCGATGCCGAAGTAGTCAAGGGCTTTTTCAATTGCCATATTCCAGAATCTCCACTCGTGGCGAAGACCCGGAACTGTGTAGTATTCTACATCTTTGATCTTAAGCTCTTCAAAGAGCTTCTTTGTGTTTTCAAGATCACCGATTATAAGCTCATCTGCTTCGCCGCATCCTATAAAGAACTTGGGGAACTTAGCGCCCTTAGCTGCCTGCTCACGAAGAACTTTTACAGTGTTTTGATAAGAGTTTATAAAGTCTTCTTCTGAGTCAAAGTTGATGGCAGATTTTTTCATGCGCTCCCACATGTAACCGCCGGTCTTTTTCATTACGTTAAAATCGCTTGGATTTGCTGAAAGAATGGCAGCACCGCCAAAAAGCTCAGGGTGGTTGAAAGCGTAAACGCAAGTGCCGCGGCCACCCATGGAAAGACCTGCAATAAAGTTGTCCTCGCGTTTGCTAGAAGCAGGAAACCAGCCGTAGATAGCAGGCATAAGCTCCTCTGTAAGGTAGTCAAACATGTTAAAGCCTGTGCCAAAGCTCTCCCAGTTAGCGTAGTTAGAGTTTAATGCAGAAGGCATTACAACAATAAGGTTACGCTCTGAAGCGTAGAGCTCGATCATAGTCTTTCTGATCCAGTCTGAGTAATCGCCAAAGGTTCCGTGAAGAAGCCAGAGAACCTTATACTTCTCGCCACTTCCGTAGAACTCCTTCGGAGTTTTTGAAAAAGGCTTGTCCGGAAGGATAACGCCGATCTCGTGGTTGTTTCCAAGATAGTGTGACTGAAAATTAAATCTTACAAGTGCCATTGTTAAACCTCCAATTATTTTATAATCCAAACCTCATTATAGCATACCTTCCGAAAATGTGGCGCTAATTTTGGCTGAACACTACGCATTTAATGCGAGCTTGTGGCTTTATTTTTTGGTCTAATTAATCTATAAAAGTTTATAAGAAAATATACGAAAATTTATTTGGTGTTCGATTGCAACATAAAGCAAAATGTGATAATATAGTTGGCGAACACGTGTGCTTGTCCTGTATGGCAATAAAATGGATATAAACATAACTAACATAAATATTGCAAACTAACATTTACTGTGTTAATATAAAATAAAAATGTTAGAAGGCGATTTAATGAAAGAATTGTTTGAGCAAGTATACGGTCGAAAACTGGATTCTTTTGAAGAGACTACGTATTCATTGCCTCTTTATTTGCAAGATGGCAAGAAGTTTTACAAAGCTTCTGTTTGTGGAAAGACATTTGTTATTGTCTTTTCTGTAATACTTGAGCGTTTAAATATTAAAACCTTAAAAAAGCAACTGGAGTCCTATCAAAATGCCATAAATGAGGTCATTGTTTATGGCTTTGATAAGATCAGCTTGTTTCAACGCAAGAGTATGATTGAAAATGACATACCTTTTGTGTCTAATAACGGTCAGATGTATTTGCCTTTTATGGGTGTATTTTTTGAAAAATGCGCTGTGGCTGAGAATGATGTTAAGGAACTTTTTGCGCCTGTTTCTCAGCTCCTTTTTTTGCTTTTTTTATATGAAAATGATAGTTATACAAAGTTGGAGGCAGCAAAAAGACTGCAGGTATTGCCAATGTCAATATCAAGGGCATCAAAGCAATTGCTTGAAAAAGGGCTAATAAAGGAAAATAAGCAAGGCACTGAAGTTGTGATGACTGTTAGTGTTAAAGACCGAAAAGAACTATATGAGAGAGCAGGTGGCTTTTTAATCAACCCGTTACAAGGTGTTATGTATTTACCTAATGGAAGTGTTGGAGGTAGTGCTCCGGAATCAGGGGAATTCAGTCTGTCTCATAGATCTGACATGGGTTATCCAAAGTATGCTGAATATGCGTTATATAAAAACGTTCCATTCTTTAAAGAGGTAGTAGGCGTGAATCCTGATCTGGAATATGAGACTGATATAGTTTGCGTGCAAAAATGGAAATACGATCCGCTTGTATTTTCGCGTAACGGACAGGTGGACCCTGTTTCTCTGATTTGCACGTTTGCAGATACTAGGGACGAGAGAATTCATAAGTGTCTCGATCAGATCAGGGAGGAAATTTGGAGTTGGCAGAAAATACAGAATTGAAGAATAATCTCATGTCGTTTCGTGAGACTTTTCGTGAGTATACAGATTTTTACACTGTAATAGGTGGAACGGCTTGTATGATCCTTATGGATGAGGCAAGCAGAGACTTTAGAGCCACCAAGGATGTAGACATGATCTTGATCATGGAAGATGGTGGTAAGGAATTTTGCAAAACATTCTGGGAATACATTTTGCGAGGAAAATATACATGCGGATGGAAAGGCTCTGAACCTCATTATTACAGATTTACAGGGCCAATTACCGGATTCCCGTCACAAATAGAGCTGTTTTCAAGGAGAGTCGGATTTGAGCTTGATTCACGCATTATTCCAGTTCATATTGCTGATGACGTATCTAGCTTGTCGGCAATTGCTCTGGATGATGATTTCTACGCATTTATGAAAAAGGGACGAAGAGTAGTTGATGGTATTTCAGTTTTGGGAGCTGAGCACATTATTCCTTTTAAGATGTTTGCATGGCTAAATAATCTTGATCTGAAAAAACAGGGAAAGAAAGTTAATTCGGATGATATAAAGAAGCATAAGAAAGATGTGTTCAGATTACTTCCGCTGTTAAATCCTGATGTAAAGATACAGACGGATGGAAACGTCAAAGATACTGTTATTTCATTTATTGAGAATATGGGTTCGGAAACAATTGCTGAAGAGTTTCTAAATAATGGAAGTACTAAAGAAGAATCGCTGGAAGTCTTTAGAAAAGTATATTTATAGGTTAGGAAAAAGAAGCCCCAACTTGTTACGGTTGGGGCCTGATTTTTTATTGTTGTGTTTTTGGATTCATTGTTACATAATGTTATTATCAACTATCTGGAGGTGTCCCATATGACAAAAGGTTTTGTTAAAAAGGTACTGCTTTTTACAATTGTTGTTTTGAGCGTTTGCCTGTTGCCGGTAAAGATCACGAAAGTGAGTGCGGCGGACAAATACGACAAGAATCTTAAAAAGGTTATGACGTATGTTAACAAAAAAGGCGGCTCTGTAAAGGTGAGTAAGGACATAACATTATCTGTGCTTGATAGCGGCAAGGGAATAAGAGTTTCCCGTGAACTTTCGCAGGGAGAAAATGTACTAGATCATGTAAGTGCATCATTTTATTATGGCAGCAGCACTCATGAAGTAAGCTTTGGCAGGGAGAGACATGAGTGGGGTGATGATGGTCATCTTATCATTTATAGTGGCGAAAGTATGACATTATATACTGCAAAAAGTGGTAAGCTTTATAAGTATCAAAGCCAGGAAAATACTGATTTTGGCTCTAGTAACAGTATAGATAGTGAAACAGAAGAAATATGGACTAAAATGGTTTCTTCTGTGACAAAATACCTTAAGAAAAAAGCTAAAATATCATTTAAGCCTATTAAGGCCTTTAGTAAATATACTGCTATAGATCACGAGTATTATGAGCCAAAGATTTTTACTAAGAAATGTAAGGATACTAAGGAGATTACCCTTAATCCTAATGAGGTAGATACCGATCCTCATGATGGCGATAAGGTGACATTTGTCATTAAGAGCGATCTGAACGGTGATGGTAAAAAAGAAAGTATAAAACTCATTTTCACTTATACTGACTATTATTGGATTAATTCGGCGAAGATAAACTCTATTAAAGTAAGAGAATTTGATTCTTATGAAAGTTTTCGTTCCGTACAGATTATTGATAAGGATCCGAGTGATAAGTATAAAGAACTGTTATTAAAAATGGAGGATCCTATGGGGTATTTCCAGGAAGCTTATCGCTATAATGGTAAGAAAGTGACTTGTGTGGAAGAGCCGGGAATGCGTGGTGGCGGAGCGCCTGAGGAAGCACCTGCGGAAGAACCGTAGATTTGTGCTGAGATACTTTGTATAAGTTCACGATTTAAATCCGAGGATTATATTTGCAGTTGCATAAATAAAGGTACCGGGTACCATTACAAAAAGGTACTAGGTACTGTTGCTTATTCGGCTTAATAGGGCCTAAGGGATATTTTGTCTCCTTAGGCCCTGCTTTACATTATTCCAGAACGATCTTCTTTACCTTGCAATATTCACCTTTTACGGTTTTTCCGTCGGTCTTCATATATGCCCTAACTTTGAAACTGTATGTTCCTGGTTCGAGGTCTTTTAAAGTATAGCTTCTTTTTGCAGAACCGTCTTTTTTTAGGGTCTTCACCTTAGTGTATTTGGTATCCTCTGGACCTTTTAGGTAAATATAATAGCCTATAGCATTTTCGGTTTTTGAGATTGTTATAGTAATACTTTTTTTATCAGGATCCTGTTTGAGTTTGATAGAAGGCTTGGCAGGCGTAGTTTCCGATAATACGACCCTGATATAGTTTTTGGTATTACAGGTCAGGCCTTTTCTTATGGTAAATGATGAAACTGATTTTCCCGGAGTTTTGTCGCCTTCATAAAGCTTTGCACCGGAAGCGATATTAAGAGCGTCCTCATCGAGACAAACTGCGCCGTCTGTATTCTTACCAGCTGACGAAACCGTAAGAGTTCCGCCCTCGATGGATATTGATCTGTTTATATACATTCCCCATTTGGTTATCTTTGAATGATCGTTTGTGAGTGACACATTGATAGTGCCGCTTTTTTGTACATATTCAGGCATACTGATCATTCCGCCGATATCAAGGGTGGCTTTTTCCTCGGCTGTAACTGTCAGTTTTCCTTCGCCAAAAACAGCATTGTCACGTAATGGCTGGCCCATGACATTGGTAGTACCGCATGTTATCTTGTTTTTGCCAATAAGAAGTATCGTGAGATCTCCTTTATAAAAGATGCGTGGATTTTCTACGTAAGATTCCTTTGTATAGCCTTTGGTAAGCGTGGCATCTTTAAGCGTCAAAATGTCTGTGCTCTCATCAAAGCTTACAGTGCCATCACCAAGTACATCGTTCATATTTTTGCAGGATAAAACATTAATGCCGTTTACATAAAGAGCATTAACCTTATTATCAGCTTTGGCATTTTTGGGGAAAATAAAGGAAACAAACAGTAAAGCAAGCACCGTGAAAATATAGTACTTTTTGAGCCTCATATCAAACATCACCTCTTTCTTTTAAGTTTAACCGGTTATCTTTTCTGAGCACAAATTTATATAATCTGACATCTTTTATTGTATAATAAAATAACTAAAAAATAAATCTGATTTTTAAGCAATCATAGTCCAAAATACAAAATAAGGTACCAGGTACCGTTACAACATTAAGTATGGGGAAAAGGAGGTTTTAAAGGAAGAGCTTAAAAAAGCTATTCCCGCATTTTTAAACAGGGGGCTTTTGATAACAAACGTTCAGGAGGCTGTGGATGGCACATATAGCAAGTGAAGAGTTACAGGAAATATAAAGAGTCGCAGTTTTTACTGCGGCTCTTTTTAGCGCTTTAATCTGACGAAAACGGTACTTATTTTCTAGGGACTGATCTGAATTGTGAATACACTTCCTTAATTGTGAGCAAATATTCTGTAAAAAGGTATGCGAATGGGCATACCGAACTGGCAATTCGCCGTTTTAGAGGGTATAATCTCATACATAAACATAAAGGTTACAAAATAGCACACAATATAAAAAGAAAATACTAAATTGTAACCGAAATATATCGATATAAAAATTGTTGTTGCTAAGTTGTTGTTTTATTTTAAACTCGCATAAGGAGGACAAGCTTATGATGAATGAGAAAACCGGAAAATTTAGAATTTACCTTAGTTATTTATTAGTTCTTTCACTTGTTATCGGATTTTTTGCTTTCCCAGTTAAAGAAGTTAAGGCGGAAGGTGAAAGATACGTTACAAAGATCTTAACTGATTATAATGATTTTGATCTTAACTCAACCGAATATGTTTGTACAACATATAAGTATAAACTTGGTGATCGTGTTGATTCATTACCGGCAGATGCAGCCATAGTTACAGTTAAGGAAAAAGGCGCTGACGCTGAAGCGACACATAATCACGGAGCTCAGATTTCTGTTCATGCGGTTCAGAAAGGCAGCGATTTTGATAGTTGTTCTGAAGGCGCAATGAGATACATTGAGAACGAGACCTATGAGTTAAAAGGAACTACAAACGTAACCGGAACAGGTTGGATATATGCTTGTAACGCATACTGGCGCAGTCAGCATATCCTTACTCAGCCAATGTATATATATGTATTAAGTAACACACAGCCTGACGTTCATACTTGGAACGAGCCTGATGTTACACCTGGCACAGCAACATTTACAGCAACATGTAATTGTGAAAACTGTACTACTAACCCTGGAACAATTTCTCTTACACTCGTTGCAGAAAACGAAGAGTTTACAGGTAGCGCATACAGCAGCGCATTTAATAAGTACGACAAAGATAATTGGACCTTCGCAGGACTTAAAGAGCCAACACTTACATATTACGTATCTGACGATTTTACAGCTGAGAACAAAACTTCATCCGCAAGCGGCGGAGCAATCAGTTCAGGTGCTGCTCCTACAGCAGTCGGAACATATTATGTAGTAGCTGAAGCAGTTAATAATGAGAACGTAGCAGTTGCATCAGCATCAGCAGTTTTTATGATCACACCTACCAGAGCTACTCAGAGTATTGCAGTTCCTACTTTTTCAGCTATTGGTTCTGATACAGTTATACTTGAAGCAATTGAACCTGGCTACGGCGAAACACTTTATGGTATTAATACAAGCAACAGTGCTCCTAAGAATTGGCAGAATTCATTAGTATTTACAGGACTTGAGCCTGAAACAAAGTATTACTTCTTTGCAAAATACACAGGTGATTACAGCTACAGACCTGCAGTTTCAACCGGAAACCCTGCAACAACTCTTGAGGCTTCAGCAGCTCCTATTGAAATACCTGCAGAATTATACGCACCTACATCAGATCCTGAAACAACAACTGAAAATTATACAATTCCTGTAACCAGCGAGAATTCAGTTCCTGTTACTGCTGAGATCGAAGAAGGTGTAGCAGCTATTGAAGATATCACTGAAGAGACAATGGATAACATCATCGGAAAGAACAATACTTCAAATGATACCGAAAAGGCAAATGAGAGCAAAAAGAATGTAGATACCATCCACATTGATCTCTCAGGTGCAGAGCAAAACGTATCAGGAGTTAAGATCCCTACCCCTACAATTGAGAAGTTTGAGCAGATCACAAAAGATACCACAAACGCAATTGATACAGTTACAGTTAAATTCTCTGATGCAGAAGTAGTTATTGATAATCAGACACTTAATACCATTAAAGATGCAACCAAAGATGACGGCTATGTAAAACTTGTTGTTGAAGACAGAAATGAAGAAAAGCTTCTTGCAGAGCAGAAAGAAGCTGTAAAGACTCATAATATTGAAAGAGTATTTGAAGCATACTTTGAGACAGAAAAAGGAACCAGGATCCACGATTTTAAAGGCGGCAAGGCAATGGTTTACCTTGATTTCAAGGTTCCTAGCGGAAAAGAAGCTATTTACTTCCACGTATATTATGTATCTGAGCAGGGCGAACTTGAGAAATACTACACAACAGTTGGCAGCGGAAAGATCGGATTTAGCACAACTCACTTCTCAGATTACGTTATCATTTACGATGAGAATGATGTAAACGGCAATTCAGACATCCTCGGATACGACGAGAATGGCAAGCCTATTATGAAAGCTGACCTTGAAAGCATTTCTACAGGCAGAACATTTGGAAGACTTAAAGCAAAAGCAACAGACAGCACAGAAGATTCCATGAAGATCGAGTGGACTTATGTACCTGAGGCAGACGGATATATCCTTTATGGCAATTTCTGTAACCACGAAGGCGAAGAGTACAAATATCAGTACATTAAGACTTTTGATAACAACAAAGTGCTTTCATACGAAAGTAAAGACCTTTACGCAGGAACATATTACAAGTACGTAGTAAGAGCTTATAAGGTCATTGACGGAGAGCGTTTCATTATAGCTCAGTCAGTTGCTATCCACGAAGTAACTGAGGGCGACAAGTATACAAATGCAACTGCAGTTCTTATCAACAAGATCGGTAAGACAAAGTACGAGACTATCGGAAAAGTTAAGTATTTCCAGCTTGCAGGCAAGGTTGTTAAGATCGATGCTGAAGAACTTTCAGATGGCGAAAGAAGACAGCATAGAGGTCTTTGCTACGAATCAAGCGACACATCAATTGCTACAGTAGATAAAGACGGATATATCACAATGGTAAGCAAAGGTACCTGTGATATCTGGGTATACGCTCAGAACGGTTGTTACTCAACCATCAAATTACTTGTAAAGTAAAACACCAACAATATATCAAAAGAGGGCCCGGAAGGATTTAACTTTCCGGGTTCTCTTTTTTTCGCAGATTGCATTTGCTTTTATAGTAATGTTATAATCTAGTGAAAAGTAAAATGAAAATGCAAAAAGGGGAAAACTTATGAATAAAATACTTATTGTTGAAGATGATGGTGTGCTTTGCAAAGAACTTGCCACACTCCTTATAAATGCAGGTTATGAAACAGATGTGATCACGGATTTTAATGATCCGCTTTCAGGCATGCTTACATCAGGAGCCGACCTGATCCTTCTTGATATAGGTCTTCCCGGAGCAAACGGAGAAGTACTTTTACAGGATTTCAGAAAGAAAAAGGATACTCCCGTAATCATGCTTACAAGCAGGACAAACGATGTGGACGAAGTTATTTCCATGAGCTACGGCGCTGATGACTATGTGACAAAGCCTTATAACCCGACAGTGCTGCTTTTACGTATATCAGCAGTATTAAAACGAAGCAGGGGATCTTTACAGGGAAGAAGTTACAAAGATATAGCCGTAAGCCCTGTAAAGGGAAGTCTTACCAGGGGCGAAAAAGAAGAAATCCTGACAAAAAACGAGATGATAATCTTTGAGCTTCTCCTTGACAGGCAGGGAGAGATAGTTTCACGAGATGAGATAATGACAGCTCTTTGGGATAATGACGAATACATAAATGATAACGCTCTATCGGTAAATATTAGCAGGCTCCGTGCAAAGCTTACAGAGCTCGGGGTCCCTGAGGCCATAGAGACCAGAAAGAAACAGGGGTATGTATTGCGATGAAGATAAAAGATTACATAAAAGACAGGGGAGTAGCCTATATAATAGGTGTCGTGGCATACGCGATCATAATACTTTTTCTTAACGCTTATAAAACCAACAAACAGGCAATTATTGTTGTGACAGTCATATTGTTTATGGCTGTCATTTTGGCTGAAATATGGAATTATGTAAGAAAAAGAGACTTTTACAGACGCCTTGACAGCGCTCTTTCAGAGCTTGATAAAAAGTATCTTATCCCTGAGATGCTAAAAGAGGCTGATTTTTTTGAAGGAAAGGTGCTCTATGAGACTTTATCAGAATGCTGCAAGTCTATGGCTGAACATGTATCCGGGGCAGAAAAGAAAGCAAAGGATTTCAGAGAGTATATAGAGATGTGGGTACACGAGGCAAAGCTTCCTGTGGCAAGCCTTACCCTTATGTGCCACAACAGCGATGAGCCGGACGAAAAGATGCTTACCCAGCTTAAGCGCCTTGATGATAATATCGAAAATGTGCTCTACTACGCAAGAAGCGAAACTTCTGAAAAGGACTACCTTATCAAAGAAGTTTCACTTAAAAAGACATTTTCTGCCGTTGCGGTTAAAAATATGGAAACTCTGCAGACAATGAACTTTGAAGTACGTACCGAAGGGCTTGATATAACCGTACTTACAGACGGAAAATGGCTTGAATACATTTTAGGTCAGCTTATGGCAAACAGCATCAAATATGCGGCGAAAGGAAGAGAACGAAAGCTCCTTGTAACAGCAAAAGAAAGCGAAAAGGCAGTTACCTTGAAATTTTACGACAATGGAGCCGGAATTTCAAAAGCCGACATTCCTTATGTGTTTGAGAAAAGCTTTACCGGCGAGAACGGAAGGTCCGGCGCCAAGTCTACAGGCATGGGGCTTTATATAGTAAAGAGCCTTTGTGACCGCTTAGGGCACGGCATAAGCATAAATTCTGAAAAAGACAGCTTTACGGAAGTGACCATAACTTTTCCTAAAAATGATTTTTATTTTGCCGGTTAGTTTATTACGAAATTGTAACTTTGAGTAAGGTTGAAAAAACGACAGTGTCTTAAAATAACGATATACTCTAAACCGTAAAATGAAAAAAAGCGAAAGGAGAAAAACTTTAATGGAATTACTTAAAGTTTGCGACATTGAAAAATATTACGGAAATAAGTCGAGCCTTACAAAGGCCATTGACGGCATTTCTTTTACGGTAGAAAAAGGAGAGTTTGTAGCCATAATGGGGGCTTCGGGAAGCGGAAAGACAACCCTTCTTAACTGTATTTCAACTATCGACAGAGTGACTGCGGGGCATATATACCTTGAAGGAGACGATATAACAGGCCTTAAAGGCGGAAAGCTTAACGCTTTCAGGCGAGATAAGCTTGGTTTTATCTTCCAGGATTTTAACCTTCTTGATACACTTACGGCTTATGAAAATATCTCACTTGCTCTTTCAATACAGCAAAAGCCTGTTGAGATAATGGACGTGGCCATAAAACTTGTGGCAGAGCAGCTCGGTATAACCGAAGTCTTAAATAAATATCCTTATCAGATGTCAGGCGGACAAAAACAGAGAGTTGCCTGCGCAAGAGCCATTGTAACAGATCCAAAGCTTGTACTTGCAGATGAGCCAACAGGAGCGCTTGATTCTAAATCTGCAAAAATGCTTCTTGAACGTTTCAGATTCCTTAACAAAGAAAGACAGGCAACCATAATGATGGTTACCCACGACAGCTTTTCGGCAAGTTATGCAAGCAGAGTTCTCTTTATAAAAGACGGTAAGATCTTTAACGAGATAAACAGAGGTGACTTAAGCAGAAAAGAATTCTTTGACAAGATAATCAGCGTTGTTACGCTGCTTGGAGGTGACGCAAGCGATGCTCTTTAGAATGTCACTTAAAAATATCAAAGGAAAACTGCGTGATTACGCTATTTATTTTTTTACACTTATAATCGGCGTTTCAATTTTTTACGTATTTAACGCTATCGGCGGCCAGGCTGCCATGATGCAGATAGCATCAAGCAACAACTCTATAGTAGAGCTGCTTACCACATCTCTTTCAATTGTGAGCTACTTTGTGGCGGTTGTGCTTGCGCTTCTTATAGTTTACGCTAGCAGGTTTCTTATGAAGAGGCGAAACAGAGAATTTGGCCTTTATATGTGCCTTGGAATGGGCAAAGGGAAAATTTCGATGGTCCTCTTTTTTGAAACGGTACTTATCGGTATTTTTTCCCTTGCAGGGGGAATAATCCTTGGAATCTGCCTTTCTCAGGTTATGAGCGCTCTTGTGGCAGCGCTTTTTGAGGCGGATATGACAGCATATAAGCTTAATGTTTCTGTAAGCGCCATAGGTAAGACAGTGCTTTATTTTGCGGTTATGTACCTTGCGGTAATGCTTTTAAACGGCTTTTCTGTTACAAAGATGAAGCTTATCGACCTTCTGGCGAGCGATAAAAGATCGGAGTCTGTAAAAGCAAAAAGCCCTGCCGTTTGTATACCCGTGTTTATTCTTTCTGTATGCGGCCTCGCCTGGGCGTATATTACCGTTGCTGTAAGATATAAAGACCTTACGCAAGGAAAGCTTGTTGCTGCCATAATCATGGGTATGGTCACTACTTTCTTTATCTTCTGGTCGGTATCAGGCATGCTCCTTAAGATTGTAATGTCTTCAAAAAAGCTTTATTATAAGGAGCTTAATGCATTTACCTTCAGACAGATAAGCAGTAAGATAAACACCGTTGTATTTTCTATGACGGTTATCTGCCTTATGCTTTTTGTAACCATCTGTACACTTTCTGCGGCTTTTTCCGTCAGAAACTCGATGAACAAAAATCTGCTTGGCCTATGCCCTGTGGATGTGCAGCTTGAACTTAGGAAAAGTCACGCAGATGAGGAAGATGCAGATCTTAGCATTGAAAGCATTTACAAAAAATACGGTTATGACGTAAAAGAGGGACTTTCAGAATGCGTTACCGTAAATATCTACGAAGACCCTGATTTTACTTTAGGTGATTCCTTTGGAAGCTATCTTGAGACAGTTAAGGCAAACTACAGATTTTTAGCGACAGAAGATCCTCAAAGTCTTGTTTCGATCAGTGAGTATAATGCGCTTATGAGACTATACGGAAAAGACGAGCTTTCACTTGATGAGGGAGAGTATATTCTTTTATGCGATTATAATTCGATGAAAAACCTTCGCGATGCTGCATTTGCAAATGGCGGAAAGATAACTGTCTTTGGAAAAGACCTTACTCCAAAGTACAAAGAGTGTACGGACGGCTTTATAAACATCAGTGCTCAGCATATTAACCCCGGTTTATATGTTGTCCCTGACAGCCTGGTAGAAGGTAAAAAGGTTTATGCAGAGGTGTTTTCAGCAAACTACGTTGCTGCAGGTAAAGAGGAAAAGAAGGCAGCAGATAAGCTGTATACCCAAAACCTTGAAAAGATACGGGCAGCAGCAGAAAAAGAAGGCCTTTCTAAAAATGCAAGGATCAGTATCAATACAAAAGTTGATATATATGAATCTGCCATAGGACTTGGTGCAATACTTACTTTCCTTGGCCTTTATATCGGCCTTGTATTTCTTGTGGCAAGCGGCGCGATCCTTGCGCTTAAAGAGCTTTCAGAAAGCGTTGATTCCGTATCAAGATATGAGATGCTAAGAAAGATTGGGGCTGATGAGGCGGATATAAACAAGTCGCTTTTCAGACAGGCTTTCATCTTCTTTAGCCTTCCTTTGATACTTGCAGTGATCCATTCTGTATTTGGAATGCAGTTTGCGATCAAGTTTCTTGAAGTATTCGGTACGGATGGAATAGCAGAGTCTGTAGGTATTACTGCGATCATACTCCTTGTAATATACGGCGGATATTTTATCATCACATACGTTAACAGCAAGTGGATAATAAGTGAAAAGCAGTAATTTCAAGGTCTTGAGTGTTTTGAGATTTTTCTCCTAAAGATTTATAAATAGTCTGACGATATATAAAGTGAAAGGCGGGAGTAGAACTTTTCGCCTTTCTCCCAAAAGGATTTGGGAAATGCAACTTATGAGTATTTTCAAGGAGGAAAGGAGACTCAAGGTATGAGCAATATGATAGGCGGTATAGCCGGATAACAGAAAGCCACCCAG
>Ga0129306_1002074_pt1 | contig 19246 bp, 14 predicted proteins | sample P827metagenome_FD_94438 | JGI IMG/M metagenome (GOLD analysis project Ga0129306, IMG submission 94438) | Capybara group fecal microbial communities from Wisconsin, USA - P827 metagenome | ecosystem: Host-associated > Mammals > Digestive system > Large intestine > Fecal | place: USA: Wisconsin... | reverse complement strand
TTCTTCTTTTTTTATTCTTCGAAGTTATGCGGCCTATCTGACCCAGAATATCGGGAACCACGTGGGGTACTACTCCGTTGTATTCATGCTGTGCAAGGAGTGTATCATACATGAACTTGCGGTAAAAAGCAGGGGTATACATATTAAACGCAGCGGTCTGGCAGAAGACCTGAGCGTCTCCCGTCCAGCCCATTCGCTCGTCTCTCTGGGGGCAGTCCGTGGGAACGTCAAGGAAGTTGCCTCTCTGACCCCAACGGGCATTCAAAAACAGGCGGTTGACCTTTTTGTTTGAAGTCTCGATACGGCCCGTGTCTTCCATTTCGGAATAAAGAACCACGCCTTTAAAGTCCTTTAAATCCACATTCTTTATGCCCTGTACCTTCATGTAGCGGAAGCCGTAGAAAGTAAAATGAGGGCGGACCTTTGCGCCGGGTCCTGCGGAAATGTATCTGTATTCCTGCTTTGCGGTGCGCAGGTTGTCGTTGTAGAAATTACCGCCCTGAAGAATCTCGCCGAACTGTAAAATAATTTCTTTCCCGGCGGGCTCGTTACAGGTAAACTCAACCCAGCCCGAGAATTCCTGTCCGAAGTCAATGACCGTTTCTTTTGCTTTGGTCTTGATGATCTTAACGGGCTTTACGGTCTCCATTGCCTTTATGGGAAGGCTCAATCTCGGGAAAAGAAGGTCTGAACGACCGTCTTTATAAATCTTTACGGGAACGAATTCCCCGGGTGTTTTGACGGGTTTGTTCCAGTCCTTTATCTCCTTTCTTGCATCCCATACTTCGCCGTCATAGATGCTGCTGGAAATCACCGGAGAAGGAGCGCAAAGCCAGCTTGCGTCGGAAGGGATCACTTCCTTGCTTCCGTCTTCATAGGTGACCTTAAGTTCGCAGATCATGTGGTTTACATCGCCGTATAACTTGTCAAGGCCGTCGATAAAGCCGAAACGTCCCTTGTACCAGCCGTTTCCGAGGATGACGCCGATGCAGTTTTCGCCTGCTTTCAGCGCTGCGGTGACATCATAGGTCTGGTACTGTCTGTAAAGATTATAGTCTGTATAGTAAGGAGCGAGATATTCATCTCCCACTTTCTTACCGTTAATATATGCTTCGTAAAGTCCGAGGCCGCAGATCACCAATCTTGCTTCCGCCGGCTTTTTCTTAAGCTTAAGCTCTTTTCTGAACAAAGGCTGGGCATTCTTTTCATCAAAGGGAGCCGCGATCCATTTGCCCTTCTTTATCCCGGAAGGTGTCTCAAAGAAAGCAACCTCACTCACGCCCGTATCACCCGCATCATCCTTTACGGAAACCTGCCAGTAATAACGGGTTCCGGGCTCCGTATTAAGGTCGGGAACAAACCCGAGGGACGAAACGTCTTTTGCTTCTCCCGAGTCAAATACAACAGATTTAAGAGCCGGATCCGCAGCGATGACTATTCTGGTCAACGATGCGTGTTTTCCCTTTGCGTCCGTTATTTTCCATGACAAGCTCACCCTCGGCATATAGTAACCGATGGGATTCTTGATATGATTGGTCTTTAAACTTTGAATCTTCATTCTCTCTCCCCTTCCTATCCTTTAACCGCTCCTGCGGTCATACCTTCCATGTAAAGCCGTGACGTGAACATAAAGAGGATAAACAACGGGATGGTTGCGATCACGTAACCTGCGAACATGGCGCCGATCTCGGTAGAACCCACCGAACTGGTGAATACCTTAACGGCTACCGTGATAACCTGCTTTGTATTGGATTCGATGACCATCATAGGCCAGATAAAGTCGTTATAATAGTCCACCAGTTTCATGACCGCTATCGTGGAAAGCATGGGTTTCGCAAGGGGAACCGCGATCCAGAAAAGGGACTGAAGCTCGCCGCAGCCTTCGATCTTTGCGGCCTCAAAAAGGTCCTTCGGGACGCCTTCTATGGCGTTCCTGCATAGGATGATACCTAACACCTGACCACCCGAAACCCAGGGCAGGATCAGCGCCCATCTGGTATTGTAAAGGCCATAGCTTTGAATGAGACTGTAGTTCGGAGCAAGATACAAAATACCGGGGATCATCATAAGAGCCATTATCAGCATAAAGAAAAGGTTCTTTCCCGGGAATTTCATGGTGGCAAACACATAACCGCTTAATGCCGCAACAACAAGAGTGAGGGCCACGGCCGATGCTACCACGAAAAGAGTGTTTAACATGCTGACCTTTAATTTGCCGAAGGCCGCTATGTAGTTATTCCAGGCAATGTTCCGGGGGAGAGCAAAGAAATCGTTGTAGATCTCCCAGTTTGACTTAAAGGACATGATCAGCATGACCAAAACCGGAACGAAGGCGAAGAACATGATGCAGAGCATGATGATCTCAATTACGGACTGGAATCTGAATTCACGAAGTTTTTTTCTGCTTATCTTTCCGCTCATAAGATCACCCCCTCTCCCTGGTAAGACGGTTACTTATGAGTGTCGCGCCCATGGTGAATATAAACAATACCACGCCGAGGGCACAGGCATAACCGTAACGTCCGAACTGGGCAACGTTTAAGTAGAGTTCCAGTGCTGGCACATAGGTTGCCGTACCGGGACCGCCGCCCGTAAGAATGAATATACCGTTGAAATCCTGAATCGTTCCTATGATGTGCAGTGTGATCATGATGCTAAGCTGAGGTCTTATAAGGGGAAGCTGAATTCTCCAGAAAAGGTCCCGTTTTCTGGCGCCGTCGATCATAGCGGATTCTTCCACATCCTTGCCGATATTGATAAGTCCGCCGTAATAAACCAGGAACGCCATTGCTTGCACGAAGGGAAATCCCATAAAGATCACCGCCCAGATGGCGGTCTTTGCATCCCCGAGCCATACACGCTTCAAAGAATCAAGATGCATTGCCCCCAGCACTTCGTTCAAAAGACCGATGGAAGGATCGTAGATCTTCTGCCAGGTCATGGCTCCGATAACGCCGGGAACCACGATGGGAAGCACGAACAGGAACCTGTGAAGGTACTTTCTTCTGTTTCCCCTGATGTTATATACAAGCCATGCCACCAAAATCGGCATGGTAAGCACCTTGATGATACCGGTTACCGTAATCAGCACCATGTTTCTGATACCGATCAGGAAATAACCTTCGGTGACCATTCTCTTAAAGTTATCAAGTCCCACAAAATCGATCTGGGCAAGGGTCGTATTGGTCTTTGACCAGTTCGTAAATGCTCTGATGAAGGCAGTCGCAATACCCCTGTAGTTAAACAGCCAGATAAGAATAAGGGTCGGGGCGAGCATGATATAGGCCATTCTGCAGCGCCAGACGGTCTTAAGAAATCGAAGGGTCTTCTTGCGTGACCATTCAAAGGTCATGACCATCGAGCAAAGAAAGACGATTGCAAACACGATCAAAGAAATCCGGAATATCCCTGTCTTTCTGATATTTCCGTTGATATCCTCAAGGTTATCCACGTGGACCTGCTTGATGATATCGGCAAGACCCGTCATTATAACGGTCCTTCCCACTCCTCTGATGGCAGTTATGTGCGAATCGATATCGCCTGTGTACACCTCACGGTCGTGAGCGTTCATGATAAAGAAAAAGCCTTCGTTACTTCCCACAACCACATGACCGTTTTCTTCGTCCGCGCCGATACTTGCGATCACCGCACTCATCGGGTTTGAAACCTTGCCCGTACGAAGAATGTTTAAACTCTCGTCAAAGCCGTAATATGAGCCGTCCTTGCAGACCGTCCAGTACATATCGCCGTTTCTGACAAGCTGTAATGCCGAATAATTCGTTTTATAGACACCGACCTTTTCCCCATTCTCCCTGAGAAGGTCGATCTCACCGCGCTTATTGATGCTGATCAAAGTTTCGCCGTCTTTGCAGTACTTAACGCCCGCAACGGTGACGGTTGCTTTGTTATTGTAGATCTCGCTTCCATCCTCTGTACTGTAAACAAGGATATTGGCCTTGCTGCTTCCGGTATTTGCTCCCACGGCAACCCTGGTTCCGTCGGGACTGATATCGAGGCCCACAATCCTTCTGTTTACGGTGATGGTCTTCTTAAGTTCACCGTCTGACAAAGAATATGCGTAGACATTTCCGTCCTCATTGCCGCAGTACAAAAGATCCTGCTCACGTCTGATCACGAGTTCGCTGAAGGAACCACCCGCAGTCACTCTGAAGAGCTCTTTGTCGCCCTTAAAAGCAAAAAGCATATTGTCGTGAGTACCTACATACATAATTCCGGTTTCTTCATCGTAAGCAAGGCAGCTGTTCTGGCCGCCGGTAGTGATTCCCACATCCTCAATGCCTTCCGTCCGTGAGTTATATACCCGAAATCCCACCAGCGAAAGGCCGGCGAGGATAAGGCTAATTAATGCAATTGTCAACCATATTTTATTAACTTTCATCGGATATACTCCTGCCGGGATACGGCATTTTATCAGAATCGGCGGCCGCAAATGACCGCCGATCCCGTAAAATTATTGTCTTACAAATTTTGCTTTACCGCAACGATTTATTCACCGGTAGGTGCGTTTGCGGGGTTCTTCATATCGTTCTCGGACACGCCTTTTTCTTTAAGTGCGCTGGCGAAGTTATCGTCGATGTTCTTCTGGTGTGCCTTTGCCCAGTCGTCAAGAGAGATGGCGCCGGTAAGATACTTATATGTGTAGTCATAGAAGTTACGGAAGGTCTCTGCGCTTTCGCCGATACCTCTTGCAAGGGTGTTGTTGAAGCCCTTCTGTGCATTTCCGATAAACTTAAGGCTTGCAAATGCTGCGTTGATCTCGTCATCGTACTGTACACCGTAAACAAGGCTGGGACCCGAAGGTACTGCACCTGCTGCGATAGAAGCCTGAACGTATGCGGACATACCTTCTACCGAAGAGTAGAACATGATAAAGTCAACTACCTGATCGTTGTGAGCCTGATCTTTGGATACGCATCCGATAAATCCGGTTGCAACTTCGATGGTTCTTGCCTTACCTTCGATTCCGTCTCCTTCCATCGAAGGCATGTTGAAGGTACCGAGCTTGAAGCCCTTCATGTCTACTTCCTGCTCTCCGACCTTAACCTTCTGACCTGCCTTAAGAGCCTTCATATCGTTCATGTACTGGGTGATTCCCCATCCGCCCTGTACCATCATGGCTGCTTTGCCCTGGTAGAAAAGTGCCTTTGCGCCGTTTCCGTCGGTACCGAACATTACGTCGTTACCTGCGTACTTGGGGAATACCTTTGCGAAGTTGGCCCAAACGGTCTTCATTCCTACGGAGTCGCCTCTGTAGATGCCGTCCTTGATAGCCTTCATGGCTCTTACGGGGTTTTGGGTAACCTTATCGGAGTCATCGTTAAAGCAATCGGTAGGATCGTATTTGAAGTGTCCGTCAATATCGGGATCGTAGCAGTAGTCACCGGGCTGTGCCTTGAATACGTCTACCATTGAACGGGTTGTCTGGTCAGCATAGATCTGAGCGAGCCATCCCATAGTTCCCGAATAGAAGCTGTCGTAGTTACCGGGCATAGCGATGGGCTGATATCCCTTTGCTGCGATCTTTTCGCAGGCATCGATGAGTTCGTTCCATGTGGTGGGAGCCTTAACGCCGCACTCATCAAAGATGTCCTGGTTGTAAAGCCATAATACCTGAACGGAATCAAGGCTCAAAGCATCGAATGAGTTGTCGGCCATGTTGATGACCTGCTTGCCGTACTCAAACTGCTCTCTCCAGGTGCCGTCCGAATAAGGGCTGTCGTTGTCGATGTAATCATTGTAGTTAATGGATTTGCCTGTCTTGGCATCACCCGCAAGGTTGATGTTTACCACGTCAACGCTTGTGGTGCCTGTGGTAGCGAATACGTTCTGTACCCACTGATCGTAACCGTCGGAAGCCTTAAGGTCCACAACAACCTTTACGTTGGGGTTCTTAGCCATATAAGCGTCAGCTACGGCCTTCCAGCCTTCCTCAACACCGGTACCCGTCTGTACGGAAACGGTGATGACCGTTTCGGAAGATGTGGCGTCGGTATTCTTGTTGTCCCCCGATGTCGTTGTTGAAGTCTTGGATGTGTCCGATACGGAAGCAGGTGTCGAATTCGATGCTGAATTCGATGCCGAATTGTTGTTTCCGCATCCTGCAAGAGCTGCCGACATCATGACCGCTGTAAGTGATAATGCAGCCAGTTTTCTCAACTTCATAATAGTTCCTCCTTTTTTCTTATGAAAAAAATTTGCTCTATGTCATTCTCCCTTTAGAAGAAATAACAAACTGATTGTATTTTCGGGTTTTCGGTTACTCGGGTAACCGACTCCCAATTAAATATGCCCGGTATGATTTGTTACGGACATATCTCTGTTAACCTATGGCATCTGCAACGCTGTCTCTTTCGATGTAGCCCGATGAGATGACTTTTCTTTCCGCTAAATCTCCGCGGATGACGTGTATGAGGTTCTGCATCAACGTACGCCCAAGCTCGAATACCTGTACATCTATCGTTGAAAGACTGGGGCTGTAATACTTGGAAAGCTGGGAATTATCGCATCCTATCACCGATACGTCCTCGGGAACTCTGAGACCGTTTCTCTCAAGTTCCGTAATCGCGCCGATGGCCATAAGGTCGTTGACCGCCATTACGGCGGTGAACTTCTCCCCGGTGGCAAGCAGCCTCTGAACCGCCTCGATGCCCGCATCCTCATCTGTTGACTGTTTGACGTTTGCATCTATGGCAAGTTTTCTGTTGATGCGAATGCCTTCTTTCTCGCAGGCAGCTCTGAATCCGTCCCAACGCAGGTGACTGCCGTCCTCCGCGAGTTTGGTACCGGCCAGGAAAGCAATTCTTTCATGACCGTGTTTCTTTAAAGAGTGTACCGCCTGTCGAATCCCCTCTGCATAATTGATGTCTACATCCAGGTCTCCCTGGGTCATGCAGGGGATGTATTTCATGAGACCCTTGACTTCTCCCGCTCTGACCGTTGCCAGGATCATACCGTCCAAACCTCTGGAAGCAAGATCCAGCAAACCGCCCTGATTAAGGAAATCGCAAAGGATGAAAGAAACAATGTAGCCGTACTGACCTGCCGTAAGCTGTGCGCCTTCAAGCATTTCGGTGTAGTAGCCGTTCTTCAGATTGTCAACCATGATGGCAACATGACGTGTTTCTTTTGTCGCAAGTCCACGGGCCACCATGTTGGGTCTGTAATCAAGTGCGGCTATGGCATCTTCGACTTTCTTTCGAACCTCATCCGACACGAATTTAGTGTTATTTACCACATTGGAGACTGTTGCAACCGACACGCCTGCATATTTTGCTACCTCTTTACGAGTGGACATCGCAACCCTCCGTGATTTTGTACAATTGTCACTCCGTTTACCCGAGTAACTACTCAAAAGTTAACATACGCGTACCCGTTTGTCAATACGATTTTGAGAAAACATTGATGGGGAATTTTCCGTTTCCGCCTCAAACCGCATATCGACGCGCCTTTAATTGATTTAAGAAAAATTTGGGCTTATAATCACAAAGAAGAAAGGATAAAACATGAAAAAACTCCCCTTTACTCTTACAGGTACAGTGACGCACGGCAAGGGCCTGGGCCACGGCTTCGGCGTACCTACCGCCAATATAATCCCCCGCGAAAGCATCGAAGGGCTTGAATTCGGGGTTTATTACTCGCGCATTACCGTTACCGACAGTCCCGGCATCGAAATTGCCGGCGAGGTTGCTTTCTTCAATGCCATCACCAATCTCGGCAAGCGCCCCTCCGTTAGTGACGGCGAGACCGTCAATGCGGAGAGTTTCATATATGACTATCAAGGAGACCTCTACGGGAAGGAAATAAGAGTGACACTGTTGGAATTCAAACGCCCCGAGGAGCGTTTTACATCCCTCGAGGCGCTGTTTGATAAGATTCATAAGGATATTGAGGATGGGAAGAGTTATTCGTATCCCTTGAGTGCTTCCCTGAGTTGATCTATAACATAAAGAAAATGTCTGTAAGTATTTTCTCTGATGAGCCTCAGCGCCGGCATGCGTACATAATTTTGGGCATTCTGACGATTGACCGGGCTCGTTTTTTCACCTATCATATCATCACAAGATAAGTATATTTCTTCGGCATTCTGCCAACATAGGGCGCCGATTCCGGTTCCTGATGAAATCCCTGCTTAAATAAACTTATATAGGGAGCATCGGGTGCTCCCGGAAAGAGGTGCTATTGAACCATAACAATCTGACTATCCGCAACTTCTTTATTTTCGGAGAAGTCATGCGGGACACCGAGCTGTGTCGCAAGTTTCTTGAGACACTGCTGCAGACGCCTGTAGGTGAACTTTCAGTATCTGAGAACGAAAAGCAACTCAAGTTCACCAAGGACGGCAAGGCCATACGCCTTGATATTTACGCCGAGGAGAAAACCACCGGCAAGATCTATGACACGGAGATGCAGAACTTAAACGGGCATTCACGCGAATCTTTGTGTCTTCCCAAACGAAGCCGTTTCTATCAGGCTCTCATCGATACACGCCAGATGGAAAAGGCACAGGACTACAGCGAACTGAAAGAGACGGAGATCGTATTTATCTGCACTTTCGATCCTTTTGGGAGGGGCCTTGACAGGTACGATTTTGAGAACGTTTGCAAACAGCTTCCGGAACTGAAACTTAACAGCGGAACGAAGAAGACATTTATCAACACATCCGCAACAAACGGCAGGATTCCGAAAACCGTCAAGAATCTGTATGAGTACATCAACACAGGGTTGGTCAGCGACGCGCTTACATCCGAGGTGGATCGGGCAGTCGAGCGTGCCGGGGCAGACAACAAGGTAAAGGATGAGATTATGAGATCTGAACTTATTCTGATGGACATGAGAAGAGAAGGAATGGCTGAGGGCCGCGCCGCAGGGCTTGAAGAGGGCCTTAAATTAGGCCGCGAGGAAGGTCGTGAGGAAGGTCGAAGAGCCACTTTGGTCAATCTGTTTCGTGCAGGCATAATTACCGAGGCCCAGGCTTGCAAAGAACTGGATATGACCTTGGAAGATTTCAAGCAGCTTTTAAATTGATATATCCGATTAATTAAAGAACGGGCGTCCGCTTTTTGGCAGACGCCCGTTTGTTTTTCAGATTACTCCGATAAGTCCGAGAAATGCAACCACAAATGTTACAAGAACTGCAAGAGAAACAAGGAAGAATCCGAGGTTGAATCCTGCTTTTCCGGTGCTTTCTTTGGAAGGCTCCACGAGTCTTGCCTTTCTGAGTGCGGTAACGATGGGCTTATAAAGCAAAAGTGTGATGCCTGCGTTGATACCGCCCTTAATGAGGTTAAAAGGCAGGAATATGGGTACAAGCATGTTGACCACGGTGGAACGGTCAACCTTCATGTAAAGGGGTGTGAGGATGTAGTTCCAAAGGATCATGCACACAGTCATGCAGATCATACCCAGGAAGAGGCCTACAAGCGCGCCCTTTCTGGTTCTGTTCTTCTTGTAGATTACAGTTGCGGGAAGAACAAAAGCACAGGTTGCGATCACGTTCATGGCAAAGCCGATTGGACCTGTGGTGCTTATGGTAAGCATTTCGATCAAAGAAACCAGAATTGAGATCAGTACGCTTGAAAGAGGCCCGAAGATAAAGCCCGCTATGGCAATGACCGAATCCTTGGGTTCGTAGCTTAGGAACCCTGCTACGTTGGGGATAACCTTTGCGATCACCACGGATACAAAGGCTAAGGCTGTGAACATTGCGACTACCGCAATGTACTTGGGTGAGAACTTTGTGTTACTCATAATGTTTTTCCTTTCTGCGATGGGTATCGCGAGAAAGAATCGAGCGCGAATGCACATAAAGAAAAAAGAAAGCCCTGTGAAAAAATCCACAGGGCAAATAAACGCACAAAACACGCCATCTTCTTTCATCCGGACTTCGAACCGTAATCGGCTCTTCACCGTCGGTGAGGGAATTTCACCCTGCTCAGCCACCTGCATTACAGGCGGGTCGCGGACTATACCGCCGGTAGGGAATCACACCCTGCCCTGAAGTCTGTCGAGGCACTCCGTGACTCGACAGCCCGCCCGGCGCTTGAGGGCCGCAACGCGAATCCATACGAGTAACAAAATGCTCGCTATATACTTTACTCTTACTTTTCCTTCTCGTCAAGCCTCATGGTCAGGCTTATACGTTTCTTTTCAAGATCTACATCCAGCACCTTCACATCCACGATATCTCCGACGCTGACAGCTTCCAGCGGATGCTTGATAAACTTATCCGTGATCCTCGAAATATGGACCAGTCCGTCCTGGTGAACTCCGATGTCAACAAAGACTCCGAAGTCAATTACGTTTCGTACGGTACCCTTAAGGATCATTCCCGGCTTTAAGTCCTTCATGTCAAGAACATCGCTTCTTAAAATGGGAGCGGGCATAGATTCTCTCGGATCTCTCGAAGGTTTCTCAAGTTCTTTAAGAATATCCGTAAGGGTGATCTCGCCGATACCAAGTTCTGCTGCCAGTGCTTTTTTGTCTTTTACCTTCTTTTCAAGGCTTCCAATGTCATTGACCATTTTGGTCGATTGTGTGGAATCTGCCGATTTTCCGGAGTCTCCCGCAGGAACCGCACTGTTTCCGAGAGCTTTTGCCAAAGCAGCACCCATGGCTGTATTGGTATTAAAGCTCATCTGTTTTGCAGGTCTCTGGGGCTTGGGGCGTTCTGCCTTAACGGGCTGTTTTGCTTTTTCAGCTGCACGCTTCTGAGCTTCGCGCACATCTTCCATGGAAAGGCCGAGTTTCTTTAAAAGCATCATTGCTGCGGCATAAGACTCCGGATGAACACTGGTATTGTCCAAAGGATTTTCACCGTCGGCAATACGCATAAAACCTGCACACTGTTCGTAGGCCTTGGGGCCCAGTTTCGGAACCTTAAGGAGTTCTTCTCTGGTTTTGAATTTACCGTTCTTTTCCCTGTATTCAACGATATTCTTTGCTATGGGCTTGCTGATACCGGAAATATACTCAAGCAAAGGTGCGGACGCGGTGTTTAAATCCACGCCAACCTTGTTAACGCAGTCTTCAACAACACCCGAAAGAGCGTTGCTTAACTTCTTCTGGTCCATGTCGTGCTGATACTGGCCGACACCGATGGACTTGGGATCGATCTTTACAAGTTCCGCCAAAGGATCCTGCAGTCGACGTGCCATGGATGCGGATGATCTCTGTCCCACATCGAAATTGGGGAATTCTTCCGTTGCAAGCTTGCTGGCGGAATAAACGCTGGCGCCTGCTTCGTTAACAATAACGTACTGAACGGGAGTATCGCATTCCCTGATAATATCAACGATAACCTTCTCCGACTCTCTCGATGCAGTTCCGTTTCCGAGGGAAATCAGGTTAACGCCGTATTTCTTTATCATTTTCTTGATTGTGTCCTTGGTTTCCGCAACCTTGTTCTGAGGCTCGGTGGGATAAACCACTGTAGTTGCAAGCACTTTACCGGTTGGGTCAACGACACAGATCTTACATCCGGTCCTGAAAGCAGGGTCCCATCCGAGAACGGTCTTGCCCACAATGGGAGGAGCCATTAAAAGCTGCGCCAGATTCTTTCCGAATACGTCGATGGCGCCGTCTTCTGCCTTCTCGGTAAGTTCGCTCCTGATCTCTCTTTCGATGGCTGGAGCAATGAGTCTGTCGTATGCATCTTCCACGGTTTCTTTCAAAATCGGTGTGGTAAACTCGTTGTCTTTGAGGATGACTTTCTTCTCAAGGAAGGTAATAATGCGCTCCACAGGCGCGTTGACTTTAACAGTCAATACCTTTTCCGCTTCGCCTCGGTTAAGAGCCAAAACCCTGTGTCCGGCCACTTTCTTCACCGGTTCCTCGTAGTTATAGTACATTTCGTATACGGTCTTTGCTTTTTCATCCTTAGCGGAAGAAGAAACGATTCCCTCCTCAAAGGTGGCTTCTCTTATATAAGTACGATAGTCCGCATCATCAGAAATGCTCTCGGCGATTATGTCCTTTGCACCGGCCAATGCATCCTCCGCGGTTTTAACTTCTTTTTCTTCGTTTATATATTTTGCGGCCTCGTTGATAACAGGCTCGGTTGCATTCATTTCAAGAATATAGTTTGCCAGGGGTTCAAGACCCTTTTCCTTTGCAACGGACGCTCTGGTCTTACGCTTGGGCTTATAGGGTCTGTAAAGGTCTTCCACCAGAACCATGGTCTCTGCCGCAAGGATCTTTGCCTTGAGTTCATCCGTAAGGGCACCCTGCTCTTCTATGCTCTGAAGCACGGTTTCTTTTCTTTCTTCAAGATTTCGAAGATAAAGAAGGCGTTCGTGAAGGTTTCTCAAGACCTCGTCATTAAGAGAGCCCGTAGCTTCCTTTCTGTAACGGGCGATGAAGGGAATGGTATTTCCTTCGTCAATGAGTTTAACGGCGGCTTCAACCTGCCATTTTTCGACCTTCAGTTCTTCTTTCAGTTTTAAAACAATATCCATATAAGTCTCTCCAAAAAAGTTATTTACGGTAAAAATTTTAACACAAGGCCAAAGAATAATCCACGGATTTCGCCAAAGACTTTCTTTATTGGGAAAAATACTGTAAAATAGTATTTTGAAGTATCGTCATTAAACGAAATATTCACGGAGAATGATATGGACCCTTATCTTTACGAAGAATCCAGACAAAGAATGGCCAGACTTGCCCGTAATTTCGGCATTGCGGCTCTTGTTTGTTCCTTTATGTTCGGCTCACTGTTTTTTGTTGTAATCGGTTTCGCCTGTCTTTCGGTGCTGATTGCCTTCCTTTCAAAGGGCAAAAAGCCACGTATTGACAATGCGGCCAAGGTCGGAATGGCTGCGGGCCTTCTTGGCACCGTAATTACTCTTGCGATGCTTGGGAACACAGTCTACAAGCTCTATAACGACGCCGATTACAGAAATAACGTAATCGAAACCAGCGAGAAAATGTACGGAGATATGTACCGCGAACTTTACGGTATAGACATTGCCGAAACCTTTAATAATTTTTTCGGAGGTAAAAAATGAACGAGTATAAACCAATAAGACCTCTGAAAGAAGCTGCACGTGCACAGCTCATCGGCCGCTACGGCATCGCAATCCCTGCGATTTTGATGATAGCGGCAATTCAGTTTATCACCATGCTCTTATCGGATTCGGGTTCCACCGGTTCTGTGGGCTCCTACCTTCTTAAATACGCAATCTCATTGATAATTGACCTGTTAATGGGCATCCTCATCTTTGGAAAGAGCCTGTTTTTCCTGAAGATAGCCAGATGTCAAACTGACGCAACCGTAAAGGATGTTTTCTTCGGATTTAAGAATAACGGCGACAAAGCAGTACTGGTGCAGCTCCCCTTCACCATAGTTTCCTTCCTTTGCAGCCTTCCCATGGTGCTGATCAATTTAGGGATTATCCCCTGCCCCACGGCCAAGTATTTCCATGCTGTGCTTATCTTCCTGGGGATACAGATCGTTGCGCTCTTTGTTGCCAGGCTTTTCCTGGGGCTTTCCTTCTATATCCTGGCGGACAGACCGAATCTTTCGGTGCCTGAAATCTTATCGGAAAGCATTCGTTTAATGACAAATAAAAAAGGCAGATTGTTCTTAATCTGCCTCAGCGTATTGCCTTTTATGATTTTGGGAGCCTTGGGTCTTATATTCGGTCTTCTCTGGGTCGAAGCTTTTTATCAGACTCTGCTTGCAGACTTCTATCTTGAGACCGTGGGCGAAACCCTCGGGGATCCCGTTAAGTCGCAGAATCCGGGCGACGGTTGCTCCACTTGAGATATTCATTGATAAAAAGATCGATATCTCCGTCAAGGACCGCGGTGGTATTGGTATTCTCGGCATTGGTCCTTAAATCCTTGACCATGGTATAGGGTTGAAGCACGTAGGATCTTATCTGGCTTCCCCAACCGATTTCTTTGATTTCACCGCGAATGTCGGAAAGTTTTTCGGCATTCGCTTCTTTTTGTATGAGATAAAGCTTTGCTTTTAACATCTGCATCGCTTTGTCTTTATTCTGATACTGGCTTCGCTCATTCTGACACTGAACCACGATACCCGTGGGAAAGTGGGTGATACGGATGGCGGATGATGTCTTGTTGACCTTCTGACCGCCGGCACCGCTGCTTCGGAATACATCGATCCTGATGTCTTCATCCGGGATGTCGATGTCGAGATCTTCCTCTATATCGGGCATAACATCTATGGAAGCGAAACTGGTCTGACGCTTGCCCTGAGCGTTGAAGGGGGATATTCTTACCAGTCTGTGCACACCCTTTTCGGACTTTAAATATCCGTAAGCATTAAGGCCGTTGATCTGAATAGTGGCATTCTTGATGCCGGCCTCATCGCCCTCGAGATAATCGAGTACTTCAACGGCGAAGCCCTTTTTCTCGGCCCATCTCAAATACATTCGATAAAGCATGGAAACCCAGTCATTGGCCTCTGTTCCGCCGGCACCCGAGTTTAACTTGATGATGGCGTTGCACTTGTCGTATTCACCGTTAAGAAGGTTGGCGATACGCATGTTTTCAAAGGTCTCTTTAAAACTGTCCGCCTCGGCCTGAACCTCATCGGCGTAGCTTTCATCGGTTTCTTCCGCTCCCATTTCGATAAGGGTAAGGATATCCTCGAACTGCTCTTTTAATTTTTTATAGGAATCCCTGATACCCTGAAGTCCGCGGAGTTCTTTCATGAGATTGTTGGATTTTTCGGGATTGTCCCAGAAGCCGGGAGCCTCCATTTCCATCTCAAGCTCTTCTATGCGCTTGCCCTTGTTTTCAAGGTCCAGGGACTTGCCCATTTCCTCAAGGGGTTCTTCGTATGTAAGGATCTCTGTTTTTATATTGTCAAGTAAAACCAAAATACACCTCTCGCAGACACTTATTTACGTCCGCAGCACTGCTTATATTTCTTTCCGCTTCCGCAAGGACAGGGATCGTTGGGATAAACCTTCTCCATATGGCGGACAGGCTCTTTCGCAAGAGTGTCGTCCTTGTTGGTTCCGGTAACCTTGGCTGCCTGCTCACGCTCCATTGAATAACCCACGCGGAGTCTCATAAGGATCTGAACGGTCTGCTCCTTGATGTTCTCGGTCATTTCCTCGAACATGTCGTATGCGGCACCCTTGTATTCCTGAACGGGATCCTTCTGTGCGTATGCCACCAGACCGATACCGTCACGCAGCTGAACCATGTCATCTATATGAACCATCCACTTACTGTCGATGGCTTTAAGAAGCACAATACGCTCAAGTTCACGGATGATCTCGGGCTGAGGGAATTCAGCCTCTTTAGCCTCATAGAGCTTGACTGCCTCTTCTTTTAACTGCTGTTTTAATTCGTTTTTCTTGTTGCCCCTGATACGTGAAGCGGTTACGGGAGCAATGGGAATTATGGAAAGAAGCAGCTGATTCAGTTCGCCGTAAGCCCATTCGTCCTTGTGCTGATCTTCTCCGATGACCTGATCCACGCACTTTTCAACGATGTCCGTGATCATCTTGTAGATCACGTCACGCATGCTCTCGCCTTCAAGAACTCGCTTTCTTTCGCCGTAAATAATCTCACGCTGCTCGTTCATGACCTGGTCGTATTCAAGCAGTCTCTTACGGGTCTCAAAGTTTCTTTCCTCGATCTTCTTTTGAGCGCGTTCGATGGCTCTTGAAACCATGGGATGCATGATCTCCTGGCCGTATTCAAGACCCAGAGCCTGGAACATGGATTTATAACGCTCGGAGCCGAAAAGTCTCATGAGATCGTCTTCGAGGGATATGTAGAATTTGGAAACACCGGGATCGCCCTGACGTCCGGAACGACCGCGCAACTGGTTATCGATACGACGGGATTCATGTCTCTCGGTACCTATAACCTTAAGACCGCCCAGCTCTCTTACGCCTTCGCCGAGCTTAATATCGGTACCACGACCTGCCATGTTGGTTGCGATGGTAACCGCACCCATCTGACCGGCGTCCGCAACGATCTCAGCTTCCATTTCATGGAACTTGGCGTTTAAGACTGTGTGCTTGATTCCTTTCTTTTTGAGGAGACGGCTCAGTTCTTCGGAAGCGTCGATGGTAATGGTACCGACGAGGATGGGCTGTCCGGTGGCATGGGTCTGCACGATGTCATTGACAATGGCATCCAGTTTTTCCTGACGGGTGATATAAATGGAGTCGTGCAGGTCGATACGCGCAACGGGCTTGTTGGTGGGAATAGAAACTACGTCCATGCCGTAGATATCACGGAATTCCTGCTCCTCTGTCAGTGCGGTACCGGTCATGCCGGCTTTCTTTTTGTATTTGTTGAAGAAGTTCTGGAAGGTGATGGTGGCAAGAGTCTTGCTTTCTCTCTTGATATCAACGTTTTCCTTTGCTTCAATGGCCTGATGGAGGCCGTCGGAATAACGACGACCGGGCATTATACGTCCGGTAAATTCGTCTATGATAATGACCTCGCCGTCCTTTACGATGTAGTCCTTGTCCTTCACCATAAGGGTGTTGGCCTTCAGGGCGGTGATGATACAGTGCTGGATCTCCATATTCTCGGAGTCAGCCAGGTTATCTATGCGGAAGAAGTACTCGGCTTCCTTTACACCGTGCTCGGTAAGGGTGATGACTTTATCCTTTTCATTTACGATATAGTCACCGGTCTCCTGCTGCACATTTCCGAGGATCATATCAAGCTTGCCCACATCCTCCATATCGGCGCCGCGATGGAGCTGCTTTGCGAGGATATCCGCCATCTGGTAGATGCTGGTGGACTTGGTGCCCTGACCGGAAATGATGAGGGGGGTTCTTGCTTCATCAATTAAAATGGAGTCCACCTCGTCGATGATGGCGTAGTTAAGATCCCTTAAAACCAGGTCCTTCTCATAGATCGCCATGTTGTCACGAAGGTAGTCGAATCCGAGTTCGTTATTGGTTACGTAGGTAATGTCGCAGGCGTAGGCTTCCTTTTTCTCGGCGGTATTCATGCTGTTTAAGGATACGCCTACGGTAAGTCCCAGGAATCTGTGTACCTGTCCCATCCACTCCGCGTCACGCTTTGCCAGGTATTCGTTGGCAGTAACAACATGCACGCCCTTTCCTTCAAGAGCGTTAAGATATACGGGAAGGATGTCGGTCTGGGTCTTACCTTCACCGGTTCTCATCTCGGCAATACGGTTCTGATGAAGAACTATACCACCCATGATCTGAACAAGAAAGTGCTCCGTGTGGATCACACGCTTGGTTGCTTCCCTTGCTACCGCATAAGCCTCAACCAGAATGTCGTCAAGAGTTTCTCCCTCTGCAAGGCGCTTCTTGAATTCCTTGGTCTTGTCCTGGAGTTCCTGATCGGTAAGTTCTCCCATTTTCGGACGCAAAGCATCGATAGCTTCCACCAGAGGCATGATGCGCTTTATCTCACGCTCGCTGTGCGTACCAAAAATCTTATCTATTATTCTCATTTAATGTAATATCCTTTCACGGGTTTACAAAATCCAAAGAATATTTTAACAGAATTAAAGGGCATATTCAACGCAAAAACAAGTCCCGTTTGTAAAAAATATGTAAACGTCTTTTGTCAAAATATGCGCTGTAAATCCCGACAAAAAAAGCGCGCCGCAAACGGGCGCGCCCAATTTATGATTTAGTATTCGCAAGCCTTTTCTTCGCCTGTAAGGACTCTCAAACCGCCCTGGCAAAGAGCAAGAAGTTCGTCTTCTCCGGGATATACAGTGAAGGGAGCGATCCAGCCTGCTTTTTCCTTTAAGGCATCACAGGTGGCCTTGCCGTATGCGATACCGCCGGTAAGGATGATCTGGTCTACCTTGCCGCCGAGTACGGTAGCCATGGCGCCGATGTCCTTTGCTACCTGATAGTGAAAGGCCTTAAATACCGCCATGGCCTTCTCGTCTCCTTCTTTGGCCTTTGCTTCAACGATTCTTGCGTCGTTGGTGTTAAGATATGCGTTGAAACCGCCGTTGCCCACAAGTTTCTTGTAAACTTCCTTCTCTGAATACTTTCCGGAGAAGCACATCTTTACAAGGTCGCCCGTGGGAACTCCGCCTGCACGCTCGGGAGAAAAAGCACCCTCTCCGTCAAGAGCGTTGTTAACGTCGATTACACGGCCGCCCTTGTGAGCACCTACGGAAACACCGCCACCCATGTGAACAACGATAAGATTAAGGTCCTCGTACTTCTTGCCCACTTCCTTTGCATAGCGCTTCGCTACGGCCTTCTGGTTAAGAGCATGGAAAACGGAACGTCTGGGAAGCTCCGGAACACCCGAATATCTCGCAATATCGGTAAGTTCGTCAACGACTACGGGGTCAACGATGTATGAAGGAATCCCGAGACTGTCTCCGATCTCTTTGGCAAGGATACCGCCGAGGTTAGATGCGTGCTGGCCCTGCTTACCGACGATAAGGTCATTGAGAAGTGCGTTTGAAACACTGTAGGTACCGCCGGGGATAGGCTTTAACATACCGCCGCGGCCTACGATAAAGTTAAGGGTCTTAAGGTCGAAATTCTTCTCCTTAAGGATGTCAAGAATCACGTTCTTACGGAAATCCTTCTGCTCAAAGATGGAGCCGTACCGGGCGATCTCTTCGGTGGTGTGTCTGAGGGTCTCCTCAAAAAGAAGGTTCTCGTCTTCAAAAACACCGATCTTGGTGGATGTTGAACCGGGATTGATAATTAAACTCTTGTATGACATTTTCTGCCTCCTGAATGATTATTCTACATGTTCTGTGCCACTACAGCGGCAAGTGCGATGGAGTTAAGCTTAACTTCCATGGTGTCGGAACGGGAAGTAAGGATAACGGGAGCCTTGGTACCTGTAAGGATGTTACCGTTCTTGCAGGGGATCATGTGAACCATGGTCTTGTAAACCAGGTTTCCTGCGTGGATGTCGGGGAATACGAGGATATTTGCGTCTCCGGCAACCTTTCTGTCAAGTGCACCCTTTTCCTCTGCTGCTTCTTTGTACAAAGCAATGTCCATGGAAAGAGGTCCATCCACAACGCAATCCTTGATCTCGCCTGCGTCCTGCATGCGGGAAAGTTCTGCTGCATCAACGGTGCAGGGCATCTTCTCGTTAACGGTCTCAAGAGCCGCAAGGATCGCAACCTTGTTGTCGGTAACACCGCAGGCCTTTGCAACGTCAACGGTGTATTCGATCATGCACTTCTTATCCTCAAGCGTGGGATAAGGAATAAATGCAACGTCGGTTAAGAACAAAAGTCTGTCGATTCCGGGAATTTCGA
>Ga0129306_1002072_pt1 | contig 19248 bp, 25 predicted proteins | sample P827metagenome_FD_94438 | JGI IMG/M metagenome (GOLD analysis project Ga0129306, IMG submission 94438) | Capybara group fecal microbial communities from Wisconsin, USA - P827 metagenome | ecosystem: Host-associated > Mammals > Digestive system > Large intestine > Fecal | place: USA: Wisconsin... | reverse complement strand
TTATGAACGCCTGCGGGCGGCGGGCATCCGCATCCCGCGGATGCTGGCCATCGATATGGACGCGGAGCGCATTGTGAAGGAATACATCGAAGGTCCCACCGTTTTTGACCTGGTCAGGGCCTGCTGGTGGGCGTGCTGTTCGGATTGACGGATTACGCCTATTGGCTCTACGTCACCGATCTGGGGGTGGACAGGGATTATACCCGCCGGGGCATCGGCAAACGCCTGATAAAAGCCGCCCATCAGCTGGCCGGCGGTGAAAAGGACATCGCGATCTATCTGATCGCCAACGAAAGCGCTGTGCCGTTTTACGAGAAATGCGGCATGAAGAGGGCCGACGATGTGATGAAGTACAATCACATCGAATGGACGGAGTTCACAGTGACGTGATTGCGCAAAAAACTGTCAGTAAATAAACAGATATGTTATGGGAATAAATTGTCTGAAAAGGCTTGACTCTCACACTATGGCAGGCATTACGATGGTCCTGAGCTCAATCATTCAGCTGAAGGAGGTACCGCCATGCTGAAAATCGGTGAATTTTCAAAGCTATCCAGAGTCAGCGTCAGAATGCTCCGTCACTATGATGAGATCGGTCTTTTGAAACCGGCTGAAATCGACCGCTTCACGGATTACCGGTATTACAGAGAGGATCAGCTCCCTGCTGCAGGGCGTATCGCCGCTTTGAAGGATATGGGCTTTTCCCTTGCTGATATCATCAGGATCCTTGAAGTTTATGATGACCGTGAAGAACTGGAGAAGTTTTTCGCTGCCAGGCAGAAAGAACTGGAGGCCTTATCAAAGGATACAGCTTATAAGCTGACGCTTCTGGACGCAGCCAGAAAAAGGCTGAGAAAGGAAGAAGACATGAGTTATAACGTAACCCTCAAAATCATCCCTGAGCGCTATGCCGCGACCATCCGAATGACCATTCCCCGCTATGAAGACGAGGGCATGATCTGGGGCAAGCTGGCAGAGGAAACCTGCCGGATGAATCTCGTGGAGGATGATCCCTGCCTTTGCGCGGTAACTTATCTTGACGGAGAGTACAAGGAAGAAAATGTTGAAATGATGGCCTGGAAGACCGTCAAGGGAAGCTATCCGGATACAGAGCACGTGAAGTTCCGCACGCTTCCGGAGGTTGCGGTGGCCAGCTGTACCTACCAGGGCAGTTACACGCAGATTACGGATGTTTATACCGCGGTGATTGCCTGGATGGAAGCGAACGGCTACGAGCCTGCCGAGCCGATGTTCAACATATACCACATCAGTCCGCATGAGACCCAGAACCCCGATGAGTTTGTGACGGAAATCTGTTATCCGGTAAAGAAGAAATAAGAAACGAAGACGCGACTTTTGCCCCGGCCTGTAAAAGGCCGGGGCCGTCGCCCGTCCCGATGAGGTTGTGAGATAAGAAATAAAGAACCCGGAGGACAATGCCGTGACTTTTGATTTCAAAAAGGAATACAAGGAATTCTACATGCCGAAGAACAAGCCTTCCATATTGACGGTACCGCCCATGAATTATATTGGCGTTCGGGGTCATGGTGATCCGAATCGGGAAGGCGGCGAATACAAACAGGCAATCGGTCTGCTGTATGGCATTGCCTTTACGATCAAGATGAGTAAAAAAGGGAATCATCAAATGAAGGGGTATTACGACTATGTTGTGCCGCCGCTGGAGGGATTCTGGTGGCAGGACGGCATATCGGGAGTCGACTATGCTCACAAGGAAGACTTCAACTGGATCTCTGTGATCCGTCTGCCGGATTTTGTGACAAAGGCCGACTTTGACCGGGCTGTTGAAGAGGCAGGAAAGAAAAAGAAGCAGGATTTCTCGAAAGTGGAGTTTCTGAACTATGATGAGGGATTATGCGTGCAATGCATGCATATAGGTTCCTATGACGATGAACCTGCTACCGTTCAGATCATGCATGAATATATGGAAGCGCAGGGCTATGATCTGGATATCACGGATCAGCGTTTACATCACGAAATATATCTGAGTGACGCAAGAAAAGTCATCCCGGAAAAGCTGAAAACCGTCATCCGGCATCCGATAAAGGAGCGATGAGAATGAAACTGAAAAACGTACTGATCGTTGTTAAAGATATCGAGAGATCCAAAAAGTTCTATCGGGATCTGTTTGGCCTCGAGATGGTCCTTGACAATGACGGAAATATGATCATGACAGAAGGATTGGTATTGCAGGAAGAAAAATACTGGAAAGCGTTCCTTGGGAGAGATATCATTCCTGAGAACAATGCCAGCGAACTATATTTTGAGGAACCTGATATTGAGGGTTTTATCGACAGGCTCGAAAAGTTTTTTCCGGAAGTGAAATACGTCAACAGACTCATGACACACAGCTGGGGACAGAAAGTCATACGCTTTTATGATCCGGACGGAAATCTGATCGAAGTGGGGACGCCGGTATAACATGGCGAATATCATAACTGGGATCAGAATCGTGCACAGCGTCGCCTTGCTGTTCTTTCCGGCATTGTCTCCGGCGTTCTTCGTGCTTTACGTTGCCGGCGGCCTCTCCGATATGATCGACGGTGCTGCGGCAAGGAGAACAGGAACCGTCAGCGAGTTTGGCTCAAGGCTGGATACGTTCGCGGATATCGTTTTTGCAGCGGTTTGCCTGATAAAGTTGCTTCCAATACTGGATGTTCCGGTCTGGCTTTATGTATGGTTTGCCGTCATAGCGATCATAAAGTTCAGTAGTATCACTGCAGGATATATTCGACAGAAAAAGCTTGTATCTGTGCATTCTGTATTGAACAAGGTTGCTGGATTGCTGCAGTTCGTTTTTCCACTGACACTGGCATTCATGGATTTGAGGTACAGTGCAGCAGTTGTCTGCATGGCTGCGACTGCAGCGGCGATTCAGGAAGGATTCACTGTACATGAAAAAAACTGCAGGTGAGGTACGCTATGAGCAAATATGAACCGTTATGGAATTGGATTCAGGAAAATGGTACGGACAGTTTCAAACTGACCTTTGGTGAGATAGAAAAGATTGCCGGCTTACCGATCGACCATTCCTTTTTGGCCTATAAGAAAAAATTGACCGAATATGGCTTCATGGTCGGAAAGATTTCCATGAAAGAGCAGACAGTTTCTTTTGAAAGACTGAAGAGTAAATCAATGCTTTCCGAAAAGAGGTGGATGAAATGAAGTTTGCCGAATACCAGGACCTGCTGCCATCAGAAATGCTTGAAACCGTACGAAATATTCATGCTGAATTATTGGCAATGGGTTTTACGGAAGAAATCAAGGAAGCGAAAAGCGGCCCTATTTTATCATACACGAAGGACAGGAAGGCCCTTCTCAACTACGTTTATAGGAAAAGCGGCATCAAGGTGCGGCTTTATGCTGCGGGAATAGCAGCTTATGAGGATTGCCTTGCCGTGCTCCCGGACAGTATGAAGGCAGAGCTGAAAAAAGCAACCGACTGTAAAAAACTGAACGGGCTGACCTGCACTCCTACTTGTCCCGGAGGATATACCTGCACGCTGGACGGTGAGCTGCTGAAAAAATGCCGCAGTATGGCGTTCCTTATGACGCTGAATCAAAAGACTGCCGGATATATACAAACGCTTATTCTGCGCGAGGCGGGCGAAAGATGAAATCCAGTTTGCGGAGGCTTTTGGCATGGGAAGGAATTTGTCTGAAATGTCATTGGAAGAGTTATGGGAATTATTCCCCATTTTTCTTGTTGCGCACGATGACCGGTGGAAAGACAGCTTCCATGAGATCGAGAAAACGCTGACCGGGCTTTTCGCCGGTCTGCCTGTTGTCCGGATCAGTCATATCGGAAGCACCGCTGTTCAGGGAATATGGGCCAAGAATATCGTTGATGTGATGGTTGAGATTCCTCAAAGCGCTGACATGAAAGATATGGCGCAGATATTGAAACAGAACGGTTTTACCATCATGTTCTCCGGGACAAACCGAATCTCGCTCAATAAGGGCTATACCAAAGATGGATTTGCGGACAAAGTGTATCATATCCATCTGCGATACGCCGGGGACAATGACGAGTTGTACTTCCGTGATTATCTGAATGAGCATCCTGCCGTGGCAAAAGAATATGAAGCGTTGAAGCTCCGACTTTGGAGACAATATGAGCATAACCGTGATGCTTATACAGATGCAAAAACCAATTTCATCTCCAAATGGACGGCAGAAGCACGAAAGGAATATGGAGACCGGTACTGACAAATCTTCGTTGTAGGAACAGGAACCGAATCATGCTGGCGGAGGAGAAAATGTTTAAATACGAGATGGTTAATCTGCCTAAGATCGCAATCATTGGCAAGGAAGGCTTATGCACGAAAGAAAAGAATGTGGTTCAGGATCTGTGGCAGCAAGCCAATTCCAATTTCAGTGAAATTGCGAATCTTGGAATGAAAAATGCTGACGGTTCTTTTGTCGGATTTTGGGGAGCCATGAGCGACGAGACACTGTCATTTTTGCCGTGGACGGATGATTTCTCAAGGGGATTGTATTTGGCTGGCATTGAAGTATATGAGGATACGCCAGTTCCGGACGAATGGGTAAAGTGGGTTATGCCGGCCAGAAAATATCTTGTGACAGAGGTAACTCCGGAAAGCTATGGAGGGACATTCCGAAATGTGATCGACAGTCTGATCCCGGAGCTTGGGTTGAAACTTGCAGGCGCTGTATGTGATTTTACCGAACCGGCAACCGGCCAGAATAAACTGTTTTTCCCCGTGGAGTGAAAAAATCTGGATTTGTCTCTTGACTCTCCTCTACGGGGAGGCCCTATGATGAGCGCTGAGGAGAGGAGGCTGACGGCATGCTGAAGATCGGTGAATTCTCCAAACTGTCACACCTGACGGTGAAGGCCCTTCGGTTTTATGAGAAGGAGGGCATCCTGCTTCCGGCGTCTACGGACAAATGGACAGGATACCGTCTTTATGAAACCGCCCAGCTGGAAGCGGCCGCAAGCGTCAAAGCCTACAGGCAGCTCGGACTGTCCATCGAAGAGATCAGGGCAATCCAGGCCGGGGCCGATGTCAGGCAGCTCCTGACCGAAAAGGCCAAAGCGCTGACTGAAGAAAAGCGCGTGATCGACAGCCGTCTCTCCATCATACATCATATACTGGAGGACAGAGAGATGAGGTATCAGGTTACAGAAAAAACGATTCCGGAGATGATCGTGTACTCTTCCGAAACCGTGCTGGCTCAGCACATCGACATCATGCGGTGGATCCCCTTAGTCGGGGAGGAATGCCTGAGACTGAACCCGGGAATGAAGTGCGCCGACCCGCCCTATGAATTCTGCGAATTCCTGGACGGGGAGTACCGGGAGACGGACGTGAAGATTCGCCACAGCGAAGCAGTAACCTCTGCGGGAAAAGAAAACGACCAAATCAACTTCCGCCGACTGCCTGCCGCGAAGGTGCTGAGCGTCTTTCACAAAGGATCCTATGATGGTATCGGTGAAGCCTATGCCTTCCTCATGCGGTATGCGGAGCAGAACGGCTTTCACGCAGCTGGACCGGCCCGGGAATGCTACATCGATGGTATCTGGAACAAGGAATCGGAAGAAGATTGGTTGACCGAGATCCAATTGCCGGTTGAGCAACAGATTCCAGTATGTCGAGATCGTAGTAATTCGTAAAGCTGGAATTCTGCTTGCCATAATGGAATTCCAGTAATATATAGTTCCGTACACATGCAAATTGGAGCTGAGAAAAAAGGAGAAAGCAATTATTGGCTTTCTGCTTTCTTAGCGAACGATCTACTAACCTTATATTGAAAACGCTGAAAAGTGGCTTGAAACAAAGCACTTCTCAGCGTCTTCTTTTGATTAGAAGATGGATTTTGGAGGAGGATTGCTAATAATTCTGCAAATTCCGTCCGCTTCCGTTGGAAAAACCACTATTTTCGGCTTTCCGCATATGCGGCGGACGGCGTGAAGAAATCATATAAAGCTTAAACAGGCTGAAAAGTGGCTTCACATAAGGGATTTCGATATGCCTGCCAGAAACCGGTCATCGCCCCGGCGATAGTATATTTTATTGGATTTCTAACCATCAGCGCGATTAGCAGCCGTGCTTGCTGGAAAATCTGGCGGACAACGATGCAAAGAAAAGCGGACGATCACGCAATCCACAAGCAAACTCTCATGACTTTTCACACCCGCAAGAGCCTACACTCGGCAAAGAAATCATCAAGAGAATGAACAGAATTACAACATCGTACAGTAGGAACCGGAACTATGAAAATAAACCTTTCAAACGAAAGACTCGCAAGTCAGGGATCCTTTGATTTATCCCTTACCTGCGAGTCTCTTTAGTCTGATTGCATTGGGTACGTCGTGTATGTATGATATGATGAGAGGATGAAGGTTAGCCGCTTCTTCTGCTCGATTTGTTTCTGTCAACTCTTCCACAATCCGTGGAGATTGCAATACTCATAGGCGGCCACTACTGCGTCACCCGGAGCAAGAACGAAGACCGCGGTGGGTTTATCGCCGGGATTCAGGGCTTTGCGCTGGCGTCCTTCTTTTGTTTCCAGTAGGATCCACTGGATGGAATGAGCTTCCTGCATGGGATGCTCCACACTTCCCACGGTGACGGTCACGGTCTGACCATCCACTTGTACCACGGGCACATGTTTTTCGCCTGCTCCGTCAGAAGTGTTGGGAACAAGTGGCTTCATTTCTTCGCCGCAGCAATGGCAGCGGACACCGGAATCCTGGATGTGGGCGATGATGTTGCCGCAATGCTCGCATTTGTAGAATGTCATGGAATACTCCTCCTTCATGATACGGATCAATAGTTCTCTGCATTCACTTCAAAGTAGCTCTGGGGATGGGCGCATACCGGGCATACCTCCGGCGCCTTGGTGCCAACCACGATGTGGCCGCAGTTGCGGCATTCCCACACCTTGACCTCGCTCTTCTGGAACACTTCCTGCATCTCCACGTTTTTAAGCAGCGCCCGATAGCGCTCTTCATGGTGCTTTTCAATGGCGGCCACGGCGCGGAACTTGGCGGCCAGGGCAGGGAACCCCTCTTTTTCCGCGGTAACGGCGAAGCCCTCGTACATATCGGTCCATTCATAGTTTTCGCCGTCAGCTGCCGCCGCAAGATTCTGCGCTGTATCGCCGATGCCGTTCAGTTCCTTAAACCACATCTTGGCGTGCTCTTTTTCGTTATCGGCTGTTTTCAGGAACAGGGCGGCAATCTGTTCGAAACCGTCCTTCTTGGCTCGGGAGGCGAAATAGGTATATTTGTTACGAGCTTGGGATTCGCCGGCAAAGGCGGTTTCCAGGTTCTTTTCGGTCTGCGTTCCGGCATAGGGATTCTTTTTCGGTGTTTCCGGCTCTACCTTCACAAATTTTGAGGCGGGCTGCTTGCAGCGGGGGCAGATGAAATCCCCGGTGAGGGGGCCTTCGTGGATATAGCCGCATACGGTGCATTTCCAGGTTTCCATGGTTTGTTCCTCCTTCTTTTTCGGCTCGTTAAAAGAAATGGTATTCAGCAGAAATTGAGCGTCCTCCCGGGGAAAACCCGGAGTATCGGCGAATTGCTTCAGCAAGGATGTCAGCACTTCGTTCGCGTTTCCGCTCTGGGGCAGCATATAACCCGCTTCCCGGATCAGGTCCTCCGCCATGACGCGGTTGGATCTGGCAATCGCCTCCGCCAGCGTTCCCGGAAGACCGGAGGCCATCTGCTCCTGCTCCGTTTTTGAGGATACCAGCTGCCGCAGGGAGGCAATCACCTGTTCGGTTTTTTTCTGCTGGGGAGGGTATTCCCTCGGCACCAGGCTGATCGCCCCGGCGGGGCACGCCTCTGCGCATGCGCCGCAGCCAATGCACTTGTCCTTGTCGATCACGCTGTTTTCTGTGTCTGACGCGCCGGTAGAGCAAACATACAGGCACAGGCAGTCTTTTTCGCACAGGCGAATGGTTCTTACCGCGTATTTGTCGCCCATCTCGTCAGCCCCCGATCTTTTCAAATTTCCGGCCGGGCACTTTGCAAACCGGGCAGCGTTCCGGCGGCGTGTCCCCGATGTACACAAAGCCGCAGATGGCGCATACCCATACGCCGGTGTTTTCCAGCATGGCGTCGCCTTCTGTTTTGTACCGGTTGAGCAAAGAAGACAGCATCCGCGTCACCTTTTCGCTCCACACGAGACTTCTCAGCGCGCCCCGATCCCGGTTTTCCTGGGCAGCGGCGCTGGCTGCGGGATAGCCTTCGCTCAAATCCCGGTTCACCTTTTCCAGCAGGGAATCGAACGCCGCGCTGTGGACCGGTTCCGCCTGTCCCTTGAGCCAGTCGGCCAAACGGGCAAAGGCAGCCGCTTGTTCAAGCAGATACTGCTTTTCGCAGCCCTTCGCCAGGTTGGAACATACCACACTCAGCTCCATGGCCGACAGGGGCCGCAGTTCATCAGGAAGCGAGGATAAGGAAGCGGCAGGCGCAGACTGCTGTGCGCCTTCGGGAAGGAAATCCGCTTTGCTTGCGCCGCAGAGTGGACACTTCCAGTCATTGGGAAGTGATTCCCAAGGAGGATTTTGGGCTTCGTCATACACATAGCCGCAGACTTGGCATACGTATCTCAGAGGAATACGCCTCCTTTCATGGGTCGGTCGTGCTTGCTGGGTGCGCCGTCCTTCGGCATGCGGGACAGATATAACTGACCTGTAAATCGTAGGACAGCAGTTCTTCGTCGGTCTGGGATTGGAGCAGCTTCGTCAGATCCTGGAAGCAGATGTCCGTGAGTTTTCCGCAGCGCCGGCAAACCAGATGATCATGGCGGATCATTTTGTCATACCGGTCCGGATGTCCTTCCACACATACTTTCCGGATGCGTCCTTCGCTGTGCAGCTGCGCCAGATTGTTGTATACCGTCGCCAGTGCCATCCGGTGTCCGCTGTCCCGCAGTGCCGCATGGATTTCCTCAGCAGTCATGTGCGCGGAGGATTGGAGAATCGTTTCCACGATCAGATCAGCGTTCTTTTTCATTGGGTTCACCACTTAGAATTATTCTAATTCTTATTATATTAGTCCCCTGTCAGTAAGTCAACTGTAACTTGAGAAAGGTTTGCGATTTTCATAGGACCATTCCAACATCAATCGTCTTACGGTGCTGCCGGAATTCATCAATACTGGAATAAATCCCGCATCGCTTGATGAGAATGGCTTCTATGAATGCTATGTATCAGAACGTTTTTATCATCATTGATAAGGACTTGACTAATGCTTATTAAGCGAACGATCTACTACCGATAACCTTAACAGAAAGACGCTGGAAAGTGGCTTGAAATAAGCACTTCTCAGCGTCTCCTTTTGATTAGAAGGTGGAGTTTGGAGGAGTATTGCTAATTATTCTGCAAATTCCGTCCGCTTCCGTTGGAAAAACCACTATTTTCAGCTTTCCGCATATACGGCGGACGGTAAGAAAAAACCACGCAAGGGTGAGCATACCTGAAAAATGGCGTCATATAAGGTTTTCGAGAGTTCCGCTGAAGGCCAAACATCTGTATTGATATCGCGGGTATTGTTAGATTTCTAATTGCCCGCACCAATAGCAGCCAACATCTCAGCCAATTTTGGCGGACGACGATGCAAAAAAAGGCGAACGGTCAGGCTCCCGCCGATAATTCTCAATTGATTTTGCAAGGCTGCCAATTTAAGCAGGTGCATTTCAAACTTGGATTTTATTCCAAATCAAAGAAAAGCGAACTTAATTTTTATTCTGTTTTCGCTTGATTGATACTTGAATTTTGTGCATAATAGATGCTGCGAAAACTGGAGGTGATCCTGATGCTCAAACGAAAGGTCTACCGTGAGCTTCTCCAATGGAAGGAACAGCGCCACACCGAACATATCAAAAAGTGTCTTCTGCTGAAAGGTGCCCGGCAGGTTGGCAAATCATTCATCGTCGAAGAGTTTGGCAAAAAGGAATATGCTTCTTTCCTCAAAATTGATTTCTTCCTCCAGCCGAACATGAAGGGGGTCTTTGAAGGGGAACTTACATCTGATGAAATTCTTAAGAGAATGACAGCATATGTGAGGGATTTTGAGCTGATCCCCGGCAACACACTGATTTTCCTGGATGAAATCCAGTGCTGCGGCAATGCCAGGACCGCGGTAAAATATCTTGCCATGGATTTTCGTTTTGACGTCATCTCTTCCGGCTCCCTGCTTGGTTTAACATACGGTGAAGATGACCACGAAGCTGTAGAGATTCCTGAATCTGTGCCGGTCGGATATGAGACTCAGATCACCATGCATTCACTTGACTTTGAGGAGTTTCTCTGGGCAGATGGATATGACTCAGCAGCCATTGATACACTGAAATCATACTATACCTCTGGAGCAACCATTCCTGCAGCCGTTCACGAAAAATATGAGAGCCTTTTCCGCGAATTCATCGTGGTCGGCGGTATGCCGGAAGTGGTAAACGATTATGTGCAGCATCATGATTTCAATAGGGTTGACAGGCTTCAGCAAGACATTCTGGCAGAATATCGGGATGATATTGCAAAGCATGCAAAAGGCAAGGAAAAAGTGCTTGTGCGGATGTGCTATGATGCGATTCCTATCCAACTGATGAAAGAACAGAAGAAATTCCAATACTCAACTGTCGAACGCGGTCAAACCAGAAAGAAATATGGCGGAAGCGTTCAGTGGCTGAAGGATTCTGCTATGGTTCAGGTCTGCTATAATCTCAATGAACCCTATCTGCCCTTAAAAGCGAATGCCAATGGGGATCAATTCAAGCTCTACATCAACGACACCGGTTTGCTCTGCTGCTCCTATGGTTTTGAAACGAAGCTTGCTGTTCTGAACGACACCATCACTGGAAATGCCCGCGGAGGTATATATGAAAACGCCATCTCTGAATGCTTGATCAAAAGGGGCTATTCTCTTTATTACTATAAGCCGGACAGTGTACATGAGATTGAATTCTTTATTGAACGCAGCGGAGCAGTTATTCCGATTGAGGTTAAGGCAGGAAATCGCTCAACTCCGTCCCTCAATCAATACATTGCACGTTACAGACCTCCATTTGCTTATAAATTGACGAATACGCAAAATGGCAGGGTGGATGGAAAAATCACGCTCCCACACTATATGGTCATGTTTATTTGATCTATTTGAATCTTAGTTGCAAGCATCTCACAGCACCCGTCTGACACTGAACAGACAGGTGCTTTTTTGGACAAACATCAATCCGGTTTTCGACAAATCTGGGATCGGATCCCGGATTTGCCATAAGCCATCTTCTCACGCCGCGAGAAATGGAGTTTACTAATACTTTACTGTTACGCGATTTTTGATGGTATTTTATAAACGTGATATCGGTCATCTTGCTAATTTTGGCGTACGCTGTGGGAAAATGTCCTACCGCCTCCGATTAGCTTGTCTAATCGCACCAGGGTAAAAGAAGGGGTTTTATCTAGCAATACGACCTGCATTTCTATTTTTTGCAAAATGGTACTGTAAACAGCCGAGTTATTCTACCAGCGATTATGAGGATCTGTAGGCTTTTTGGTGTGATGATCAATTTTCTGAATTCATTAAATGCTATCCGAGTGGGTAGCTTTGACATCATGATGTCAGGTCGGAAATAAAGGTTCTGGTTCTGGTCCCAGCGAAAGTCATCAAGCAAATGTAAGCAGATAATAAAATATCACACATAACGTTCCAGACACGTAAGAAAGGATTAACTGTGCTGAAGCGCGCAATTAGAATATGAAAAAGAGAGAGCCGAAACGTTGGCTCTCTCTTTTTCATATAAAGCGACGGTCTTCTATGCATTGATTATGACGATTCGTCTCTCTCAAAGAATTTGACGAACAAGCTATATCCACAGCTTCCTGAAGCGGATTTCAGTGTTCAATTCCCATAAGGGTAGATAGAACGGTATTGACGACGACAACTACAACTTTGGTTTTGAGTCTCAATCCCCATAAGGGTAGATAATAGAACATTATGACATCAGCGGTTAAAGCTACAACTTCAAGAGGAGGAATCGAGAATGACAAAGATGGAGAAGGAATCCTTAAAGCGCACAATGAGAGGCTATAAGCATTTCAATAACGCACTTAGCCCCTGTGAAGGCTGCTGCTACGGCCCCTGTGTCAGCTTCTGCATGAAGAAGATCCTGGGCTATAAGGGTGAGGAGGTGCCTGCCTGTGTACGCTGACCATGCAAAGCTTAACCGATGTAAGAAGCTGCTGGAGACGCCGGTGAAGGTGGACCGGAACAAGGAGCCGCCCAGATGCAGGCTCTGTCCCTACTATCAGCCGGACTTCCGGTACCGCAGGTGCCTCTTCTCTGCCTGCCCTTATGGGAAAGACAGAAACACCGCCTTCCGAAGAAAGCCGCTTCGGAGGGAGAAGATCATCTGCAAGGAGGTGGGTGGTATGAATGCATGATTATTTCTACGGAGTACAGTCCGGACAGTTCTCATTCATCCGGATTCCGACGCTCCTCTTCACCGATGATCAATACAAATACGTCTCTGCGGAGGCCAAGATCCTGTATGGCATTCTTCTGGCCAGGATGGATCTCTCTGCAAAGAACGGCTGGATCGATGACCAGGGCCGGGTGTATATCATCTGCACACTCTCGGAGATCATGGAGAAGTTGAACTGCGCTGATAACAAGGCCACGAAACTGATGATTGTGAGGCTCAATAATCGAACTGCCTGTAGTAACGTCGGATCGAGAGCGGGTGACGCAGGAACAGCTCCATATAGGCGTCCACGCGATTGTTGACCGCGTGCATCACGAGATGCGAGATGCTACCGCGGAACTCCTTTCGAATTCCCTCCAGCTCCAGCTCGGCCGTGTCGATGATCGTGTAGTTGGCGCAGACACGAGGCAGAAAGCGCGCGACGCGTTCTGCAAGCGGGCGCTGTTCGTCCTCGCCGATGAAGAGCGTGACGGGTGTGTCGGCGACGATGATCTCCTGCATGCCGTGGAAGAACTCCTGACAGCTGATAGACTTGGTGCGGATCCACATCTGCTCTTCCCAGTAGCACATGGCGTAGGAGTAGGTGGCTCCGTACTGGTTGCCCGAGCCGATGAAGTAGTGCGGCAGATCGGGCCGCTCGCGGTGGAAAGCGACTGTCTTTTTCGCGTACTCATATGCCCAGGCGTCCGCAGCCTTTTCTACCTCTGCCAGCGCGAGGGCGAGATGGGCCTCGATCTCGCAGTTGTACTCCTCATAGGCGGCGAACTCGCCGTTTTTGTACATGAGATAGTTTGCGACCATATAGAACTTCAGCTGCTCGTTCTTAGGATAGAGGATCAAATAATCCTGCTTGTCCGGCGCAGTTAGTGTCGAACCCGGCGTGTCGATAAAGGCGAAGATCTTGCCTCCGATTTCCCGGACGCGCTCGACGAGCCGCACCATCTCCTTGGTGTCGCCGGAAACCGAGGAATAAATGACCACGGACCGTTCGGTAAAGCGGCGGTTGCCGGTGGTGAGAAACTCCGCGGCGTTTTCAACATAGATGGGCAGAGAAGAGCGGCCGCGCATATAGACCTCCACCTGCATGGCGGAAGCATAGGTGCCGCCGATGCCGATAAAATAGATACCGTCAAAGCCTTCCTCCCAGATTCGGTCGATAACCGCCTCAATCTGGGGACGGAGCGCCAGAGCGCCCTGCACGCTTTCAATCGCTTCTTTTTCATCAAAATTGCGAAGGCAAGGACCCTCTGTCTCCTGCCATTTTTTCGCTTCAAAACTCATAGTATGACTCCTTAATAGAATTCTCCGTCCGTCTCCAGTCCGAGGAAGAAACGGAGTGCGGTCTGAATAGCCCGGTCCCAGTATGGCCAGGCATGCTCGCCCGGCTCGATCTCCGGCAGCATCCCTGCGCGCGCCTCGTCGACAAAACGGCGGAAGTCCAGCACGCCCGAAAGAGCGGCGATCGTGCCGAAGCGCTCCGGTCTGCGCAGACGCCCTGCGTCAACGGAGGGATTGGAATAACCGTTCATCTCTGTGCGGCGGCTTTACCATCCGCCGAAATAGCCCAGCGTCACGGTAGCGTTTGCCGCGCCCTTTGCCATACAATCCTCCAGCGGCAGTCCTTCAACAAGGCCGAAAAGGAACCCGGCGATATAGCTGTCGCCCGCGCCCATCGTGTCGACGAGCTTTTCGCAGGGGACGATGCCGAAGCTGTGGAAGTGCTCTCCGTCAAAGCAGAGGCTGCCCTTCTCGCCCAGCATCGCGACGACCAGCCGCGGTCCTCGCGCATGGTAGTCTCTCATTTGCTCGCGCAGCGCACCGGTATCCCCTCCGTCGCTGGAGAAAAACAGTACGTCCGTAAAAGGCATGGCCGTCTGCGCTGCCTCATCCTCGGGGCGCGTGGCGCAGTCGAAGGCTGTCTGCATCCCGCGGCGCTTGAGCTCGCAAAACTGACCCTCCACCTTGCCCCAAAGATCGCAGATCACCATATCGTGCGTGCAGATGAAGGAAAGATCGTCCTCCGAGAGCACGTAATCGGAAAGCACGCCCTCGTCGTAATCGCCGAAAACGCGCTCTCCGTCAATCAGACTGACCTGCGTGACGGCAGTCTTTCCCTCGCGAACGGACAGGTGCGAAACGTCTACACCCTTCTCGGCAACGGCGCGGCGCATCAGCGCGCCAAAATCATCATTCCCGACCGGGCCGATATAGGAGGCCTCGCCGCCCAGACGCACGGTGTAGACGGCCATATTGACCGGACCGCCGCCCGGATAGGCTTTTCCGCCCTCCACATTTTGATAAAAATCCACGCAGTTGCTTCCAACCGCAGCAAGTTTCATGTTCTCACCTCTCAAAGCAGCAGACGTATCCTGTCTGGCCGCAGGATCACGCGGTGGTTTTCCCTCAGAGATCCATCGTTCTCATACCCGAAGCCGCGGACCTGGATCAGCGCTTTTCCTTCCGCCTTTTTTGGACTGGTCCATATCTTACTCCATAGCACGGCATTTGAGAACCCCTCTTTTTCGGGGATCACAATGCCGTGCTTTTTTCGTTTCCGGAGTCTATCCGGATCATCATTCAGGATATGGAGGATCCCTATGAGTAAAGACATCATTATCATCGACGGCGTTCGCTATCACAGTGACCGCCCTTCATCCTGCCGGGGCTGTTACTTCTGGAAGAACCGGAAGGTCGGCTGCACGCTCGGCAAGGAAAACTGCTACTACCTGGCAGAGTCCCCCAAAAAGAAAAGCCCCTGTGAAGGCTGCAGCTACGGCCCCTGTGTCAGCTTCTGTATGAAGAAGATCCTGGGCTATAAGGGCGAGGAGGTGCCTGCCTGTGTGCGCTGACAATGCAAAGCTGAACCGCTGTACGAAGCTGCTGGAGACGCCGGTGAAGGTGGACCGGAACAAGGAGCCGCCCAGATGCAGGCTCTGTCCCTACTATCAGCCGGACTTCCGGTACCGCAGATGCCTCTTTTCTACCTGCCCCTATGGGAAAGACAGAAACACCGCCTTCCGAAGAAAGCCGCTTCGGAAGGAGAAGATCATCGGCAAGGAGGTGGGTGGTATGAATGCATGATTATTTCTACGGAGTACAGTCCGAACAGTTCTCATTTATCCGGATTCCGACGCTTCTCTTCACCGACGATCAGTACAAGTACGTTTCTGCGGATGCCAAGATTCTGTATGGCATTCTTCTGGCCAGAATGGACCTCTCCGCTAAGAACGGCTGGATCGATGACCAGGGCCGGGTGTATATCATCTGCACTCTCTCGGAGATCATGGAGAAGCTGAACTGCGCCGATAACAAGGCCACGAAGCTGATGAATGAGCTTGAAGACAAGTGCGGTCTCATTGAGCGTAAGCGCCAGGGCCTAGGCAAACCAAATCTGATCTACGTAAAGAACTTCCTTCCGGTGGATAACTCTGTGGAATCACGATTCAAGACTCGTGAAAATCACGATTCTGGAGTCGCGGAAATCACGATTCAGGACTCGTCAAAATCACGACCAAGTAATAAAGAAGATAAATATATTGATCTTAGATATACAGAGAATCCTATCTATCCGGGATGGGATGCGGATAGAATGAGCGATTATGAGCGCTATAAAGAATATTTCCGAACAGAACTGGAGCTCGACATTCTCATTCTGGACCACCCTGCTGAGAAGGAAACACTTGAAGGAATCTTGGATATTCTGGCGGAGACCTGCAGCACAAACAGGAAAATGATCCGCATTGCCGGGGACGACAAGCCAAAGGAAGTCGTAAAAGGCAGGCTGATGAAGCTCGATTCCCTGCACATCCAATACGTCCTGGACTGTCTGCATGAGAATACTTCTGATGTCAAAAACATCTTCAGTCCTCACAAACTTGTTTGGAACGGCGATTTCTATTACATGGTCGGCGTATTCGACAGTAAGAGGGTCGGGACCTTCCGCCTGGACCGGATCCTGAAGCGGCCGGACATTCTGGAGGAGGATGCTCTTCCCTTCCCAGCAGACTTTGATTTTGAGAAGCATCTTCAGACAAGCTTCCGGATGTTCGGAACCAAATACACAACAGTGGATCTCGTCTGCACGAACGATTTGATGGATGCGATTCTGGACAAGTTCGGCAAGGACGTCACCACCTACGCCTATGACATGGAGAACTTCCGCGTTGAGACGGATGTTGTTCCCGGGACGGTATTCTATTCCTGGGTGTTCGGCTTCGGTGGAAAGGTCGTCATCAACGGATCGGCTGATGTCAAAGAGCAGTACAAAGAGATGGTCCTGAAGGCGGCAGAAAGGCTTTAAGAAAATGGCTGAGAATATGGTCAGGCTTACAGCGATGACTCCGGAGATGTATCACCGCTATTTCAGAGAATATGAAAATGATCCGGATCTGTACCTGGATAAAGACAAGTATACTGCCTATACATACAGTAAAGAAAAGGTGGATCAGTACATTCAGCGTCAGGTCAATCTGAAACGGATCCCGCTTGCGATTATGACAGGTAATGAAATAGTCGGTGAAATCATTATCAAAAACATCGAAGAGCACAAGTGCGCGACCATGGGCCTTTCTTTGAAGAATGCCCGGTACAAAGACCGGGGAATCGGAACACAGGCGGAAAAATTGGCCATTCAATATGTCTTCCGGGACCTTGACATTCCGACTTTATATGCGGATTTGATACAGACCAACACCAGGAGTCAGCATGTTTTGGAAAAAGTCGGCTTCACTTTGACTCATAAGGACAAGGATTTCAAGTACTACCGCATAGACAGAGACATGAATATAGAACTCAAGAAAATGGAAACAGACGATGAGATCAGAGGCAAAGCCTATGTCCATTGGAAGTCCTGGCACGAGGCTTATCCGGGTCTTGTAGATCAGGGATATCTCGATGCCATGACGCTTGAAAAGTGCGAAAAGATGGCTTACAGCTGGCCGGACAATCTTATCGTTGCAAAGGACAATGGCCGCGTCATCGGTTTTGTCGGATATGGTGATCGTGGTGATGAAGCCCCGTATACCGGAGAGATCTTTGCCCTGTATGTGCTGGCAGAGTATTACGGAAAAGGCGTGGCACAACAGTTGATGAAAGCAGGGCTTCAGCAGCTTGCGAACTACCCGCAGATCTGTCTGTGGGTACTGAAAGAAAATAAAAGAGCCATTCGTTTCTATGAGAAATGCGGCTTTGTCCCAATCGGAGAAGAGCTGGTCAGCCCGAATATCGGCGCTGCAGAAATCAGGATGATCTTAAAATGTGAAAGTTAATCCGGAGGCATATTATGCTTGATAATAAAGGATTTGACCTGTGGGCAGACGGTTATGATAAAACCGTAGGCTTATCTGATAAAGAAAACACCTACCCCTTTGCCGGATACAAGGATGTGCTGGGAACCATCTATAAGACTATCATGAAGAAGCCGAATGCTGTTGTTCTGGACATCGGTTTCGGCACTGGCACGCTTACAACGAAGCTGTATGAAAATAGCTGTACGATCTATGGCCAGGACTTTTCAGCACGGATGATCGAACTGGCTTCCGAAAAGATGCCGGGCGCTCATCTATACCAGGGTGATTTCACGCAGGGATTGGTGGAGCCGCTTCAGACGCAGAACTATGATTTCATCGTTGCGACCTACTCTCTTCACCATCTGACCGACGAACAGAAAGTTTCCTTCCTGAGGGTGCTGCGTGATCATCTGAATCCCGGTGGACAGATTCTGATCGGTGATGTTGCTTTTGAAACCAGAAGCCAGTTGGAACAGTGCCGGAAAGACGCGGGTGACGAATGGGATGACGAGGAAATCTATTTCGTTGTGGACGAGCTGAAGAAGGATTTCCCTTCACTCGCATTTGAACAAGTATCTTACTGTGCCGGTATCCTCTCGCTGGCTTTAGAGACTAATATGAAGCAGATTTTTGAATCAGACAAAATCAGCTTTGTTGAGGTGTCAGAGTGCCTGGTAAATGATTATTTGACCATGGTCAATGATTATGAAAATGTCAACCGATTCATTGGTGGCAAGAAAAAATCATTTACAGTGGAACAGGAGCTTCAGTGGGTCCAGGAAAAGCTGGAAGAAAAAGCCCTCGTCTTCTCTATGATCGACAAGGCAAGCGGAAGATTCATCGGAAATATTGAGCTAATGGATCCAAACGACTCCGAGGGAGAACTCGGAATCGCAATCACTGCGGAAATGCAGGACCAGGGACATGGGACAGAGGCTGTTCTGGCAATGGTGAATTACGCCATAGATCATTTGGGTCTAAAGAGAGTCTTTTTAAGAACGAACCCTCAAAACGCCAGAGCGATACGGGTTTATGAGAAGTGCGGCTTCAGGAAATATAAACAGGATTCCGAGCATGTTTATATGGAAGTGATGCGATAACTTCCCGTTTGTCGGGATGACGCACTCGGAATTTGTGGAGGAAACAGAATGTCATTTAATATGATGCCTTGTTCTGAAGAAGACGCTGAATTGATTGAAGAACAGGCCAGCCGGGCGTTTGATACCATCGCTCCGCCCGAAGAGGCTGCCGAGGAAGAAGAATTCGTGTATAAAGTCACAGATGAAAAAGGAAGCCTTCTCGGAGGGTGTATTCTGGCTGTCGATGCACGGAAAACAGCGTCGATTTTCGATCTGTGGGTGGAGGAAGCATACCGCTGTCAGGGAATTGCTTCCGCGCTGATCCAAGAGGCCGAGAAGAAAGCAAGAGAGCTTGGCTGCTATCTCGCCATGGTCGGCACTTTCGATTTTCAGGCAAAACCGTTCTAC
>Ga0129306_1002071_pt1 | contig 19251 bp, 11 predicted proteins | sample P827metagenome_FD_94438 | JGI IMG/M metagenome (GOLD analysis project Ga0129306, IMG submission 94438) | Capybara group fecal microbial communities from Wisconsin, USA - P827 metagenome | ecosystem: Host-associated > Mammals > Digestive system > Large intestine > Fecal | place: USA: Wisconsin... | reverse complement strand
TGGAATTCCCCGATTTTAATACTTTTACAAATACACTTCCTGCGATAGCAGCCGCAGCACCAACGGAAATATCCTGTCCGCCGCAGGCTGCTGTTACAAGTGTCATACCCATTGCAAGGACTGCAAGTTCACTTGCGCCGTTTATGATACTTATAAGGTTGCCGGCAAGTACCACGTTGCCGTCATTGTTGTGCATGATCCCAATGCTAAAAAACCCCGGATCTCTAATGAGATTAAATATTACAAGAAGAGCGATGGCTATAACCGGAATGGTTAACTGGCCAAGTCCATTAAATTTCTTAAGTTTCATGATCAGCCCTCACCCCCTGCTATAGTCTTCATTACCTCTGCCTGGTTAAGCTGACTGCCCGTAAGCTCGCCTACAATATGTCTGTCTCTCATTACGATAAGACGGCTGCAGGTACGGAGCATCTCTTCTACCTCAGAGGAAATAAATGTAACGCTGACGCCTTCTGACGCAAGCTTAAGTACCAGCCTTTGTATCTCAAGCTTTGTTCCTACATCGATACCTCTTGTAGGCTCATCAAGAATAAGATAATCAGGATGAGTAAGAAGCCATCTTGCAAGGATAACCTTCTGCTGGTTTCCGCCGCTAAGAGAGCCAACGGGTGTCTCTCTGCTTGCTGTCTTAATATTAAGTACTTTTATATACTCGTCAGCAAAGCTTTCTGCTTCGCTTCTGCTTATTGGCTTAAAGAAGCCGTTCATAACCTGAAGGGCAAGGATAATATTTTCTCTTACAGAAAGTTCTGCTATAATGCCGTCTCGCTTTCTGTCTTCTGCCAGATAGCCGATACCGTTTTTCATAGCTTCAACAGGCTTTGTAATCTTTACGTCCTTGCCGTTTACCTTGATATGTCCGCCTGTTACCTTGTCTGCTCCAAAGATCGCTCTTACGCTTTCGCTTCGCCCGGAGCCAAGAAGCCCTGTAAAACCGTTTACTTCGCCCTTTCTTATCTGAAAATCAAAGGCGAGAGCCTCAGAACTTGAAAGACCTTTTGCCTCATAAAATATTTCCTTTTCCGAGGCCCCCAAAGATTCACTCTTCTCAAAATCGGAAAGCTCGTCAAGTTCCTTACCCATCATCTTTGCCACAAGTTCTACCTGCGGAAGTTCTTCGCAAAGGTACTCTCCCACAAGCTCGCCGTTACGAAGTACGGTGATGCGGTCGCTTACCTCATAAACCTGTTCAAGGAAATGTGTAACAAATATAATACCAACGCCCTGTGCCTTAAGGTCTCTCATAAGGTCAAAGAGCATATTAACTTCTTTGTCATCAAGTGAAGATGTGGGCTCATCAAGGATAAGCACCTTACACTTCATATCTACGGCTCTTGCTATAGCCACCATCTGCTGTACCGCAAGTGAGCAGCTTCCAAGGATCTGCGTTCCTCTTGCGGGGATACCAAGCTTATTTAATATCTCATTTGCTTTCTTTTCGTAATCTTTATGTTTTATCCATACCGAATCTTCTCTGCCGATATACATATTTTCGGCCACAGTAAGGTTCGGACAAAGGGTTATTTCCTGATAAACCGTGCTGATGCCCTTATTTGCCGCATCCTGCGGAGAATGAATGACAACAGCCTTGTCTTCAAGGGTTATCTCTCCGTCTTCCATCTGATATACTCCCGTAAGAACCTTGATCAGAGTGGATTTTCCGGCACCGTTTTCTCCCATAAGGGCATGGATCTCACCTTTTCTGAGGGTAAAATCCACATTGTGAAGCGCCAGAACGCCGGGAAAACGCTTTTCAATATGTCGCATTTTCAAAAGCTCATCATTTGGCATTCCCTATTCCTCCCATTTTATCTTATAAGGGCCGCCTGCTCACATTTTTAGAGCAAACGGCCCTTAAATTTTCCTATGACTTAAACTAAATTATTCACCTAAACCATAAGTATCGATATCGCTCTGTGTAAGTGTCTTAGCGTCAAAGCCCTTCTCTTCGTTGATGATCTTCTTTGATGCAGGAGTCTTATTGTTCTTGATAAGATCGCTGATAACACCTGCCTGGAATGGTGAACACTGTCCATCGTAGTTCCAAGCACCGCTAAGAAGTTCACGAAGTGCCCACTTGTTGCAGTCAAAGCCCATAACAACAACCTTGCCGTCAACACCGTGTGTGATACCTGCTTCGTCAAGAGCTGCTACAGCACCCTTAGCCATACCATCGTTCTCAGCATAGATTACGTTGAAGTCTTCACCGCTGTTGATAACGGATTCAACGATCTTCTTAGCCTCTGCCTCGTCCCATGTAGCTGTCTGCTGTACAACCTTTGTCATCTTGCCTGATGCGAACTGAGCATCAAGAGCACCTGTACGTCCGATCTGAGCATCTGAACCCATAGCACCCTGGATATGGATTACTTTGTACTCGCTAAGGTTCTGATCGAGAAGCCAGTTAACTGCTGTCTCGCCTTCTTTAGCCATATCGGAAACAACTGCTGCCTCGTAAAGGCTCTCATCTACATCGATCATACGGTCAAAGAGATAAACCTTGATTCCGGCTTCCTGAGCCTTCTTAAGAACTTCATCCCAGCCTGTAGTCTCAGCTGCAGAAATAAGAAGATAGTCAACACCTTCTGTAATGAAGCCCTGAGCTGCCTGAAGCTGCTCGTCGTTCTTTAAGCTGTAAGCTGTCTTAAGATCGTAGCCGTTATCTTTTGAGAAAACAGCTTCCATATCTTTAACGTTAGCCTCGCGGTAACCTGACTCTGAAGGTGGGTTGTTAACTACGCCGACTTTGATAAGCTCGCTGCTTGTTTTTGCAGGAGCTGCTGCGTTGTCAGACGAACCTGAACCTGAGCCTGAACCCTTGCTTGCTGAAGAACCACATGCGCAAAGTACAAGTGAAAGTACAAGTACTGTTGCAAGTAACATTGATAATCTTTTCATTACCTTCTCCTCCTTAATGTGAGTGAAAGTCACTGTGACTTCCTGTAAATAAGGATATCTTAAAAAGTCGCAAAGGTAAATGAAGCATCATTTTGTTAAGGTTGAATATAATTTTAACTTTAGCCTATATTTTAGTAAAAGGTTAAAAATCATTTTATTCAGGTTGATTTTGATACTGCGACCTGTACTCAGATGGCGTAATACCAACGTTTTTCTTAAAGATGTAAGAAAAATAATGGGCATCGTTGTAACCAGCTTCAAGTGCTATCTGAGAACTCTTCATATTGCTGCCCCGCAGCAGTTCTTTAGCTTTGTTTAGCCTTAAATAGATAAGGTATTCGGTAAAGGTCTGACCGGAATCCTGTGAAAATACGGTTGAAAATCTGCTGTTGCTCATATTTACGGCTTTAGCAACGTCCTGCAGCATAAGGTTCGGATCGCTGAAATGTTTTGACATATAAAGCTTAGCCTCATTAATTACAGAAGACCCGGACTTTCCTTCAGAAACATCGCCCATCTCTCTGACTCCCAGTATTATGGCATTTTCATCCTTCCTTGAAGAAAGAAGGTGGCGAATGTGTCTTGCCGTCTTAAAGCTTTGAAGTATGCCCTCAGGGTTCTTTACTATGTCTCCTATACCGATCCTGATCTCGCCGCACCCCACGCGTTCAAGTTCTCTTGATAATGAGGCCGCAAATGCGTAGGCGCGCTCCTCTGTATCTTCAGCCGAATCTCCTATAACAAGCATTCTCGCCCCTGTACGGCAAGGGGATGAATAAAGCACTCCGCCCGAATTTTCGGCTAAAGTATATGCTGTTTCCTGCCCGTTTATAACAGATGTAAAGGCCGCGTCCATAACCTCATAGTATTTTGCAGGGACTCTGCATCCCATATTTCCAAGCTGGTTTAGTACGTCTATGGCATCGCTTGGCGACGCTTCTTCAGAGTAAAGGGAATCAAAAAGCTTTTCTTTTATAAGCTTTCCGTTTCCTTCCATGCGTGCTCTAAGGCTTGCCACATGATCAAGAGACTGCTGCTCCGCTTTAAGCTCTGCGCTTACCTTATCAAGCACATTTTTAAGTTCGTCGGAGTTAATAGGCTTTAAAAGATATTCCTTAACCCCAAGGCGGATACACTGCCTTGCGTATTCAAATTCATCATAGCCCGACAGCACGATAATGCCTATGCGCGGCATCTGTGCTCTTAATATCCTGCAAAGCTCGATCCCGTCCATAAAAGGCATCTTGATATCTGTTATAACTATATCCGGGTTTGTATCTCTTATCATGGGAAGAGCCATCTCTCCGTCAGGCGCTTCACCAACAAGCGTATATCCGAAACTCTCCCATGGAAATGATTCTCTTATTCCCTCTCTGATAACAATCTCATCGTCAACCAGAAACACTTTCATGTTCAAAAATCTCCTCTCTGCTGCGGCAAGGCACTTTAAAGCTGACGCTCGTTCCTTCCGGCCCGCTTTCTATGGCAAGGCCCTCTGCCTGGTTATAATACAGGCGGATACGAAGGTTAACATTTACAAGGCCGAAGCCGCCGCCTCCCTCACTTACGGTAGGCTGTCCCTTTTTCATTCTCTCATTAAGCTCGCGAAGCTGCTCTTTTGTCATGCCGCAGCCCGTATCTGTAACGCTAAAGTATAAGTATCCATCACTAAGCTTTCCCGAAACCTTTATGGTCCCGCCTCCGCGCTTTATCTTAATCCCGTGGTATAAAGCGTTTTCAACAAGGGGCTGCAGCAAAAGCTTTAATATATACACATCTCCTATATCATCAGGTATATCTATCTCATACTGCATGATATCGCGGTATCTTGTCTGCTGTATCTTTAAGTATCCTTCGATATGCTTCTTTTCCTGGGCAATAGGTATCCAGTCGGCACCCGAAGAAAGGCTTATGCGGAAAAAGTCGCTAAGGGCGCTGGTAAGGGATATTACTTCATCCTTTTCCCCTGCTTCTGCTTTCCAGACTATGGCATCAAGGGTGTTGTATAAAAAATGCGGATTGATCTGAGCCTGAAGGGTGCGAAGCTCTGCTTTTCTAAGCTTCTTGCTGTCATCTGCGCTCTTTTCCATCATGGCACTAAGTCTTTCCGCCATGTTGTTTACCTGAAGAGTAAGATTTCTAAGCTCTGTTACTTCCGTATCAGGGACCCTGGAGTCAAAGGAGCCTTCAGCTATGGTCTCTGCCGCATTCTCAAGGCGCTCAATAGGCTCTCTTATTGAATCTGACGTAGCCTTAACAGTGCTGTTTCTTACAAGGAGCGCGATCAAAACTATAAGAGCTTCAGCAACAGCCGTTAAAATAACTGCTATAAGAAGACTAAAGCTCATCTTTGCGGAATACTCTATCTCTTTTTCAATGTAGTCGTTAAGCATACTGTCTACAAGAGCCGAAACGTCTCTTATCTCTACAAGGACTGCCTCGTTTTGAACTACAGGCACCTCATTTTGAACATTATCACGGACCCTGTCAACATAACTTCTAAGGGTCGCCATAGTTCTTCTTGCTACCGTAAGAGAAAGCCTGTTTTCACTTCCGGCACTTTCTGCGATCCTGTCTATTGTCTCATTAACCTCAGCAATATTCTTATAAATGCTGCTTGTGGAAAAGTTTTCCCTTCCGCTTACTATCTCCCAGGCATCCCCGGGTATGTCTTCTGCCACAACTGTCTTAAGGTTTGCTATGGTCTCCATCCTCTTAATAGAGCTGTGATACTTACCTGCATAAAAGAGCATAAGTACAAGGCTTATGATAATAGGAACCACAAGCATCATAACAAGTTTATGGCTAAGATTGCTGATCTGCCCTAAGATACTTTTTTCTTTCTTTATCTTTCCCATAAATCAATAACCTCTTGCAGGTATCTTTGAAACATCCTCTTCATCGGAGAAAAACACTTCCTCAGGATGAATTACGGGATCAACCTTTTCTCCTGCCTTAAGTTTTAACGCAGTTTCCATAAGTTCCTTGCCAAGGCGAGGCGTGCATTCTACAACGCAGTTTATCTTTCCTTCCTTAAGTACATCTATAGCCTCCTGGCCGCCGTCTATGGAAATGACGATAACGTCTTTCCCCGGCTTTCTGCCTGTTTTTTCGATCTCAGGAAGAGCGCCAAGAGTCATCTCATCGTTGTGGGAAAAAATCACATCTATATCATCTCCGTATTTTTCAAGAAGAGTCCGCATAACTTCAGCTCCGCGGCTCTTAAGGAAATCGCCGTCAATGCTCTCTAAGATGCACATACGCTCATCATCTTTTATGGTGTCTGCAAAACCCGCCTGACGCTGCCTCATTGGCGTGGAGTTTTCTGTTCCTGTTATCTCTACGATATTTACATTTTCAAGGCCAAGTGCATCTGCTTTTCTAATAAGATACTCAGCCGCCATAACGCCTTCTTTATAAAAGTCAGCACCTATAAGACAGGTGGTAAGATCTTCATTTTCAGAGCTTATATCCCTGTCTACAAGAATAACGGGAATGCCGGCGTTTTTAGCCTCTAAAAGCACATTATCCCAGCCCTCTTCAACTATAGGCGAAAATGCAATAACATCTACCTGATAGGCTATAAATCGTCTTATGGCGTCTATCTGATTTTCCTGTTTTTGATTTGCGTTTTCAAGCATAAGACTTATGCCGTAGTTTTCGGCCTGCTCTTCGATATCGCGGGTATTGCCGATACGCCAGGCACTTTCTGAGCCAAGCTGACTAAAGCCAAGAAGAAGCTCCGGTTTTTCATTGCTCTCTGACTTTCCGACGCACCCTATTGGCACGCTTACGCAGAGTAAAAAGACTATAAAAAGACATAAAGATACTCTTTTATTTCCCCTAAACATTTTCTTCTCCAATCCATAAACCCTTTTTATAATTTGCCGCGGCATAAAACCGCCTGCGCTTTCTATTTTACTCTAGCTTAAAGCAACTTTCAAGTTCAAGTCAAACTCTTTGCTGTTGACATGGCAGGTAAGATTTGATACAATTTAAATAAATCATATAAAACGTTTTAAATCGAATCTATTATGATAAGGAGAATCTAAATCATGAAAGGATTTGTAACAAGTTTTTCAGACGGAAAATACTGGGCTGAAACTACCGCCTTTTCAGACGAGAGAGACTATATGCATGTAGTAAACTTTTACCCTGAGGTAAAGTATCAGGAGGTAGACGGTTTTGGCGGTGCTATCACAGAGGCGTCGGGTTACTGCTACTCTAATCTTACCGATAGCCTTAAGAGAGAGTTTATCGAAAGCTACTACGGAAAAGATGGTCTTATGTACAACACAGGCCGTTTCCACATCAACAGCTGCGACTTTGCTCTTGGCAACTATGCCTGTGCTGACGAAGAAATGTGGAAAAATGGTGAGTTTAGCTTAGAGCGCGACGAGAAGTATCTTATCCCTGTTATCAAAGCTGCCACAGAAAAGATCAAAGCAGAAAGCGGAAATGAGATTACTCTTCTTCTTTCCCCATGGAGCCCTCCTGCTTTTATGAAAGCAAACGGAGAGATGAACCACGGCGGAAAGCTTAAGGAAGAATATGCTCACGACTGGGCTAAATATATCGCAAGATTCATTAAAGAATATAAAAACCGCGGTGTAGGCATTGCTCTTCTTTCCGTACAGAACGAGCCTGAGGCTGTTCAGACCTGGGATTCCTGTATTTACACAGGTGAAGAAGAAAGAGACTTTGTAAAGAACCACCTTGGTCCTGTTTTAAAGGAAGAAGGTCTTACAGATACAAAGATCCTCATCTGGGACCACAATAAAGAGGTCCTTTACGACAGATCTAAGGTTGTTTATGATGATGCCGCTGCAAGCGAATTTGTATACGGAACCGCTTTCCACTGGTATACAGGCGACCACTTTGATTCTATCCGTATGGTAAGAGAGACCTGGCCTGATAAGAAGCTTTACTTTACAGAGGGCTGCGTTGAGTACAGCCGTTTTGCAGACTCAAGTGATGTTGGAAAGGCCGAGATGTATGCACACGACATTTTAGGTAACCTTCAGGCCGGCGCCAACGGTTACTTTGACTGGAACCTTCTTCTTGATGCAAAGGGCGGCCCAAACCACGTAGGTAACTTCTGTGCCGCTCCTGTTATGTGCAACGAAGACTTTACTGCTCTTGAGAAGAAGCTCTCCTACTACTATATCGGACACTTCTCAAGATATATCAAAAAGGGTGCCGTAAGGGTTGCCACCACAAGATATGCTGATGAGGTTGAGACCGTCGGCTTTGTAAATCCTGATGGCAGCAAGGTACTTGTGCTTTTAAACAGATCAGATAAAGACCTTAAAGTAAGTGTAAGAGAAGGAAGCGAGTTTAACACCACAACCTTAAAGGCTCACACTATTGAGACTTTAGTTTGGTAGGGTAAAGGACTAAGTCGAGGCTGAGGAATAGTTTTAGGGATGAAGGGCTAAGTGACGCTCCCTGCCGGGCGGCATTTTTCTCTCTTCATCCCTTTTCCTTAAGGCAAGTTAACCCCTCTCGACCGGCGGGCGTTACCGCCGGCTCTCGGGATGGTGGGATTATGATATTATTACGGAATGGAACCGGCAAGAATCTTGCCGGTTTTTCGTCACAAAAAGGAGCATTTTGAAATCAAGATTTCAATGCTCCTTCTTTGTTCCTTACCTTGCTCGCTTCGCTTACAAGGCTCCATTCCTTTGTATGTATCTAACCCTTTCATAATAGCAACTTCCCCCATCCACGGGGCAGTTGCCTTAATAAAAAGCTCTTCATCGAGCAAAAATACCTGGCGCGGTCGCTGAGTTTACCTCAATGAACAATTGCCGACAACAGCCATATTCTGATGGCATTTGATTAATTAATACTATAAATGCGAGCAGATATACTTTTTGACAATCTTAAACGTTATAGTTATAATTAGTTTTGTTTAGGTTATAGTAATTTTTAACCTGAGCTATTATTTACTTTTAAAGGAGACATAAGAATGAAAAAGATAGTAAGTTTGTTTTTTGGCGTTTTGCTGATCCTTAGTTTAGCCGTTTTAGGTAGGACAGACCGCGTATCTGCCGCACCTTTGCAGTTTAGAAAAGCAACTGAGGTTGTTTTTGAAGAAGAATACAAGGCAACGCTTCCTGAGTTTTCAGGCAGTCATGGCAGTCTTTCCGATTGTATTTACAAAGTTAATATGGAAAAGTCGGGGAGACTTGAGATTTTAACAGAAAACAGTACAGATTATGAGCTTTATGATGCCGACGGTGTTAAGATAGATAAAATCTGGACCGGTGCAGGCGACTGTGATTATACCGTTTATCTTAAAGAAGGCGAGTATTATATCGGTTTCCTTCATAATTCCGATAGCAAGCCTGTTTCTTTTGGTGTTATCTGTGCAGCAAGCTACACAGAAGAATCTTTCCCTGAAAACGCTGAAAAAAATGATGATGAATTCAGCAGGGCAAACGAAATTTCCTTTGATACAGAATACAAAGGACAGTTTGGCGAAAATGATACTCACGATAATTTTAAATTTACTATTCCTGCCGAAGGAAACGTAACTTTTACACTTGATGTAAAAGCGGTTCAGGGTAACGGAACTCCAACATTTACCCTTTATGACAGTGATTTTAAAGACATCAAGACAGAGCATATCTGGGCTTATGACGGTAAAACTTCAGCAGAAGTAACTTACAGTCTTAAAGCAGGAACTTACTACATGGATGTTTTAAATGAGTTTGCTGTCGCTAATAAAAATCCGGGATATGCGTACACTGTTAAGTTTACATATAAAGTAACAGCTAAACCTGCTGCCACTACCGCAAAAAGAAGCGGCAAGAAGATCAAGGTGGATTTTGATAAGGTTGAAGGCGCTAAAGAATATCAGATCACATATTCTACAAACAAAAAATTTACCAAGAAAACTACAAAAACGGTAAAGGTAAAGAAAAATACAGGTAACGTTAAGAATGTAAACAAAGGTAAGACTTACTACACAAAGGTAAGAGCGCTTGTTGAAATTGATGGCAAGATCTATTACGGACCATACACTAAAGCAAATAAAATAAAATAATATGTAATTAAGAAGTCTGAAGGGAATATCCTTTTCAGGCTTCTTTTTATTTTATTTGGTATTTTAAATATGCTATAATTAAATATCAAATGTATTTTGGGAGGGTTTACATGAAGGAGATTAAAGGAGAAGCAAAGCTTACTTTTATGGAAGCTACAAGCATCATAGTGGGGCACGGCGTTGGTTCGGGTATTCTTTCCGTACCTTTCCTTGCAAGCCGCAACTCATGGCGCGATATCATCTGGATCATCGCAGTTGTTTACTGTATCAATCTTATAATGCACCTTATGATAGCGGAACTTAGCTACAATAACGACGGTGCACAGTTTATAAAATGTATCGAAGCAGAGCTTTTTAAGGGCAAAGTAAAACAGATCGTTACATGGACAGCCTTTGGCTTTCTTGGTCTTTCCGTTATTGCAAATGTGGTTGGTTTTATAACAGGCGGCGGGGCCGTACTTACTACATGGCTTGGGCTTCCAAGCTGGCTTGCCGTTCTTATTTATTACGCGGTAACGGCCCTTGTTGTTTTATTTGGCATGAAGCTTGTGGGAATCTGTGAGAAATACTCAGTATTTGCCATGATCGGCGTTATGGTGATCTTATTTGTGGCAACTCTTGTAAATGAACACACAGGCTTTGCAAATACATTTGTTGCCTCGTCAAACATGGTTGCACTTTACAGTATGGTGGCGTTCTCGCTTTCTGCGGTTATGAGCGTGCCGCAGGTGGTAAAGGGGCTTGAAGGCGACACAAAAAAGATCAAGACATCAATAGCCCTTGGCACAGGCATAAATACAGGGCTTATAATACTCATTACATTTATGACCCTCTTTGCCTGTGGAAGTAACGTAACAGGAGACGGAGCCCTTGTAGATCTTTCAGCAAAACTTGGAGGCTGGGTAGGAATAATCGGCTTTATCTTCTCGCTTCTTGCTCTTTCCACATCATTCTGGGCAAACACACTTAACCTTAGAGATGTAATGCATGAGCAGACAAAACTTGGCCTTAAGCTTAGCTACTTAATTACATCCTTACCTTGCCTTGTGATCGCACTGTTTGGCCTGTCAACCTTTGTTGGCTTTACAAGAATAGCAGGTATTATTCAGGTACTTACAGGCATCGGCATTATCGTAGCCTATAACAGATCGCGCAAACGAAACGCCGACTCTGTAATATGCGGTGCCTTCGGTAAATTGCCGTTTCAGATAATCGTCTGTGTAAGTTCTGTATTGGCTACACTGGGTGCCCTGGCAAAGGTAGTATAAAACGATCATATATAGCTTAATTTATCAATAATATAATACAAAATAGCGTAGGTAACCAGCGACCGCGTACCGGTGTTTTGCTCTTTGAGATAGTTTTTTAGGCGCCGACTGCCCCGCGAATGTGGGATAGTTTTAAAATAAAAGGGTAGAGATAACGTAAGAAATGAACCTTGGCGGCAAAGCCGACAAGGTGAGGTAAAAAGAAGGAGCATTGAAATCTTGATTTCAAATGCTCCTTCTTTTTGACGAAAACCCGCCGAACGAGAAATCGTTCCTGCGGGTTCATTTCGTATCTCATATTAACATTATCCATTCCGGTTTTGGTGGTAACGCCCGCCAAAACCGAGGGGTTAACTCGGCAAGCATAAAAAACGTGTCGAAAAGACAAACACACCGAGGCAGGGAGCGTCACTTAGCCCTTCATCCCTTGACTTAAGTCTTACTACCCCAGGTTCATAACCCTTAGAGCTATATTAAAGTAGATCAGCACTGAGCAGGCATCCACGATAGTCGTAATCAGCGGACTTGCCATAAGTGCCGGGTCAAGTTTAAGTTTCTTTGCAAGCATAGGAAGTGCACATCCTAAGATCTTTGCGATAAATACTACGCAAACAAGTGTAGCAGCGATAACAATTGAAAGACCAACGTTCTTGTACTGCACATAAATACGAAGTGCATTTACGGGAGCAAGGACGCAGGCTACAAGTACAGCTACTCTCGATTCCTTCCAGACTGCCTTTAAGAAGTCCTTTGTGGTGATCTCATCAAGCGCAAGACCACGAATGATAAGAGTTGAAGCCTGGCTTCCGCAGTTACCGCCGGTATCCATAAGCATCGGGATAAAAGCAACAAGAAGCGGAACCGATGCAAAGGCGTTTTCATAGTGAGTTATGATCATGCCGGTTACTGTAGATGAAAGCATGAGTACAAGGAGCCAGATAATACGGTTTTTTGCGTGATCAAATACCGAAGTCTTAAAATAGGTGTCCTCGGAAGGGGTCATAGCAGCCATCTTTTCAAAGTCCTCGGTGTTCTCGTCCTGGAGGACATCGATAGCATCGTCGACTGTTACGATACCAACAAGTCTGCTTTCCGTATCAACTACAGGAAGTGTGCGGAAGTTGTATTTATCAAACATCTTCGCAACATACTCTTTATCATCAAGTGTGTTAACGTAAATAACGTTCTTTTCCATGAGGTCGCCAACTCTTGTATGAGTTGAATTAAGGAGAAGGTCTCGCACCGTTACAAGTCCGATAAGCTTTCTTGTCTCAGTGATAACGTAACAGGTGTAAATATCCTCCTTGTCCTCTCCTACCTCGCGGATCCTTGCAAAAGCATCTTTAACGATCATATCTTCCTTAAGGTACATATACTCGGTAGTCATAATACTGCCGGCACTGTCCTCAGGATATTTAAGGAGTTCATTGATCTCTTTACGGGTAGCAGGGTCTGACTGTTTTAAAACCCTGTTGATAAGGTTTGCAGGCATTTCCTCGATCATATCTACGGTATCATCCACGTACATCTCTTCAAGGACCTCTTTAAGCTCTTTATCCGTAAATGTACGGACAAGCATTTCCTGCATATCTGCATCCATCTCTGAAAATGTTTCTGCTGCCAGCTCTTTGGCAAGAAGCCTGAAAATAGGAAGTACCTTTTCTTCAGGAATTTCAGCGAGAAGACCTGCGATATCCGCGGGGTTCATGGAATCTATCCTTCGCTTAAGATCTGCATACCTGCGATCAGCAAGCATTTCAAGTATTTCTTCTTTGATGTTCTCTGATTCGTTCATGTCTTTTTCCCCCTTGTATTTATTTTATTAAAGCGGATAATAGCCTTCTTCAAGTACTTCTATAAGCGCGCTGCCGCCTGTGGTCTCGTTAATTTTCGCCACAAAATCATCGTACTTTTCGGGAAGCAATACCGTTTCTATCTTAACATCTGCGGCGTATTCGCTTCCGGTCTCCAAAAGACCTTCTGTTTCAAACACGTACTTTATCCGGCCAATGCTGCCGTAATCTGTAGTAACTGCTACCTTTTTGGCAAATTTTAAGGTTCTTATGTCTGCCGCAGCTATGGCTTCTTTGGTGGCTCCCTGATAGTTTCTTACAAGGCCGCCGGTTCCAAGAAGCGTACCGCCAAAGTATCTTGTTACCACCACACAGGCATTATGTATGTTCTCATTTAAGAGGACATCAAGCATGGGGCGTCCTGCGCTGCCGCTTGGCTCGCCGTCATCCGAGGCCTTTTGGATCTCGTTTGCATCGCCGATCACATAAGCAAAGCAGTTATGCCTGGCATCATAATACTTCTTCCTGGTTTCTTTTATAAATGTAAGAGCTTCTTCTTCAGAAGAAACAGACACGATATTACCGATGAACTTTGATTTTTTCTCTTCGGTAAAACCTGTTCCTCCTTCGTATATAACCTTATATTCGCTCATTATTCCTCGTCAGTATCGTTATCTTCTTCACCTTCATAATATACAACCTGCGGGCCGTCATCATCGGCGCTGCGGTGAATGTTACAAACACGGTCCTCGTATTTTTTAGGAAGGATGTTCTTTGTGTCTCTGGTCTTGTACTCTATAGTCACAGCCTCACCCTTTTCGTTGTTCTGGGTGATGGATTCCTCTTTGATGAGGTAAACCTTTTCTTTAACACGGTCCTCCGGGCAAAACTCGCTTGCAGGGAGTTTTGAATCCTTACAGATACGTATCTTTACGTGACAATCACATTTTGCAGTAGGAACAGTTCCCACTGCAAAGTACTCTTCCGCTACGCAAGAACCACCTTCAGCCTCAGAGCAAAGCCCCTCAACCGCAAGCTTACCGCATTTTGTACAGATGGTAGCTTTGGTAATGGTGTCAGGTACATCAAACTTAGCTGTTTCTTTCCCTTCATGTATCTGATCCATAATGGATTTCCAGATAGGCTGATGGTACATAGAGAACCTGCTCTGATCTTTATTTGAATCAAAGCCTGCCCATACCGTACATGTGTAATAAGGCGTAAAACCTGAGATCCAGACATCGTTATAATATGTGGAACTACCGGTCTTTGCAGCCTGGTCCATATCTCTGTTGGCTAGTCTTGCACCAGGCGCCGTAGCATCAGGCTTCTTTAATACGTCGCCCATAGCGCTCTTAAGAAGGAAAGAAGTAGATTCCTTCATAACCTGCTTTTTGATCGGCTCATTTTCAAGGATAACGTTGCCGTCATGATCAAGGACCTTGCTGTAAAAACTTGGTGAAACATAAACACCGTTATTTGCTATAGCTCCAAATGCGGCTGTGGTTTCCACATTGGTAACACCATTTGTAAGGCCTCCAAGACCAACTGCCATGTTAACATCATCATCTACAAGAGTTGAAAAGCCGAGCTTGTAAAGGTAGTCAAATGAAGTGGAAAGGCCGACCTTTTCAAGAATCTTAAGGGTAACTATGTTCATTGACTGGTAAATACCCTGCCTTGCTGTAGAAAGTCCTCTGTATTCTTTACCCCACCAGTTTTCTACGAATTTGTCTGAGTTAGGGTATCTGTAGGGGCTGTCATCTTCCACATGGGCAAGAGTATAACCTGCTGTATCTATAGCCGGAAGATATGTGGAAAGCACCTTAAAGAGAGAGCCCGGCTGTCTTACCGTATCGGTAGCTCTGTTAAGGGTAAGGTTTCCTGTCTTGTCTCCTCTTCCGCCTACGATAGCTTTAACCTCGCCGGTCTTCTGGTCCATAACACACACAGAAACCTGAGGCTCTATAGTAAAGCTGTAATTTTCTCCGATTATCTTATCTGAAGAACCAACCACCGCGCTCTTAAATTCTTCGATATAAGGAAGCGCATCTTCCTGCTCTGCAAAGAGCATGTCTTCAAGGTTGAACATGTTCTTTATATGGCCTTCAGAGTAGTTTGTAATGCTCTCATCCTCTTTTTGAACGGAAAGAGCATAGGTAAGCTGCCATTTTTCAGGAACATTTTTGTAAAAGTCTTCATTGGCAACGGCCTCATCACAGATCTTCTGGATAGCCATATCCTGGTTTGTGTAGATGGAAAGACCGCCGGAATTAACAAGGTTATAAGCCTGGGTAGCAGTGTAGCCTTTCTTTTCCATAAGGTCTTCAACCACCTGATTGATGGTCTTGTCTACATAGTAGGAATAAATATATTTGCCGCTTGTGATAAACTCGTTATTAACAGCCTGAATACGGGCGTATACATCATCAGCCGAGGCCTCGTCGTATTCTTCTTTTGTGATCATGCCCTGTTCAAGCATATTGTTAAGGATAGCGCCTCTACGGCCTGCATTGTTTTCAGGGTAATTGATAGGGTTGTTGTATACAGGGCTCTTTGTAATACCTGCTATTACCGCACACTCTGAAAGAGTAAGCTCGCTGACGTCTTTATTGAAATAACGCTGGGCCGCTGTCTGAACTCCAAGGGTGTTCTGACCAAGGTTAATGGTGTTAAGGTAATACTCAAGGATTTCATTTTTGGTAAATGCATGCTCAAGCTTGATCGCAAGAGCCTGTTCCTGAAGTTTACGCTCTATGGCCTGTACCGGAGTTGCCTCGTTTCCGCCTTCAAATACCTGGTTCTTTAAAAGCTGCTGGGTAATGGTACTTGCACCCTGAACCTTTTTACCTGAAAGAAGGCCTATAGCGCCTTTGATACCGGCTCTGAAAATACCTCTTATATCGATGCCGCCGTGCTCATAAAAACGCTCATCTTCAATGGCAATAAAAGCATTTTGAAGCTGCTTTGGGATCTCGTCAAGTTTCTTATAGATCCTGTTTGCACCGGCGCCTGAAAGTCTGTTAAGTTCGTTCCCTTCAGAATCGTATACCGTAGTGGAATAACCTGTAGGGACGACGTTGATGGTGCTGATGTCGGGAGCTTTGTCCACTATGGCTCTAAAGGCTCCCCAGGCAGCGCTGCAGCCCATTATGGCAAGGGCAACGATGGCAACTATGATTATCCTAACAAGAGAGATACCTCCCATGGAAGCTACTTTTTTCTCGGTGGATTTTATCTCTTTTTGTTTCTTTGCTGTTCCGTATTTACTGTAATTCATTGTCTTCCTCCAAGGGTTTTCTACAAAAACCCAACATACATTATACCATAGGACAGCCCAAAATAAAAACACAAAAGTGTTAAATATGTGTTAAAGAAAACGGCCGGGATAATATCCCGGCCGCCTTCTTTAGAGGTTAATTATTTATAATAAGCCACGCCACTTTCAAATATGTGCTGGTCTTGCTCCCCGCAGATATTTATGGCAACAGACTTACCGATACGTTCTGAGTGCGCCATCTTTCCGAGCACTCTTCCGTCAGGACTTGTGATACCTTCAATAGCCGCATAAGAACCGTTGATGTTGTAATTTACGTCCATTGTAGGCTTGCCGTCGGCATCTACGTACCTTGTGGCAACCTGACCGTTTGCAAAAAGCTTATCAAGCCATTCTTTATTTGCAACAAATCTACCCTCACCATGTGAAGCAGGTATAGAATAAACCTTGCCAAGCTCTGCTTTCATAAGCCATGGTGATTTGTTTGTAACAACCTTTGTATATACAGACTTGGACTGATGTCTGCCAATTGTGTTGGTGGTAAGAGTCGGGCTGTCTGCTGTTAATCCCGTTATCTCGCCGTATGTAACAAGGCCAAGTTTAACAAGTGCCTGGAATCCGTTACAGATACCAAGTGCCAGACCGTCACGCTCTTTAAGAAGTCTGTTTACTGCCTCAGCGATCTCAGGGTTTCTGAAAGCGGATGCAATAAACTTAGCGGAACCGTCAGGCTCGTCTCCTGCAGAAAAACCGCCCGGGAACATGATCATCTGAGACTCATTTATAGCCTTCACATATTCTTTTACCGAAAGCTCGATATCACTTGCGGTAAGGTTTCTAAATACTACGCTTACCACATCAGCTCCTGCCTTTTTAAAGGCTTTTGCTGAATCATACTCGCAGTTGGTACCCGGGAATACCGGTATAAATACCTTAGGTCTTGCGACTTTATTCTTTGCTGTATAAACAGTCTTTGCATCAAATACTTTATCTTCGTAAGGACACTCAGTTTCTTCTGTCTTTGTAGGATAAACCTTTTCAAGGGTCTTGGTGTAGCACTCATATGCCTCTTTAAGTGAAACACATGCGCCTGCTGCCTTAAGGCTGCTTTCTGCAAGTACTTTACCTACTTTTACGCCCTCATCAAGGCTACCTGCAGCTTCTACTATTATAGCGCCGTATCTTGCAGCAAAAAGTTCTTCGCCGCTAAGAGAAAGCTCTGCTCCAAGGCCGTTTCCAAATGCCATCTTTGCAACGCCTTCAGCTACGCCATATCCGCCAAGAGCAAAGTCACTTACGATCTTGCCTTCTGTGATAAGCTTATGTATCTGCTCATACATGGCCTGCATCTTATCAAATACAGGAAGTCCGTACTCGTCTTTTTCGATATCAAAAAGATAAAGCTCATTTCCGGCCTTTTTAAACTCAGGAGAGATAACATCCTTTGTCTTTGCGGTATCTACTGCAAAAGAAACAAGTGTAGGTGGAACGTCAATCTCGTTAAATGAGCCTGACATTGAGTCTTTACCGCCTATTGAAGGAAGGCCGAAACGAAGCTGGGCCTCATAAGCACCAAGGAGTGCCTTAAGCGGATCACCCCAGCGCTTAGGATCTTCTTTAAGTCTTTTAAAGAATTCCTGGAATGTAAATCTGATCTTTTTATGGTCTCCGCCTGCTGCAACGATCTTTGCAACAGAACTTACAACTGCATACATAGCTCCGTGATATGGGCTCCAGCTTGAAAGATAAGGATCAAAACCATAGCTCATCATGGTAACCGTATCGCTTTCGCCGCCGTCTACAGGAAGCTTGCATGTCATGGTCTGGATAGGAGTGCTCTGATATTTTCCGCCGTAAGGCATGGTAACTGTGGCTGCGCCTATGGAAGAGTCAAACATTTCCACAAGGCCCTTCTTGCTGCAGACATTAAGATCTGCAAGAGTCTCAAGCCACTTTGTCTTAACATCATCTACTTTATCGCACTTGCTTACATAAGGCGCTTTTTCATCAGGCATGGTTATAACTGCTGTCATCTCCTGATGCGCACCGTTTGTATTAAGGAATTTTCTTGAAATATTAACGATCTCTTTGTCTCTCCAGAGCATAACAAGGCGAGGATCTTCTGTAACCTCTGCAGCTACTACTGCTTCAAGATTTTCCTCTCCTGCGTATTTCATCATCTCGTCCACATCCTTTGGATCGACAACGATAGCCATACGCTCCTGAGACTCTGAAATAGCAAGCTCTGTACCGTTAAGACCTGCGTATTTTTTAGGTACTCTGTCAAGGTAAATACGAAGTCCGTCTGCAAGCTCGCCGATAGCAACGCTTACTCCGCCGGCCCCAAAGTCGTTACACTTCTTTATAAGGCGGGAAACTTCCGCTCTTCTGAATAATCTTTGGATCTTTCTTTCTGTAGGAGCATTTCCTTTTTGAACCTCTGCCCCGCAGGTATCTATTGAAGATGTGGTGTGTGCTTTAGAGGAACCTGTAGCACCGCCGCAGCCGTCACGACCTGTTCTTCCGCCAAGAAGGATAATGATATCGCCGGGATCTGAGGTCTCACGCTTAACGTTCTTTCTTGGAGCAGCACCCATAACGGCACCGATCTCAAGTCTCTTTGCCACATAGTTTGGATGATATACCTCATCTACAAGGCCTGTAGCAAGACCTATCTGGTTTCCGTAGGAGCTGTATCCTTTTGCTGCTCCTGTACAGATCTTACGCTGAGGAAGCTTTCCCGGAAGTGTCTCTTTAAGGGACTTTGTAGGATCTGCTGCGCCGGTAACACGCATAGCCTGATATACGTAGCCTCTTCCCGAAAGAGGATCTCTTATGGCTCCACCAAGACATGTAGCAGCGCCGCCGAAAGGCTCGATCTCTGTAGGATGGTTATGTGTCTCATTTTTAAAGAATACAAGCCACTCTTCTGTAGTCTTGCTG
>Ga0129306_1002070_pt1 | contig 19254 bp, 20 predicted proteins | sample P827metagenome_FD_94438 | JGI IMG/M metagenome (GOLD analysis project Ga0129306, IMG submission 94438) | Capybara group fecal microbial communities from Wisconsin, USA - P827 metagenome | ecosystem: Host-associated > Mammals > Digestive system > Large intestine > Fecal | place: USA: Wisconsin... | reverse complement strand
TTTCACCATTAAGGATAATTAAGAGTTCGGGGACTCTAAGTTTCCGACTGCAAAACTAAAGGTTACTGACGCTTTGTTTTTGGCTGTTCGAAACTTAGGAACTTTTGAATGGTGGTCAAGGCAAATGCAGAAGTGGCTCCACGGGGCGTAGTATATACTCTCCGTAGTGTGCTGCGAGGGCTAACCATGTCCTCACTAGCACACTTTACGGGTGTACCATATTCTCCAGCGTGGGTGTTTACTCTGTCTGTTTACCACCATAGGTTTCCTAAGACCTCGAATAGCAAACGGGCAGTAGTTAAGCACTCACGTTTTTTATATGTATCAATCATTAGAGTAAAATCCATCTGACTTTAGGGTGCTTGTCAGAACAAATAGAATAAAAAGACAGTAAAGAAAAACTGACTAAACCATACTGACGAGCATCATTTCGCTTCTGACAAAAGAGAACTGGAAATCTAACTGACGCAAGAAGCAGAAAAGACGCAATGTACTCGCACGGAATAGCGTGAGGGACTTGTTATGCTTTTCTTGCAGCGTTTCCAGTCGCTTCTTTTGGGCACGACAGCCCCTTGCGCTTTCCTTTCAAAGGTGCAAGGGGTTTTTCGTGTCATGAAACGATATGAGCGAGACTCTATATAGCGACAAAGAACTCAACTCTTTTGGTGTTGAAGAACAAATAGACAAAGTTGAAGAATCGGAAATGCCCATTCCCTTTGACGATGAGCCATTGCATGAAGATAAAAAGCTCAGGCTACTCTCTTTGTTCTCTGGATGTGGCGGCATGGATTTAGGATTCGAAGGTCACTTTATTGCAAATAAGAAATCGTTTGCAGAAGACAGTCCATACATCGATCATCAAATGAATGATGGAAACTGGGTTTTTTTAAAGAAAACTCAGTTCCAAACGGTCTTTGCTAACGACATATTGCCAGAGGCAGAAAAGGCTTGGATTGAGTATATGAGTCGCTTTGGTTACAGCGAGAACGTGTATCATAACGCCAGCATAGTGGAATTGGTAAAGATGCATCAGCAAGGTGCAGATATCTTTCCAAAGGGCATCGATGTCGTAACCGGTGGTTTCCCCTGTCAAGACTTTAGTGTGGCAGGTAAGCGGCAGGGATTTAACTCACAAAAGGACGATTGGGGAAAGAAACGTGCAGAGAACAAACCAACAGAAGAAAGTAGAGGTAAATTATATTTTTGGATGAAGCAAGTGATTGATATTGTACGTCCAAAGGTATTTATTGCAGAGAACGTAAAAGGACTTGTAAATCTTGGAGATGTAAAGGATATCATCCAGCAAGACTTTGCAAGTGCAGACGGCAACGGTTATATTGTGTTATCGCCGCAAGTCCTTCATGCAGGCAACTATGGGGTTCCTGAATCAAGAGAACGTGTTATCTTTATTGGAATTAGACGAGATGCATTGAAAACAGAGGCTCTTAAAGCATTGGAATCTGATATTGTGCCAGATGAATTTAACCCATATCCCAAGCCAACACATGCCGGAACCATTCAGGACGAAAGTTTACTTCCTATTGTTACAACATATGATGTTTTGAAAGACCTTGATGAACCAGAAGATTCACTTGATGTGTCACAGAGGGTTTTCTCCAAAGCGAAGTTCCTTTCCAATGGCAGTCAAGGACAAATAGAGATAAAACTTGACGGCCTTGGGCCAACCATCCGTTCTGAACATCATGGAAATATTGAATTTCGTCGACTCTCTGCTGAACATGGAGGTAAACATGTTGATGAACTAAAGTCAGGATTAAAAGAAAGAAGATTGACACCAAGAGAATGTGCATTAATACAGACATTCCCTCCAGATTACCGTTTTGTTATCAAGAAGACTTCTGGCAATGGTTATCATATCAGTTCTTCTGGGGCTTATAAAATTATTGGTAATGCTGTACCTCCTGTCTTAGCATATCATATTGCTATGAGATTACAAGAACTATGGCCTAAATATTTTGATGTATGAACGTACTAAACAATGTAATATCTATTGACAAATTGGAAACTGCACCAGAGAAAGCTATTGCCGCTTTCAAGGAATTTATGTCATTATCACAAACATGCTATAATGAACATTCCAATTTAGACCCTACGAGGTATGCAAATCATTCTGCGCAAGAAATAGAAAAGGATACTGTTCAAATCCTTGAAGAAGTAAAACCAAGAACAGCATTTGAACGTTCAAAAATTGAACTAAAATCTGGTCACTTCTTCCCTGACATCATCGCAGGGAATCACTATGGCGTTGAAGTTAAGACAACGAAAGAAGACAAATGGACATCTCTAGGCAATAGCATTTTTGAAGGGGTTAGTAATAGTGATATTAAGAATATCTATATCATGTTTGGCAATCTTGGATGCACGCCACCTCAGTTTCGCTTTAGACCTTATCAAGATTGTTTGAAGAATATCGCTGTTACCCATTCTCCAAGATACATGATAGACATGGAAATTGCTGATAGCGAGGAAATGAACATTTTCCAGAAAATGAACACTACTTATGAAAGTTACAAAGAATTGTCGGATATCGATAAAGTTACTTTAATGCGTGCTCATTATCTAAAGCAATCAAAGAAAGGGGATTTTGAGATGCCATGGTGGATGGGTGAGACAGAAGGAATTACAAAACTATCATTCTTCTCTGAGGCAAGCGCAAGAGAAAAGACAGAAATGATATCTAGAGCCTTAATCTTATTTCCTAGTCTATATCATTACAGGTCAGACCAAAATAAGTATAAGCCCTTAGCTCTGTGGTTGTGTACAAGGTATGGACGCTTATTATATAATGTCAGAGATGAGTTTACTGGTTCTGGACAATTACAGTCTATTAATGGAAAAAGATTAAATAGACCTTATCCTAAAATTGCCAAAACAGTACTGGATTATCGCACATATATCAAACGCTTATTGCAGAATCCCGACAAAGAATTGATGATTGATATTTCTGAGATGTGGGATTTCCCTTACCATAAGAATAGATTGTATGAATCATGGATAGACATGGTTGCAAAAGAATTCAAAGATAATAAGGATACGTCATTTATAGATATAAAAAAGCATCTAATTAACGAAGATGTTGCTGGATGATAAAGCAATAGAAAAACAACGAAATAATATGATGGCTGCTGTTAAGTCGAAAGACACTAAGCCAGAAATAATTGTGCGCAAAGGGCTGTGGGAGAGAGGATTCAGATATAGAGTAAACCACAAGCAGCTTCCTGGTCATCCGGACTTGGTACTGAAAAAGTACAGAACGTGCATCTTCGTGAATGGGTGCTTCTGGCATGGGCATTTTGTGGAACTTGACAAAATGGAGAGTACACAATGTTGTAGATTGCCTAATAAAAATCGCGACTTTTGGGTAACGAAGATTCGCAGGAACAAGGAGCGGGATAAGGAGGAACAGCGGAGACTGGCTAAGTTGGGCTGGCATTGCATCACTGTTTGGGAATGTGAACTAAAGCCATCGAAGCTTGAAAAGACATTGGACTCGATAGCGTTCACGTTGAACCATATTTGGTTGCAGGATCATGGAGCTAAGAGCATACCATATCCCCAATTAGAGGAAGAGGATATGAAAATGCCAATGGCGGCGGAAGAGACTCTGTAATATAAGTTAAGATACTGCTAACGCTCGGTTCCTCCTGCACTCGCCCTACCAACGACCTACGAACGACGGTCGAACGACCTTGCTACGACCTACCCAAAAGGCATACCCTAAATAAAAAAAGCAGTATGGACACATAGTGTCAATATCGACTCGTATAATTCAGGTGTATCACGGCATAACAAGATGATTTCCCGACGAGATTATGGTTCGTTGATAGTGAGATTACGGCTCGTGTTACTTCACAAAATTATCTGCTGGCCCTCGGCGACAGGATCTGGTAGGTTTCCTGACCTCCCGTTCCTGAGCGGAAGATGATAGTGTCAATGAAATACAGGTGTCCTTCGGCATCAATGAGTACATTGCCATCTACAGCATCGAAGATATCATGCTGGCCGTTGGTGTAATATCCGCCATCGTCCTCTGCATGGAAGCCAAGACGCAGAAACTCGTCATGTATTTCCTGTTCCGTGGCCAGTCGGGCTTCAACAATAAATGGCTGCACAAGGACAGCGCAGACATTTCCATCTCTGTTTTCAGCGAAGCCAACCATGCGATATGGACAAGCATCAAAGTATTTGTTATGCGCTTTGATGCGTTCGAAGAAAGGGGTGAGATTGTCATCGGAATAACGGAAATCGTTCAACTTAATAATTTCCGTACCATCGGGAGATAGATATACTTCGTTTTCAGAACCACGATCAAAGAAGTCACCAAACTGATTACAATTTTCAAACCAGCAACCCTGTTTCTGAGCCCACTTCTTGAGCTTTACCAGTTGAAAAAATAAGGGACTGGTACCTGTCTCGCACAAGAATATTATAAACCCCGCCGTTGGCAAAGAGCAGACTGCCAATGGCGGAGTTTTGTATGAGGGGAGGATGTTCAGCCGTTGGCTATAAGTCGATTGCTGGTCATGTCGTACCTGACAGGATGGACGAAAGAGATGGCTCTGCCATCATATACGGCAGCAGTATCGATGCCGCGACGCTGGAACTCATCAAGGAGTGCCTGGTCGTGATAGGCTCGCATACTGGACCAGCCTCGGTTCTGCACCTGGGCGTTGAAGACGGTTACTAACTCGGGAATCTGCATGTCTGCGAAGCGCAGAGCAAACTTGATGTAATAAATGTGCTGTTGCATAACTTGGAATGTTTTTGAAGTTTGTAAATGTTGCTTCCGCATCGTACCTGGGCCACCGTGGTTTCCAAAACTCGGTTGGCGAGTCCGCTCATGTGAGCGACTGCTCTTGATGCTGGGTGCAAAAGTACAAAGAAAAAACGATATTACCAAATTATTCGCGCATAAATGGTGCCCCTCGCTTCTCCCTTCCATCTCCCTTCCATCTCCCTTCCATGTCCCTTGCTACATCGAGCCTTCTTCGAACCATCTTCGGGCCATCAACGAGGGTATAAGCTCCGCCTATGCTCGGCCTACGCTACGATATCAGCATTTCACATTGAAAGCAACTGAAAAATCTCCTTAAAACAAAGATAACCCATAGATATGCAAAATTTCTACATATTTGCGGGTTATCTTTCTGAAATCCGCAAAACAACTTTCGTGGGCGAGACGGTCTCCCTTGATATTTATGCAACTAATACAGGAAGCCGAAGGCCCAGAGGGGAATCTTCCTCATGGAGGCAGACTCAATATCGTCGGCCGCCACGAAGGAATGATCCTGGCCTTCCAATTGGCTGAAGCCTTTATCGGCTCCACCAACCTCTATCACCGTATTGCCATTGATGCGGAAGTCGCCCTTCTTGTAGCCTCCATATTCCACGGTGTGACCTGCCGAGGCCAGCTGGTTGGCAAAGAATGCCTCGCGAACGGTGCCAATCTCTGGGCGTTGGGGGCAGAGTGCATATAGCAGATTGGAGTTGTCGAGATAGATCTTGTCAGGTTTCTGAAGGTCTGTGACACTTTTTAAGTCTGTGAACAGACGGCGAATGAGGCAGGCCTCCTCCATGTGGGTCAGGTATTTCAGCGTTGAGGGACGTGATATGCCCGTGGCCTTCGAAAGCTTGGCAATATCCACCTCGTAGGGTGTCATCTGAGAGAGAACTTGCATCAGGGCCTTCAAACTGCGCGTGTTGCCAACATCTATGCTGCGGTGCTTCGTCAGTTCCACGTCGATAATGTAGTTGACCACATCCTCCAGATGGTTGTAATACGTCCGTTTGCTTTCGAAATAGAAGGGATAGTAGCCGTATTGCAGATAGCGGCTGAAATGCTCTAACGGATGGCACAGGGAACGGACATGCGTGCAAAACTTATTGGGTGACTCCAACAAGGCTTCTATAGTGACGGTTTCGATGTCAAGACCTACGTCGAGTTTGAGGAACTCACGGAACGACAGTCCTGGCATCTCGTAATGCAGCATACGACGGGACAGGTCGGCCTGTCCGTCATTGATCTGTATGAGCGACGAACCACTGAGCACTACATGCAATTTAGGATACAGGTCGTAAATCTCCTTAATCTCACGACTCCAACCTTCGTATTTATGCACTTCGTCGATAAAGAGCCACTGACCGCCTCGCTTGACAAACGTATCGGCCAAATCGACAATGGCATGGGTGGCGAAATAGCTGGTATCGGCAGAGCAATAGAGCACATGGCGGTCATCGGGTTCAAAGTTCTGCTTGATGTACTGCAACAGCAGTGTGGACTTGCCAACTCCCTTGGGACCCTTGACAATGACGAGACGTGAATCCCACTGGATGCGGTGCATGAAGTCTCTGATGTAATCCATTGGCACCTCAGAGAGGTAGATGTCGTGGCGTTCGAATAGTTTGTCCATAATTCCAATATTTATTCTTACGATGTGTTAAAACCAGTTTACATCCATCTGTCTAATGTGTAAAATCGAATTTACTATATTTTAATAGATGTGTAAAACATGATTTATACTTTCCGGTTGCAAAGATAAGTAAAAAATCACATTTTGAGACAAAATTTCCGAAGAAAAATCTCATTTCGGCAAAAAATTCTCACTTTGGTAGTAAAAATAGTACATTTCTGCAACATTCATCTCTATGCTCTTGCTTACTCGAAAAGTTCGAGTCATCTACGTTACCACTCCGAACCTTTCGTCTTGCTACTGTCTTGCTATCGTCTTGCGTGCGCCATATGGGATCAAAGTCAATCATCGTATTATCTTTGCCTTTTGCAGATTATCGAAGTCGCTCCAGAAGTCGGAGGCTTCTGATTCTGTGAAGCCGTCTGAGGAAAGTTCCTTCAGGATAGCGTCCATTAGCTGAATCTTCGAGATGTTCAGATCTGGGTCCACATCGATTGGGTAAGTGAGAATGTCGCCCAGTGAGCCAACGTGTAGGTTGGTAATAGCGATATTACCATCAACCACCTTCACTTGGATATGTCTGCTGAAGCCATATTCAGGCTTTGTGTCACGGAGTTTCTGGTATAGCTCGTTATCGCTATACTGCTCTGAATCGACAGAATTAATAAGTTCACGGAGTGTCATTCTTGGGTATGGGTTTAGCAAGTTTCATGGCATCTTTGGTGCCGAATGTCCTTCTGATGAGGGTCTCCACATATTTTTTGACGAGTGTTTCATCATTAATATGCGTGAATACTCTCAGTGCTCTCGTCTGATTGTACCAAGCGATTTTCACAGAGTCGTTCAATGTGCGGCTATGTCCGGCTATACTCAGTATACCATGTTCTTCTGCCAGTCTTTCGAAGTTTTTCAAACCGACTTTATTCTGATTGTACACATGAGCGAGCTCTATGCCTGTATCATCAGTCAAATTCGCCTTGCGTTTACTTTCTATGAAGGCATAGACTAAAATGCCTAAAACAGGACCGATGATTACAGCAAGAACTTGATAAAGTGTTTCCATTCTATGCGATACCAAGAAGTTCTATTTCAAAGATAAGTGTTGAACCACCGGGAATGCCTGGCTGAGAGAACTTGCCATATCCCATCTCTGCAGGGATGTAAAGTTCCCACTTGTCACCGATATGCATCTGTTGCATGGCGATAATCCAGCCCTCAATGAGGTCGCAGAGTCTGCAAGCCAAAGGCACACCTCCACGACTGCTGTCAAACTCCTTGCCGTCAATGGTTTTGCCTGTATAATGGGCTGTGATGATGCTGCGTACCGTCGGCTGGGCACTCGAAGCGTCACCCTCTGCCAGTACCTTATAATAGATTCTTTTAGGAAGAGCCTTAACTCCTTCCTCCTTTGACTTGGCTTCAAGCCAGTCCTTGTTCGCCTGTATGTATTCTCCTTTATTCATTGATGTAGTTTTTCGTCGACATATCATAGTAGAGAGCCTCCAACTCCTGTAGAGTCAGGTTCTCGACGGAATGTTCGATTATTCGAATCAGTTCTTCGCGCCTATAGTCATCTGACTGTCCAAAACGTCCTGTGTATGCCATATCTATTTCTTCCAAGCATTAACTACTTCACCGATATACATAGAGTGGATGCCAGCAGGGAAGTTAGCATACATCTGCTTGGGCGCATCACTTTTAAAGCCTTGCGGATCGAAGGGAGCAGCATACATAATTTTACACTCTATCACCATCGTTGCCTCAGTGTAATATGGGGTGCCGTTGGCGGTAAAAGCAGTATGCAGACCCAATGCCTGAGCCTTCTTGTCTGGACAAGCGTCTCCTGACGTCGCCGAGCGGTCACCGTCGCGTCCGCTCTTAGTTCCCATATAGTTCAGCACCTTGACTGCGTCGAGTTCCGTCACGACTCGGCCATCCAAGCGAGCTTGATGGCTCTCGCTGCTCCGTCCCTTGCTGTCCTTGACATCGAAGGACATCACGGTGAAATACGCAGAGTTATCCAAGAACTCCTTGGTATAACGTTTCTCTGCCACATAGACTGTCAAGGCAGTCTTGCGCCAGAGTGTTCCGATACCACCCCAGCCAATGGTCATGGCATTGCTCTTTTCCTTGTTTCCAGCACAAAGCAACTGAGCATCACGGAACCATTGGAAGCCATTGTCCTCAAAAGCTTCTTCCACACTGAACTTCTTAAAACCAGACGGTTGGTACTCACCACCGTCTTCCTCCTGAGCGGACATCTTGCTTGGTGCAATCATCATCATTGCAGCCAAGATTGCTGTAACAAATGAACTTTTCTTCATAAACAATCCTAATTCTAAGGTGCAAATTTACAAAATCTGCTGAAAAATCACTAACTTTGCAAATAAAAATTGCGAAAACAGGCTGCACCTCGGCAAAAAGCAAGCTTTCTGCACTCGGTTTGCACTGTCTTTGCCCTGTTATTACAAGAAAGTGGTGAGTACCAACTTTCTAGTTTAAGGATTTACGCGAAATAAATACAATTATGACCAAGAAGATGATTCTGCTGAATGCCAGTCCGCGCAAGAACAAGAATACGGCGCAGATGCTGGAAAGCGTGATGAAGGGGGCTCAGGAGGCGGGTGCCGAGTGTGAACTGATTTACCTGACGAGCCTGAACTACAAGGGGTGCGTGAGCTGCTTTGCCTGCAAGCGCACTGGCAATACTTGTGGTGGCTTGTGCATCCAGAAGGATGACCTGCGGCCCGTATTGGAGAAAATCAAGTGTTGGTGTTGGCAGGTAAATCTGCTCCTAAAGTCATCAGAGAGGACAAACTCTATGAAATGGTAAAAGTAGCATGTCCTGGAAACTGAAATATCGCTGTAAGGCCTGTGGCTATGAGGCCGAGGTGTATGAGGGACGTGGACTGTTCCGCCAACAGATTACACCGATGTCTTGCCCAGACTGCAAGACCATCCAAAACATTGTGGTGGGTGGCATCATTGCCGACGTGGCACCATCCTACAGGAGCGAGGTTGGCCGTCTGTGCTTACAATGCGGCAGCGATAACATCCGTATTTGGGATGGCAAGACCTGTCCTAAGTGTCAGGGTGATATGGAAGATACTGGAGAAAGGGAATTTTGGACATGACGCAGACAATAGTATATTACCTCATTGCCCTCAACATCGTGACCTTCATGGTCTATGGCATTGACAAGTGGAAGGCCAAGAATTCTAAGTGGCCCAGATAGCCCTCAGTTATTTGATAATACAAAATTTGAAATAGAATGAAAAAGATTTTTTTCTCAATCGCAGTGTTGTTCGCATTGGCAGCTTGCAATCAGAACAAGCCAACACAGGCATCAGAGAACCAGAATGAAGTATCAGTACAGGAAGAAACGTCTGATACCATTAGTGAACAAACAAAACAAGAGAACATGAAAGAAGTACAAGCTTATTTGAAAGAGTGCGGTGCATTCTTCATTGCCACAACCGATGGCGATCAACCCCATGTGCGTCCCTTCGGTGTTTCAGAGATTATCGATGGCCGTCTTTACATTATGACTGGCAAAGTTAAGGATGTTTATAAGCAGATTGATAAGAATGGTAAGTTTGAAATCTGTGCTTTGAAACCCTCTGGCAGCGAGTGGATGCGTCTGAGTGGAACATTGGTTAATGATGAGACATTGGCTGTAAAAGAAGAATTCCTGAACCGTAACGAGAGTTTGAAATCGATGTATAAAGCAGATGATAATAACATGGCCGTGCTGCAAATCACCAATGCCACTGCTCGTTTCTGTTCATTCTCTGAACCTGAGAGGATAGTTAATTTCTAAACCCATAGATGAACAGCAAAATGGATCCGATGGGAAGAGCGATTGCCGACTACCACAAAACAAAGAAGGCAAGTACGAGAATACACGTTGTCGCTCTTTGGCGTAACTGAAGACCAGCCTATCATTGGAATAAGGGAGGAGTCCGCGATGTTGATAACATCGTGGAGAGTACATATTATATGGGAGTTTTTTCGTATATTTGCAACCAACATGTTCGACTGTTGGCAATAAACAGCCAAGGACTCCCCAAGGAGCAGGCAGCGATTTGCCATCGTTCACGTCCGGTACATGTGCAGTACTTGTTCGGTATTTGTCCGGTTTAGAACCGAACAAGTAGCGGACAAATAGCGGGCAGATAGCGGACGAGTACCGAGCAACGATAGAAGGTACTCTGAGGGAACGTCGAAGGAACTACTTGGAAGCATAGAAGGAACAATAAAGATAGGAGATACAGATTATGAAGATGAAGAAAACAGGCATGGGACTGGTGATACCCAAGAAGCTCCGCATCGGAGGCATGACATTCTATCAGCGAGACGGTCAGGTGATAGGCCGCGTGTGCGGTTCACTCGCAGCGATGTGGTTTGGCAGAGAGGAGCCGCTGCAAACGGACCACTCATCCTGAAGGGCGAAGAATATGCCGACCCGATGAAGGGATGGGCACTTGTGCGCGTACTTGGCGACCAATGCTCTCCGCAGACCATCGTCACCCGTTGCACCCTCTATCAGCAGTATATGACCGAAGAGGCTCTCCAGACCGCCGCCAAGAGCTACGGTGGCCTGAACAATGCCCCCTATCTGTCATCGAGATAATGTTGCAAAGATAATAGAACCTTATTCGAAGCGCTCGACCTATGGTCGCTTTCTTGCGCTCCGTGGGTGCTCAGGCGCTTCGCGGAGGTCTATGCAAAGAACTTCGTGAATGCCTTGACGCAGTAGATGTGGTCGGCTGTACTGCCTGTTTCCCTACAGCTATGCATAGCGAGGATGGCATTACCCATATCGACACCTCTCAGTGGAATCGACGAAGCCAGAATGTTACCCAATGTGCTGCCGCCAGCCACGTCGGAGTGGTTGACGAAACGCTGACAGGGTACACCGGCCTCCCTGCAGATTTCTGCAAAGACAGCCGCCGACACAGCATCACTGGCATACTTCTGGGCTGCATTGAACTTGATGACAGGACCACCACCAAGCAAGGGATGATTTGTGGGATCATACTTCTCGCTGTAGTTGGGATGCCAGGCATGGGCATTGTCTGCTGAAATCATAAAGGCACGCTCTACGGCCTGATACCAAGCTTCCTCCGTACCGCTCTGAGCCAAAGCAATACGCTTTAGCATCATAGAAAGGAAGGGACTGCCAGCACCCTGCTTGGTCTGCGAGCCTGTCTCTTCATTGTCGAAGATGGCCAGTACCTTGGTCATATCCGTGGTTTCTGTCGCAATCATTGCCTCCAGACCGGCAAAGCACATCGAGAGGTCATCCAAACGACCAGATGACAGGAACTCATCATGCACACCGAAGGTACAGGCTGGTGTGGCATCGGCCAAATAGAGGTCAAAATCAAGAATGTCCTCCGGCTTGATAGCCAGTTCTCCGCAGATGACGTTCATCAGCAGATTGCCACGTTCCAACTCACTGGTGACAATACCAAGTATGGGTAGCATGTCCTTCTGCTTACTCAGTTTCACGCCATCGTTCACCTCGCGGTTGAAGTGTATGGCGAGGTTGCTTATTTGCAGCAGCGGACGCTTGACGTGCAGCAGCAGCGTCTTGGGATGGAGCGCGTCCTCACCACGGACTATCACACGTCCTGCAATGGTCAGCGGACGGTCGAACCACGTCGACATAATCGGGCCTCCATATACCTCTGTATTCAGCTTCACGATGCCACCCTCGCAGGTCATCTCGGCATTGGGCTTGATACGGAATGTAGGTGAGTCGCAGTGGGCACAAATCATGCGGAACCCTGCATCGGCCAGCGGTTTGAGTCCGATGTGGAAGGCATAGACCGACGAGTCGTTCTTCGTCACGTAGAGTTTATCACCTGCCTGGACCTCTCCGATGGGCATCTGAGGGGCCAAGCGACGATAGCCAGCCTGCTCCAGAGAGCTGGCGATGTTCTTTGCTGCCAGGAAGTTCACTGGCGATGCATTCAGGAAATCCAAAAGTCTCTTAACCATATTGCAATCGTTATTAATATCTTATTGTTCATCCCAGCGCATGGAATAGGCACCAAGCAGTTTAAGGGGTATCTGCAGTTCTGTGGCTGTCTTGCGCCAATCTTTGATGACGGCACGAACCTCCTCTATAATCTCTGTTGCCTCTTGTCTTTCAAGCATATAGTTCTCGCTTGCGGAGAGTAGGGCATCGATCTTCGATTCTTCTGTGTATGCGTCAATAAGCAAGCATTGGTGTGACTTTGCCCCAGGGTTGATGTCGTATGCAGGAGAGAGTGTCCAGCCTTTCGGGGTCAGCAGGAAACCATGATTGCGGAAGTGGTCGTCGGTGTTGCCGAACATGACGTTGAAAGCCACTCTGCGGTAAAGTTCCCTGAGATTCTGCCGTACATCAGTACAACCGCGAAGAATGAAATCCACGATGTCCAGATAGCCATTGCCCGTGCTACTGCCTGCACCATCATCAAGACCAAGCAGCGACATGGCAGAAGCGAAATGTATGCGACGGCCATCCTTTGTCCTGTCGAAACGTTCGGAGAGTAGCAGGTCGCGGTCTTTGGAAATCTTGATGGTGCGTGTCTTGGCTACATGGATGCCAGCCTTGGCCGCAAGCTGATGCGAGAAGTGCTCAATGAGTTCCGTATTCTCCAAGTCCTTTTTTGACGGGAACTTGGCCACATACAATGTTCCATCGGTATCGACAACATTAGCCTTTGGACGAGCGCCACCAAGCGAGGTTCCAGGGTCAATCAACTGGTCGAGCCAACGTTGTTCCGGCAATTCGTTGCGTTCTTCTGCCAACTCAATCTCATGGCAGGCATCGCATAGGGCGCGAAGACTCTCGATAGGGGGAACGAGATATTTTTCGCTTGCATTCTTGCGTCCCGTTGGTAGCAAGCCAGCAGAGCTGGAGCGGATGAAGCCATCGCTGTCTTCCTCTTTGTAGCGTATGCCACCCATGCGGGTAAAATCCTCAATACCGATGAGGTAGTCGTAATTGGTGAGCATACGTGTCGGTCTCCCTTCCGACTGGGCTGTCAGTCGCTCCCTGCGGTCAAGCAGCATACGTCCCCAGCGATCGGGGAAGGAATCCTTGACGAAGCCGAATACATTGTCATTACCACGAGGATGCTGCAACGAAGGAACATTCATCAGGTCACCGCTCAGCAGAATCCCGCCATATTGCTTCAGCCAATCGCGAGAATACTCAAAGACAAAGTGGTCTTTACCACGAACATGTTCATAGCCTAACGTCCCAATCTCCTGCGCATCAGAGAGAAAGTCAAAATCTGCGTAAACCGTAATCTTTTTCATTTCCTCAATAGTTCTGCATCCTGAAGCTGTCTGCCAAGAGCGTCATCGGCAGCAAGCAGAGTGATGTCGTTTTCCAGATTCAGCGCAAAGAGTACACGCGCATAAATGCCCATGGAGACCGTCGGGTCGCCATGTTCCACCTTAGAGACAGTCAGTCGTGTCACCGTAGCCCTATCAGCTATATCCTGCATGGACAGATGCCTGCGCTTTCGTGCCAGCATAATCTGTTCGCCCATAATCTTCAAGTTCTGGCTCAATGCCCTCGGCATCGTCTTTCCAAATGTATTCTTACCCATAATTGTACCTTATTGGGTGCAAAAATAATAAAAAATGTTTAATATAACAAACATTTTGAGAAAAATCTGCACTCTGGCCTTCAATTTTGCTACATTATAGGCAAGTAAGAATCTATTTCAGAACTCTATATCTGTTTTTTCGGGGTTCTATACCTTTATGTGTATTATCTCTGACCAGCGCGTTGTGTAACATGGACTCTTATGGTCATGCTTGATGGCATTGGCAAAAACATCGGCTTTTCCCTTGCCGTCTTTCTTTGTGTATTGCTGAGAACCTAACACAATCGTCTCACTACCATGCATGCGGTTGATGCGGTCAACGACCTCGTCGAGCCGACGCATCTTCTGGAATTGCTCGGCATTGATATCGAAGAGATCCTGTTGGATTGGGGAGTCGGGGCCAATGCCCATGACAATGACTCCCGCTTTCTTGTATTGATAGCCAGGACGATATATTCTTTGAAGAACATCGTTGGCTGCCTTAATGATGGTAATGGTTGAATTGGATGGTGTCAAAAGTCGGGCCTCCTGAAAGTTCCAATATTGAGCCAAATCTTCACGGAACATATTGGTATTCAGGAAAACGCCCACGATGGTAGCCACTGTATTCTGCTGACGAAGTTTTTCAGCACAGCGGGCTGCGTAGTTCGAGACATGGGTTTTCAAGTCATCGATATTGGAAATCATACCATTGAAAGAGCGGCTGGTGCAGATAGATTTCTTCTTGGCCAGTTCCTCATTCGGCACTGCATCCTCACCATTCAGTTCCTGCCATGTGCGAACGATATTGATGTTGTTGAACGTTAGGCGCACCCAGTCCTTGTGATGTTTGGCAAAGTCCAAAGCCGTCTTGCAACCGAGCGCCTGAAGCTTGGCGGCATAGCGGCGGCCAATGCCCCAGACATCCTCGATGGGACACCATTCAAGTGCCTTCTCGCGTTTGTAGTCCGTGTCAATCATGCAGCAGTGCTTATACACCTCGTACTTCTTCGCCAGTTTCGAGGCTATCTTGGCGAGGGTCTTGTTGGGAGCCAGACCAATACTGATGGGCATTCCCACCTCGCGTTTTATCCGCTTGTGGAGGTTCTCGCCCCACTGTTGGAGGTGGCCAAGCTCTATGCCGTCGAGGTACATGAAGCACTCATCGATGGAGTATCTGAAGTAGGCGGGAGTCTCTTTGCTGATGATACTGACCACCCGTCCTGTCAGTTCACCATAGAGTTCGTAGTTCGAGGAAAAGACCGCTATTTTCTGATTCGGGAACAGCTGGGCCAACTGGAAATAGGGTGTACCTTCCTTGATTCCCATCGCTTTGGCCTCATTGGAACGGGCTACTACGCAGCCATCGTTATTCGACAGTACGACGATTGGCATTCCCTCCAAATCAGGACGGAAAACCTTCTCACATGAACAGTAGCAATTGTCCAAATCGGCTATCCCGTACATATTCTATACCGTTTCGAAAGTGCGAATCAGATGAATAACCGTTCCCCAGACCCTGAAATTGTCTGGGTCATCAATCCTGAATACAGGGAAATCATCATTGGCCGGGCGAAGCTCTATATAACCCTCGTCCCGATGGGTCAAATCGAGATACTTCATGGTGAAGTCACCGTTCCACCATGCCAGCACGATAGAGCCGTCATGGGGTTCTACAGCCCTGTCGATAATCACTCTGTCGCCATCGAAGATGCCCGCATCTTTCATCGAATTACCGCTCACATCCCCATAAAACGAAGCCTCTGGGTGCTTGATGTAATCCCGGTTAAAGTCAAGTGTCTCGTGCCGGTAATCGTCAGCCGGTGACGGAAATCCCGCCACGATGCTGGCATGCTCGAGTTCCAACTTGGTGTCAAAAACACCTCTTATAATCTTGATATTGCCCATATTTCTTTCAAAATCCTAATAATTCTCAAAACATTTTGCAAAGATAACGATTTTACGGCATTTATGATTACTTTTGCAGAGATATTTAAGTGTATTTGACAAATGGACATAACCGAGTTGCACGACGAAGAGAATATGCTGGTACAGATGCAGGACAGATGGGAGAACTACGGCAGTCTGGACAGGATTGCCGATACTCACGACCCGTTTGATTTGGCTGGTGCGCCAAGGTTTGAGCTGTCTGAGAAAATCAATAGTCTGCTGAATCATGCACTCAACGAAGATGAAAACCTGCTACAGGACAAGCCCGTCTATATCTTCTCCAGCCACTTTCACGAAGATCACTTTAACAAGGCAATCTTTGAGTGGAAAAATCAACGGGAGAATATCATCTATATCCTTTCCAAAGATATCTACAAACATCGGAGAGCAAACAAGGAAGATGCTGACGTATGGCTGGCAAAAGGTGGCACGTGGTCTGATGAAACTATCTCTGTATGGGCATTAGGCAGCACAGACAGTGGTGTGTCATGGATAGTTGAGACTGAGGGCAAACGAATCTTCCATGCAGGTGACTTGAACAACTGGTATGCCAAGTTCTTGCCTGATGCCGTTCCTGGTCAGCAGATGTATAGTTTTGAAATGGAAGATGTGTTCGACCCAATAGCCCACGAGAAGCAATACCTGGGCGAATTGAAGGACATCCGGAAGATAGCAGATGGCTTCGACGTGGTGATGTTCCCCATTGACGGGCGCATCGGCAACGGCTATACCCTTGGCGGTCGGCAGTTCATAGAGCGTTTCAAAGTTGGCCTCTTCGTTCCCATGCATTTCACAACAGGCTTTGAATCCTCTTGGCGTATGAAGGAATTTACAGACGTAAAAGGTATTCCTTTCTGGGAAATCGCCAGAGAGGGCGAAACAATTCAGATTTAAGTGCAACTTTTCTCTCATATCTTACGTCTAACAAACAGAAACTTTTAATAAGAACGATTATGATACTATCAACAACCCCACAGATTGAAGGTCGCCCTATTCGTGAATACAAAGGAGTAGTGTTATATAATTCCAGTCAATGGTTGTAGCGGCGGTAGTTGTCGTCAAGCACCTTCAGGCCGGACCACTTACATCAGAAGAGTGTTTTTACCTCTGCTGATGACAAGTCGCGTGCAAACAGACTGTAGACCATGTGTAGCTGCTTGTCGGTCAGTTCAGCCCAACTAGTGGGCAATGTGATGTTGAATACGTTCATGGTGCAAAAGTATATATAGGAAGAATAAATAAAAGACATCACACACATAGGGCCCGCACCCTCTGCGAGCCCTATGTGATTTTACAAACCTAAAACTACTAACTAAAAACTAACCAAAACAATTTGTGTTCATGAAAAAAAATTTGATTCTATGTCTGTATATATTAAATACTGATAATCAATAACTTATACGTTAAACGGTAGAAAAGTGGATTTGGGGTTGGGAAATGTAGAAAATAAGGGAGTAGATTTAACGTATTTAACCTTTGTTTGGAGTCCGCGAGTTCAACCGGTAGCAGCAGTCCTATATTGGTTGAAAGATCATAACGATTATTGTAAACCCCTGTCACATCTTAGCGATGTGGCGGGGCATTACCTTACTAACAATACTATTTACCTTCTCAAAATACTACTAACCTAATATAACCTTGTTCTGACAGAACTTCAGAAGTCTCCCTCAATTTATAAGTTTCATTCCTTTATTTCACAATGCTTTTCGCTTCCCCGACGATGTTCACGCCACGTTGCGGGGTGTCGAGACGCTGGCCTTGCAGATTGTAGATGGTGGCTGATGGGGAGATGGGCAGGCTGACGGCACGGACAGTGGTCGGCGCGTCCTCGATGGCATCATACTCGGCCATCGTCTCGGCCATGCGGGCATCGAGGTCAGCGAGGCGGTAGAGACCGTCGGCGTTGGCGGTCAGTCCTTCAATGGTAACGGGCAGCACCATCGGCGGCACGTCAGTCGAGAGCAGCGTACGACCCTGCAACTGATAGACCGACTGATAGACCAGGTTCACGGCCACGTAGTCCTCCGAGCCGTCGTTCCACTTCTCGAATACCAGTTTCGAGCCGATAGGGGTATGCAGTTCCAGCGCCTGCTCCGTCTCAGGGAACTGGAACCTCAGGGCAGCTCCGATGCTGGCGAGGTTGGAGTCGTGGCCGCATAGGAACACGAACTTGCGGTCGCTGCGATCCAGTTCCTCGCGGATGCGGCTCACCAGCGGATAGGCCAAGTTGACAGCAGCACTGTGGGTGGTGAAGAGCAGGCCGTCGTAGACCTCCTTCACTGCGCAGATGTCGCGCCACTGCTCCATAGTCAGCGCATGGCCGAAAGCAGAGAAGTCCTCGCTCTCGTAGCACTGTAGCACCATGGCGTCGGCCACGCTGTTGGCCAGTTTGTAGCCACCCGTCATTTTCGGCTCGTCACCCTTCTCAATCTTGAATTGGGTATCGTCATACCAGAAATGCAACATATCGTTTTTGGCGGCAGGCGACTGCGCCATGTCGAGCACCTGTTCCATCAGTGTCAGCGTGGGCTGAACGCTGGTCATCCACGCCTGAGGCCCGCCATTCTTCTCCTGTATCTCATCGAGCACCTGCTGGCGGTACGCATCGTTCATCTTCGTAAACTGCGGCGTGAACACGGGATCCATCTTGTCTTCCTCGAACTTGTGCGTAATCTCTACATTGGCAAAGGGCAGGAAACCGGCAGAGAAATACTTGGCTGTTGCGAACGTGCGCTGGCGGGAGTTGGCATAGAACAACACCTCATCGCCCTCAGGGCGGTAATTGTCGGGCAACAACCCTGCGTCAACCACCCATTTGCGGAAGAACTGTCCCATTTCTGTTTCCAATACGCCACCACGCAACGACAACTGGCTGCCTGGCGATGACCACTGGAACCACTCATGCGGCGTCACCCGCTGATAGTCGGCACCCGACGCCAGTGGCGAGCGGATGTTGTGGCGGCTCATCACCACCACCTCCTTCAGTTCATATCGTGCCCGGAAGTCGTCCGAGCGTTTCGTCTGCGCCTGAGTACTCACTGCAGCCAATATAGCGGCTACTGCCATCACAAAAAACTTTTTCATTGCTCGTTTCTATTTATATGTATAATTATTCACAGTCTCAACCCGAAGAAGGCGCGGGCGCGCCACTTGTTCTGATTGACCACCACCCTTTCGTCGTCGAAGACGGAGTTGTTCATCACGAGGGTGGCACCGGCGAAGTAACGGGGAGAGAACTGATAGACCACGGCGGCACGCTCGTTGAAGATCATGTTGAAGCG
>Ga0129306_1002069_pt1 | contig 19275 bp, 14 predicted proteins | sample P827metagenome_FD_94438 | JGI IMG/M metagenome (GOLD analysis project Ga0129306, IMG submission 94438) | Capybara group fecal microbial communities from Wisconsin, USA - P827 metagenome | ecosystem: Host-associated > Mammals > Digestive system > Large intestine > Fecal | place: USA: Wisconsin... | reverse complement strand
TAATCGCAGCTTTTTACCCTAGATTTTCTGATTTTCTATTACAGTCTCTAAGACTACTACACATATAGTTAAAATAATCTGCCACAGCCTTTCGTACTTACTTTCGCTCACAACTTCCCATAACAAGACTTATTTCGCCGAGCCCGAAGCCTTGAAACGCATTAGGTTTCCGTCATTTATTGCCTTTTTTATACCCAACTGGCCATAATCTTCACTTTGGTGATAGTATTACTTGGAATTATAGCAACTTCACTTGCGTACTTTTATACCCAACTGGCCATAACCTTCATTTTGGTGATATTTTCTCTTTGCGTATTGATTCGATAACTTGCCATACCCGAAGCCAGTTGAAGCATTTGTTAATCATTGTACCTATGGTTTAGGGATAGTCGAAATTATAGGTACGTATGCAAGTTGCATTTGTTAATCATTGTACCTATGGTTTAGGGATAGTCGATATTATAGGTACGTAAATAAGTTGTGGTTAACATAAAACATACCTATAATTTGAAGATAGTCGATATTGTAGGTACATAAATAAGTTGTGGTTAACATAAAGCTTACCTATAATTTGAAGATAGGTATTTTTATAGGTATAAAAGCAATTGGTAGTTAACATAAAATGTACCTATAAAATTAAGAAACTTAATATTATAGGTACATTTATATAGAATCTTCTTTTCTTCAAACAATGATTATAAAGGATTTGCAAATAAAAACAAAGGGGGAAAAAGTGGAATTATTAAGGAAAAAGTGTAGAAATTTTCGGGTAGTTTTTTTGGTGATTATTGGAAACTAACTTGTATTTTAAAACTACTATGTTATAATATTAACGAGTTACTTTTTAAAGTAGTTAGGTAGAAAAAATTTTAAAAGGAGGATTTGTGATGAGAAAACTCACATTGTTTGGTAAACTTTCAACAAAAGTTACAGCCATGGCTCTTGCTTTTGTAATGTGTTTACCAACACCAATCATGGCTAATGACATTGGTGACATCGATTACGGTGAAGGCAATGGTGTATTAACCTATGATGAACTATTACAGAATGTTCTTGATGAAGCAAAGGAATTGGGAGTTCCTAATGCTTTCATGAGACATTATTTTGCAAGCGATTTTGAAGAAGATGCAATGGGTAGTTATACTACCGAATTAATTGAAGGTGAAAGTGAACAGCCTGAAATTAAAGTTAAACATGTACTTACGAGTGCAAATGCAGACGGCGTTGAAATTAAAAAAGTAAATGTTGCTGTTCTTGCAAGAACTAAATTTGACCTTGGTGAATTTGATTTTCGCTATTTTAAGACAGGCAGAATAGTTTACAATATGCTTGCTAGTGCAAAACTAAAAGGTACTGCATATCTTTATGCAGGTGACCAGGAAGAACCATTTACTGAGTTTAAGATTAAACGTACAGCAAATGAAGATTGGGAAGCAACAAAGAATTTATCAGCAGATGCTAGAAACTTAAACCTTGGTGGAGAGACAAAGGCACATATTTATCTTAAGTTTGTAGCTGATTCCGCTTTAAAAGATGATGGTAGCATTAATAATAAAGCAAAAGACAAGGGAAGTATCTACTTAGAGAGTTTATTCTTTACAGAAGGTAGTACACCTGTTCTTGAATTTGACCTTGATGAAGAGGTTAATACAATTGAAACAATCAATGGTTCACCAGACCATAGCATTATGGGTATTGGTACTATGAACATTAAAGTTCCAGAAGGATATACTACTGTAACTGATGAGCCTATGGAAGATGAATCCTATGACCTTGAATATATCAGAGGTAGAGGTAACTCTACATGGCTTGTTGACAAGAAACCATATAAGGTAAAACTTGACAAGGCAGCAGATCTTTTCGGTATGGGTAAGAACAAACACTGGGTATTGCTTGCTAACTACTATGATTACTCACTTATTAGAAACCAGTATACATTCTATCTTGCTGAGGAACTTGGTCTTGAATACACTCCAAAGAGTGTGGCAGTAGATGTTGTTATTTCAGGTGAATACTGTGGTAGTTATCAGTTTTCACAGCAGGTAAGAGTTGGTGATACTCGAGTAGAAATTGACGATCTTGAAGATAAACCACAGACAGAAGAACCAGGTATTACAGGTGGTTACCTTCTTTCAATGGGTAGTTCATGGCTTACAGAAAATGATGAAGATTTAGAATATATTAAAACAACTTCAAACTCATTCAGACTTGAAAGCCCTGAATATGATGATGATTATCCGGAAGCTGCAAAGGCTGCACAGTTAAAGTATATCAATACATTTATGGGTGAATTGGAACTCTTAGTTAATAGTCTTGATCCTGATTATGTACCGGGTGAAGGAGAAAATGAACTTAGCCAGTACATGGATTCTGAAGGTAACATTGATTATGAAGCAATGTTGGCTGACCTTAAATTGGCATATGGCGATTTGTTTGAAGAATTCTTTGGTAAGGATTATGGAGTAACAGAGCTTAAGGCAGCAATTGAACAGCAGATGGCAGATTCTAGTGAATATGAAATAACTCTTCCAGAAGGTAAGACATGGAGAGATTACATGGATGAACGGTCATTTATTGATTATTACCTTCTTCAGGAATTCTCATTAAATGGTGATTCTTATGTTTCAAGTAGTACATATCTTTACAAGAAGAGAGAGGGTTTACTTTATTGGGGACCAGTTTGGGACTTCGACTTTGTAGCATGGGCTGCATATGCAACAAATTATACAGCCGGTGGTGGTGCAGAAGGATTCCAGATGGCTAGTAGAACACCTTGGTTAATGAATCTTTTAAAATATGATGAAGAATTTAAGAATAACTTATTAGACAGATGGGAAGTATTTTCAACAATCTTAAAAAAATCAGCTGCAGAAGGTGGTTATCTTGATCAGCTTGCAGATAAAACATATATGTCTGCTTTAGCTAACTACCAGGTAAGATCATCATACCTTATGGATGGTATGGATTACTGGGAAAAGGCCCCTACTCTTAAATTGGTAGATAATGATGGAAATCCATATACTCTTAATTACAGGAATGAAATTAATAGACTTAAGGAATTTATAAATACAAGAGCAGCATGGATTGATGAAAATATTGAAAATATTGATGAATATGCAGATCCATTTGGTGAGATTCCACCAATTCAGTTCTTTGTAGATGATTCTTTATATTTTGAAGCAGAAGTAGATCCAGAAGATGGATCTTATGAATGGCCAGAAGACCCTGAAAAAGAAGGTCTTGTATTTAAGGGATGGTATTACATTAATGAAGATGGAGAAGAAGTGAAACTTAATGAAGGTAATTTACCAGCATTATTCGATTTCTACTCTGGCCAAGTTACCATGTTCCCTGTATATGCTAAATTTGTAGAACCTTCTGAAATAGTTTCTATTCAGAGTTTAGCATTTGCTCAGGATACACTTTATGTTCCAATTTATAAGGAATACTACTATGATTCATATATTGGTGAAGAATATGAGGAATACTCAAATGTATATGTTGACATGACCAGATTCCTTAATGTTGCACCATTTGATGCATCAATTGAAGATTTAGAATGGGAAGTTGATTTACCAGGTTCAATGTTCTTCTTGGCAGGAATTGAAGAAAATGGAGAATTCACAGCAAGTGAACCAGGTGATTATGTTGTTACTGTTTCAGATGGTGATTTATCAGCTTCTATAAATGTATGTGTTTGTGATACTGAAACATTTGAGTTTGCACCATCACCAGAAGACTTTACTGTTGAAAAAGAAATCGTATTAAATGTTGGCGAATATGGTAATGTAAACTTCAAGTTCGATGGACCTGATAACTTTACGTATGATGAGTACTATGGAATTTCATTTGGCTCAGCTGATGAAAACATTGCAACAGTAAATAAAAACGGTTGTGTATACGCAAATGCTGCCGGTGAAACAATGATCTTTACTGTAAGAAATACAGAAGACGGTATGAAGTTTAAGATAACAAAGGTTATCGTAAATGGTGAATCTGTAATTGATGGTCCTAAGAAGGGCAAAAAGGTAACTGATAAGAAATATACTTATAAGGTTACAAAGGCAGGAAGCACTGACGGTAAAGTAATCGGAGAACTTGCAATTACAGGTCTTAAGAAGAAATCAATAAAGACTGTTAAGGTTGCAGCTGTAGTTAAAACTGGTGGCGTTAAATACAAAGTTACTTCAGTAGCAAAGAACGCCTTCAAGAAGAATAAGAAGATTGTAAATGTTATTATCGGTAAGAATGTTAAGTCTATTGGAAATAATGCATTCTCTAACTGCAATAAGTTAAGGAGAGTTGTTATTAATGCCAAGGGTCTTGCTAAGATTGGAAAGAAAGCATTCTATGGTGATAAGAAACTTACTAAGGTTATTCTTAAATCAACAAAACTTAAGAAAGTAGGTAAGAAGGCATTTGCAAGAAAGGGTGGCAAGAAACTTACATTTAAGGTAGTTAAGGCTAAGAAGAAAGCTTATAAGAAATTATTAAAGAAAGCTAAAGTTAACAAATTTGTAGTTAAATAAGTTTTGATTTAAATTAGACTTTAGTTTAATGATATGCACCTATGGAATCACACATTGTGATTTCATAGGTGTTTTTTATTGGTAATAATAATCAATTAGAAGGGGGTTAAATTGAAGGTGTCTGGTTGTAAAGAATGAGTGCTTATATTATAATAAGCAAAGTAATTACAATGGATTATCGCATGATATGAAGAATAGATGATAGTAGTTTTGATGATAAAAAAACAAGAGATTAATCGAGGTTTGCATGGATAAATATATAATTACAGGCATGAGTTGTGCTGCCTGTCAGGTGCGGGTTGAAAAAGCAGTTTCAAAGGTTGATGGTGTTAAAACCTGCAATGTAAGTTTATTAACAAATACATTGTCTGTTGAAGGAGATGCCAAGGCAGAGGATATTATAAGTGCAGTAGAAAACGCTGGATATGGGGCAAATGTTTTAGGACAGAATAAAGCTGATAAGGAAAGACAGAATATACAAAGGGACATTCAAAAATCAGATTTAGAGGAGGTCTTGATAGATAGAGAAACACCAATACTTAAAAGAAGACTTATATTTTCGATAGTTTTCTTATGTGCATTAATGTATTTTTCCATGGGAGTGAACATGTTTAGTTTTCCGCTTCCGGATTGGCTTAATGGTAATTACATCGCATTAGGATTACTGCAATTATTATTATCTGCAATAGTTATGATTATTAATCAAAAGTTTTTTGTCAGTGGATTTAAAGGACTTATTCATGGCGCTCCAAATATGGATACTTTAATAGCATTAGGAAGTGGAGCGGCATTTGCTTATAGTACAGTTATGCTTTTTGCTATGACTGATGTTGCGTTAAATAAAGGATTTAGATATGCTGGCAAATATATGCATGAGTTTTATTTTGAATCTGCCGCCATGATATTAACGCTTATAACAGTTGGAAAAATGCTGGAGAGTTATTCAAAAGGCAAGACAACCAATGCTTTAAAGAGCCTTATAAGTCTGTCGCCTAAAACAGCAACTGTAATCAGAAATGGCAAAGAGGAAATAATAATTGCGGATGATGTTAAAGTAGGTGATATATTTGTGGTAAAGCCTGGTGAGGCCATACCTGTTGATGGTGTGGTTTTAGAAGGAAGCAGTGCGGTTGATGAATCTGCTCTTACAGGTGAGAGCCTGCCTGTTGATAAAAGTAATGGATCAAAGGTAAGTGCTGCCACAATTAATTCTTCAGGTTTTTTAAAGTGTGAGGCAACAAGAGTTGGGGATGATACTACCCTTGCTAAGATAATTAAAACGGTTAGTGACCTATCTGCAACAAAGGCGCCAATAGCAAAACTTGCGGATAAAATATCTGGAGTATTTGTACCGGTTGTTATTGTAATTGCAGTTATTACCACATTCGCATGGTTATACTTGGGTCAAACTTATGGATTTGCATTGGCAAGGGGCATTTGTGTTTTGGTGGTAAGTTGTCCTTGCGCCTTAGGTCTTGCAACTCCTGTTGCAATTATGGTTGGTAATGGCGTGGGAGCAAGAAATGGAATACTATTTAAGACTGCTGAAGCACTTTCTGAATGTGGAAAAATACAATGCATAGCACTTGATAAAACCGGAACCATAACAAAGGGTGAGCCTGAAGTGACAACTGTTTACGCTTTTGATGATGTAAAAAAGGAAGAATTATTATATGTTGCTAAATCCCTTGAAAGATTAAGTGAACATCCACTGGCTAAGGCTGTCGTAAAACATAAGTATGACGGCGATAATGAAGTTAGTGGTTTAGAAGGAAACTCAGACCATGATAATTGCAATTTTAGTATTGTAAAAGATTTTGAAATCCTGCCAGGTAATGGATTAAAAGGGATTATAAATGGAAAAGCAGTTTTTGGCGGAAATTATGCATTTATAAAAAGTAAATGTGATATTAATGATGAACATAAAAGGGTGATTGATGATTTGTCATTGCGTGGTGAGACACCTTTAATATTTGCTGAAGAAGGAAGAGTACTTGGAGTCATCTCGGTTTCTGATAAGATAAAGGAAGACAGTAAAGAAGCCATTTTTATACTTAAGAAACTTGGTCTTAAGGTTTTTATGATTACAGGTGATAATGAAAAAACGGCAAATGTCATAGGAAAAGAGGTTTCAGTGGATGGTGTTTATGCAGGGGTACTGCCAGAAGGTAAGGAAAAGATAATAAGAAATCTTAATACCTTTGAGAAAACGGCCATGGTGGGTGATGGTATTAATGATGCCATAGCTCTTACTGGAGCAGATATTGGAATTGCCATAGGTGCGGGTACGGATGTTGCTATTGATGCAGCAGATGTGGTTCTTATGAACAATTCCTTGATGGATGTGGTAAATGCCATAAGACTTAGTAGAAAAACATATAAGAATATAAAGGAAAATCTGTTTTGGGCACTTTTTTATAATACTCTGTTGATTCCAGCAGCAGCAGGTGTATATGTGAAAGCTTTTGGAATTACAATGAATCCAATGCTTGGAGCTCTGGCCATGAGTTTGTCCAGTTTTTGTGTGGTAAGTAATGCATTAAGGCTTAATCTGTTTAAGGTTAAGAAGGGGATAAGTGGAGAAACGGATAGTCAAATCGAGAACCAAAGTTTTGAAAAAGAAAAAATAAATGATATAGGAACAGATGAAAGAGAAGATTTAGGAAAGGAAGAAAAAATGAAAAAAACAATAAACATTAAAGGAATGATGTGTGGTCATTGTGAGGCTACAGTAAAGAAGGCATTAGAAGCTATTGATGGTGTAGAAAGTGCAGATGTAAGCCATGAAAATGATAAGGCGGTTGTAACATTGTCAAAGGAAATTGATGATGATTATTTAAGAAAAGCTGTAGAGGATAAGGATTATCAGGTAATTTCAATCATTTAATTGAAAAATGTGATATAATATAAAAGATTTTAATAATAAAGGAGTATATTATGGAAAAACAAAGAAATATTGATGCAGAAGATGATCAGTTTGCATATCGTTATGATACACAGTTACTTATTGATAGAAGAGATGAGGACTTGGATGAAGATGAAATAGCTGATTACATTACAGAAAATCTAGACGGCAATTCTTTAATTGCAGCAGGGGATGAGGATATGGTTAAGATTCATTTTCATACAAATGAACCATGGTTGCTTTTAGAATATTGCGCAAAGCTTGGGGAAATATATGATATAGTAGTTGAGGACATGATTCGTCAATCAGAAGGAAAGCAGGGATAATACATGAATTTGATTTTTGATATTGACGGAACTCTTTGGGACACTACTAAAATTGTTGCAAAGGCATGGCAGCAGGCGGTGGATGAAACGGATTATTCCAATGTTACACTTACTGCTAAGCAACTTAAGGGCGAATTTGGAAAGCCAATGGATGTTATAGCAGAAAACATTTTCCCAGATGTACCAAGTAAGGAAGATAGGGATAAACTTATTACACTTTGCTGTGAACATGAGGACTCAAAACTTGGGAGTTTAAGTGATGAGGAAATAGATGATATTCTTTTTGATGGAGTAAGAGAAACTCTTACAAAACTTAGAGAAGAACATGATTTGTTTATAGTCAGCAATTGTCAAAAGGGATATATAGAACTGTTCCTTGAAAAAAGCAGGCTTGGCCATTTGTTTAAGGATTTTTTATGCTATGGTGATACCTTGGCACCTAAGGGAGTTACAATCAAGCAGTTGATGAATAACAATAGGTTGTTAAATAAACATACCTTGTATATTGGTGATACCGTGGGTGATTATCAGGCAACTCTTCTTGCAGGGGTTCCATTTGTGTACTGTAAGTATGGTTTTGGTGAAGTTACCGGTGCCCAATATGAGATTGAAAAATTTAGTGATCTGCTGTAATAAATAATTGATATTTGTACGGCCAAGTATTAATGTCGATTATAAAGAATGTGTATTAAGGGTAAATCATAAGACAGAAAAATAATAAGCAAAAGGAATATTAAAAATGAACAGAAAAATAGAACTTGATGATATTGAATTATTTGAAAAGGATTTTGATAAGAATCCTTTAAATAGGGTTGCTATGAATGCGGTTACGGAATCCGGAATAAATGCATCCTGTGTGAATCGAGAGGTTTATAATTTAAATCAGAATTCATTTTCCATAGAGGTGGATGCAGGAAAAGTTTGTAATCAGAAGCAGTCCGGCAGATGCTGGATGTTTGCTGCATTAAATGTAATGCGCCTTGAGGTGATGGATAAACTAAACATTGAGAATTTTGAATTATCTCAAAGCTATCCATTGTTCTTTGATAAACTTGAAAAAGCAAATCTATTTTTAGAAAATATTATTGAAACATTAGATTTGCCCCTAGAGGGAAGGGAAGTTGCCTTTTTGCTTTCTGCTCCAATGGGAGATGGTGGCCAGTGGGATATGTTTAGAAGTCTTGTTAACAAATACGGTGTGGTACCAAAGGATGTATATCCAGAAAGCGCCGCTTCATCTAACACAAGGGAACTTGATAAATATCTTACAACAAAACTTAGAGAAGGAGCATGCACCTTAAGAACTCTTTATGAGAGTGGCGAAAGTATTGAATGTATTCGCAAAGCAAAGGAAGAAGTTTTAAACACAATTTACAGAATACTTTGTATAAGCCTTGGAAAACCACCTAAAACATTTGTATGGGAAGTAAGGGATAAGGACAAGAATTTCATTAAGACAAAGGAAGTTACTCCTGTGGAATTTTATAAAGAGTATGTGGGACTTGATCTTAAGGATTATGTAACAGTTATAAATGCGCCTACAAAGGATAAGCCATATAATGAAACATATACGGTAAAATATCTTGGTAGTGTAGCAGATGGGGAATATCCTGTTAAGTACTTAAACCTTCAAATTAACGAGTTAAAGGAACTTGTTATTAAGCAGTTGAAAGATAACAAAACAGTTTGGTTCGGCTCTGATGTAGGGCAGTTTTCTGAAAGGAAGAAGGGATTCTTAACCATGAATGCCCTTGAAGTTGATAAACTCTTTTCCACAGAATTTGCCATGGATAAGGCAAAGAGACTGGATTTTGGTGAGAGTCTTATGACTCATGCCATGGTAATAACAGGTGTTGATCTTGATGAAAACGAAAAACCAGTTAAGTGGAAAGTTGAAAATAGCTGGGGTGATAAAGTAGGATTTGATGGATTTTACGTCATGGACGATAAGTGGTTTGATGAATATGTTTACCAGATTCTTCTTGATAGAAAGTATTTTACAAAGGAGCAGTCTGAAAACTTTGATAAAGAACCGCATGTATTAGAACCATGGGACCCTATGGGAAGTTTGGCATAGAATAGATTAGGAGGATAATATGGAATTTAATACAGATATTTTTAGTCAGTTTGATAAGAAATGGGCGCTACTTACAGCGGGCAATAAAGAGAAGTTTAATACCATGACCATAAGCTGGGGTGGACTAGGAACAATTTGGGGTAAACCGGTTGCAACAATATATGTTAGAAAGTCAAGATATACTCATGAATTTATGGATAGGGAGAACTACTTTACAGTAAGTTTTTATCCTGAAGATAAGAAGAGTATTCTTGGGGTTTTAGGTTCTAAATCCGGAAGGGACATGGATAAGATTAATGATAGTGGCTTAACACCAAAGGAAGTTTCAGGCTCCGTTTCTTTTGAAGAAGCAGAAACTACATTTGTTTGTAAAAAACTATTTGTGCAGGAACTTGATATAGATAAAATCCCTAAAGACTTTAGAGATAAATTCTATGGTGACGGCGATGCACATGACATGTATATTGCTGAGGTAGTTGGAATATACTAATAGCAGGTGTGGAAATAGATTTAAAAAGAGGATAATTAAATGATAAATAAACATAGATTGTTAAGTATAGTTTCGTTTTTTATGTGTATTTGCTTATTTGCTGTGACAATTTCAGCAAATACTATACCTGCAAAAAATGTTATGGCGGATGAAATTACAGATGATACTGAAGAAGACACTGAAGGGGATTGGGAAGAAGAGTATACGGACATTGATTTCACATTAAGTGATTTTACCATTACTCCATCAGTTAATTATATAATGCTTAACTGGAATGTATCCTGTACAGATGAGCTTGACATTAGTTTTTTTAATGTAATGGTGGATGTATATCGTTCGACGGATGGAACTAACTATACCAACATTGCATCTGTTGAAAGTGGACTTAACAGTGAAATGAGTTTTACTGACAGTCAGATAGAAAAAGGTATTTATTACTATTATAAAATAAAAATAACTGGCTATTATGTGGGCGGTTCTTATGGCGAATACCATGCATACCAGGGAGTGGAACTTATTTATGATAATAATCCTATAGCCCTTGCTGCTGAAGATTTTGTACCACAGCTTTCAATTACTGCATTAAACGGTAGGAAGTTAAAGGTTTCCTGGGAAAAGACATATCCATATGGCTATACACTTATTGCTTATAAATTATATAGAAGCACAGAAAAAGATACGGGTTTCACATTAATAAAGAGTATTAATGATTTGGCTGATCAATATAACTATTCATATATTGAAGAAGGTTTTGACCTTGGAACTCGCCTTTATTATAAGTTAAGAGTTGTTTATGAGGACGGCCTAGGTGATCGTTATGAATCCAATTACAGTAATGTGGTTACAAGAATGATTACTATTGATAAGCCTGTAATAACCGGGGCAGTAAGTAATAAAGCCTCAAGAATGACAGTTAGTTTTAATAAGCAGGAAGAGGCAGATGGTTATTATTTGTACATTAAAAAAGGTGCAAGTGGAACATATAAGAAATTTAAGACCATTTCTGTTAATGATAAGGCAAGTTATAGAGTTGTTAAGAAAAAACTTACTAACGGAAAGAAATACTTTATAAGGGTTGTTGCTTATAAGAATTATAATGGACAAGTGTTGAAGAGTGCCTCGGCCATTGGAAGGTATGTAAATTATTATGCTTATAAAAATGAATCCTATAAGCAGAAGATGAAACGTATTTTTGGAAAGAGTACTTATAAATATTATAAGTCTCGCTCAGCTGCCCTTAAACACATGAAGAGTATTACCATTAAGGTATGGGATCTAAAGGACGGCAAATATTACACAAGAACCTTTACTATTTTGGTTCATAAAAACATAGCCCCTACTGTTAAGCAAATATTCAGGGAAATATATAAGTTAAAGGGTAAGGATAGAATTCCAATCCATGACATAGGAGGATTTTCCTGGAGAGGAGCAGGTTCAACATCGGAGCATAATCAGGGACTTGCAATAGACATTAATGCAAATGAGAACTATATGATTAGGAATGGTGTTGTACAGGCAGGTTCCTTCTGGAAGCCAAAGAAGAGTAAGTATTCTATACCTAAAAAATGCAAATTTGTAAACATAATGAAAAAATATGGATTTGATCGTTGTATTTGGAATTATTCCAAAACAGAATATGTTAGAGACTACATGCATTTTTCCTATAATGAAGGTAGATAAAAAAGTAGTGGACATTAGGAAAAAAAGTGATATAATGTTGAATATAAAAAACGGACAAAGGTGTCTAATTAACCTTTGTCTGTTTTTTTTACTAATTGCACAAAGAAAATGATTTTGCTAAAAGTATTTTGTGTAAATAGGGTTTGAATATACGATAAAAAAGTAGTATACTTTACTTTATGTTTTTATGAAAGGAAGTGAGCAGATGGGCAATATCAAAGAAGAAATAATGAAGGAACTAACCTGCGAGGATGTTTTTACATTTGATATTCCAGGAATTAATTACACAGTGCATATTTCAGAAGCCATTGTTGTTACCTGGATTATTATGGCAGCATTAATTCTAATTTCATTTCTTCTTACTAGAAATTTAAAAGTTCACAACATAAGTAAGAGGCAGGCAGCAGTAGAACTTATTGTTACAAAACTTACTGGACTTGTGGAAGGTATGGTTGGACATAAGGGAAAAGAATATGTAACTTATCTTACCACATTATTACTCTTTATCGGACTTGCCAATACAATAGGTATTTTTGGTTTTAAGTCACCGACTAAAGACATGACGGTAACCATAGCGTTGGCGCTAATGAGTATCATACTTGTTCAGATTGCTTGTATTAAGACAAGAGGATTTAAAAAGTGGCTAAAAAGTTTTACAAACCCGATAAATATTCTTGATTTAATTACAAGGCCATTGTCACTTTGTATGCGACTTTTTGGTAATGTTTTAGGTGCCTTCGTTATTATGGAACTATTAAAGTTTGTGGTTCCAATCTTTTTGCCGGCAGTATTCTGTTTGTACTTTGATATATTTGATGGTTTATTGCAGGCATATGTATTTGTATTCCTTACTTCTCTATATATTAGCGAAGCAGTGGAATAATATTGGATCATTAAATGTGGTCATATAGTGATGTAAATATTAAATTAGTAATATTTAAATTTTATAGAAATAAAACATATATTTTTTAAAAGGAGATTAAAATCATGGGAATTGCATTAGGTGCAGGTGTTGCAGTATTAGGAGCATTAGGAGCAGGTGTTAGTATCGGTATCGCTACAGGTAAGGCTACAGAAGCCGTAGCAAGACAGCCTGAGGCAGATGGTAAAATCAGAACAATGTTGATTTTAGGTTGTGCCCTTGCAGAAGCTACTGCTATTTATTGTTTTGTTATAGCTCTTATGATTATTATCATGGTTAAATAATAAAGTCTAAGAAAGGAATCATAGACATGTTAAATATAACTCCGGAAGGAATTGCATTTACAGTAATTAATTTGCTGATTCTTGTTGTGGCTATGAGAATAGTTTTATTTAAGCCTGTTCAGAAGATATTGGCTAAAAGACAGGAAGAAGTAGATAATGAAATAAATGAAGCTACTAAAACAAGAAAAGAAGCAGAGGAATTAAAGGATAAATATGAATCCTCAATGGCTCAGATAGATATGGAACGTAGAAAGACCATGAAAAAAGCCAAGAAGAGTGCCGATGCTGAATATAATAAAATTATTGAAAGAGCCAATGAAGAAGCACATGAGATCCGTAAGAGAGCAAGAGCAACAGGTGAAAGTCAGAGAGCTCAGATTCTTAAGGATACAGAAAAGGAAATTGCCGAGATGGCTCTTGAAGCAGCTTCAAAAGCAGTAGCCAAAGAAGCGGGGGGAGATACGGATACTGCCCTTTACGAACAATTTTTGAAAAAAGCAGGTGAATAAAAGTGACAGAATCAAGTATAGAATACGCAAAGGATTTATATAATTCAGAAATACCTCGTGAAGCACTGTTACAGACAAGGGATATTGTTGAAACTGTTCCTCAGATTAAGGTTGAATTATGTGATCCTACAGTGGAAATATCTAAAAAACAGCTTGTTATAGATCGTGTTTTCCCTAAGGAAATCAGAACATTTTTAAAGACTCTTTGCGATAATAACGATTTTGGTATGCTTGAAAATATTGTTAAGGCATACAAAGATAATTATATGGCAAATGAAAACAGAATTAATAATGCTGAATTAATTTACGTTACCATGCCTACAGAGGAGCAGTTAATCGGTATTAAGAATTTTGTTAGAAAAGAAAGTGGTAATGATGAAGTTGAACTTGACCTTCGTGAAGATAAATCCTTAAAAAGCGGATTTATTATTAAGATTGGTACCAAGGAATATGACTGGTCTGAAAGAGGAAGAATGGAACAGCTCCGTGATAAAATTGCTGGAGATATGTCCAAACTTGAAAATGCTTCTTTTAGCCAGGAAAGTATTATTTCCATCTTAAGAACCAGCGTTGGTGAGTTTAGATTAGAGGCAAAAGACAAGGAAATCGGTATTGTTAACTGGGTAGGTGACGGTATTGTTAACGTTAATGGTATTGACCATGCAAACTACGGTGAAATAGTTATATTTGACTGTGGTGTAAAGGGTATGGTACAGGATATCAGAAGAGATGAAATAGGCGTTATCCTTTTTGGTGGTGATACTGAAATATATGAAGGAAGCAGAGTTGTAAGAACTGGCCGTATGGCAGGTATTCCTATTGGTGATGAATTCTTAGGAAGAGTAGTTGATGCCTTGGGTGCTCCTATTGATGGAAAGGGCGAAATAGATTCTGATGGTTACAGACCTATTGAAATGCCAGCACCAGGTATAGTTGACAGATTATCAGTTTCAGAACCAATGGAAACAGGTATTCTTGCAATTGACTCAATGTTTCCAATTGGTAGAGGACAGCGTGAGCTTATTATCGGTGACAGACAGACAGGTAAAACATCAATTGCTCTTGAAACAATTTTAAATCAGAAGCAGAAAGAAGTTATCTGTGTTTATGTTGCCATTGGACAGAAGGCTTCTACAGTTGCAAAAATAGTTAACACATTAAAAGAGGCAGATGCCTTAAGATATACAATTGTAATTTCAGCCACAGCAGCTGATCCTGCACCTCTTCAGTATATTGCACCATATTCAGGTACTGCAATTGCTGAATACTTTATGCATAGAGGTCAGGATGTACTTATTGTATATGATGATCTTTCAAAACATGCGGTTGCATATAGAGCAATTTCATTGCTTCTTGAAAGATCTCCAGGACGTGAAGCATACCCTGGTGATGTTTTCTATTTGCATTCAAGATTATTAGAAAGGTCTGCAAGACTTACACCGCAAGCAGGTGGTGGTTCAATTACAGCCCTTCCAATTATAGAAACTCAGGCAGGAGATGTATCTGCCTATATTCCAACAAATGTTATTTCAATTACAGATGGACAGATTTATCTGGAAAATGAATTATTCTTCTCGGGACAGAGACCTGCCGTAAATGTTGGCCTTTCAGTATCCCGTGTAGGTGGTGCAGCTCAGACAAAGGCCATGAAGAAGGCTTCTGGTAGTATTCGTGTAGACCTTGCTCAGTACAGAGAAATGGAAGTATTTACACAGTTCTCATCAGATCTTGATGATGCCACACTTCGTCAGTTAAATCATGGACGTGCCATTATGGAATTATTAAAACAGCCACTTGGCGTTTCGTATAGTATGCCGGAACAGGTAGTTATTCTTGTGGCTATTAATAATCACATATTTGCCGATATACCAGTTCCATTTATATTGGAATTTCGTGAAAGACTTGTGGATTATTTCAGAACAGATTGTATTGATACATTAAATACAATTGAGATTCAGAAAACCATTGATGATGAAATGGTAAGTCAGATAGTTTCCCTTTGCGAAGAATTTAAGGTAAAAATCATGGATCAGAAGAAACGTGAGGATGAAGAAAGAGCAAAGAAAGAAGCAGAAAAAGCTGAAAAAGAAGCTATACTTCGTAAGAAACTTTTAGAGGAAGCAAGAGAAAAGGAAGAGGCTGAAGAAGAAAAGCTTATGAAGGAATTGGCTGAGGAAGATGCTAAGATTCTTGCTGAATTAGAGGCAGAAGATAAAGAAAAAGAAGATGACGAAGACGAGTCATCTGAAGATAATCAAAATTTAAACAGTGAAGAAAATGAAGATAATAAATAATTAGTAACAGGTAGTAAAATGGCTAATACAAAAGAAATTCAAAATCGAATAAAGAGTGTCCAGGATACCATGAAGATTACTAAGGCTATGTATATGATGTCTTCAATTAAACTTAGAAAAGCTAAACAGAAACTGGAGAATACATTGCCATATTTTGATACACTTCAGGAACAGCTTTCTGACATAATGTTTCATTATCCAAACATGGAACATTTGTATTTTGATAATAGACAAAAAGATAAAGAAGAAACAGTAAAAAGAACGGCGTATGTTCTTATTACAGGTGATAAAGGTCTTGCAGGTGCTTATAATCATAATGTTCTTAAAGAGAGTATGAAGGTTATTGAGGAAAGAGGCGAGCCTTACAGACTGTTGGTTGTTGGTATGCTTGGAAGACATTTCCTAAGGGCCAGAGGATATCAATTAGAACATGGATTCCACTATTCTGCTAATAATCCGTCCATCCACAGAGCAAGAGTAATTGCTGAATGGATTATGGAATTATATAAGGACGAGGAAGTTGATAAGGTCTGTGTTATTTTTACGCAGATGAAAAACTCTATTGTGTCAGAGGTAAGAGTAGAGGATATTTTGCCATTAAAAACCAGTGAGTTTATAGCCGAGGAGTACAAGGAAAAAAATATGGATGATAGAATAGATAATGATTGGTATCGTATTTATCCTTCTCCAAAGCGAGCTTTGGAAAAACTGGTAAATAATTATGTTACTGGTTTTATGTATGGTGCTCTGGTTGAAGGTTCTGCCAGTGAGGAAAACGCCAGAATGATGTCTATGAAATCGGCAACAGATAATGCGCAGGCAATGTTGTCTGAGTTGTCGATTGAGTATAATCGAGTAAGACAGGCGGCAATTACTCAGGAAATAACTGAGGTAATAGGTGGTGCAAAAGCACTAAGAAATAAAAAGAAGAAAAAACAGAAGAGGTAGTCCGATATGGATAACAATAATGGAAAGATAGTTCAGGTTTCGGGACCTGTAGTTGATGTAGAATTCCAGGATAAACTTCCGGCAATTAAGGATGCTCTTACAGTTAATGTGGGTCACAAAAAAAGAGTTATGGAAGTATCTCAGCACATAGGGCATAATGTAGTGAGATGCATTATGCTTGATGCAAGTGAGGGGCTTCATAAGGATATGGAAGTTACTGCTACAGGAAAGGGTATTTCCGTTCCTGTTGGTACAAAAACTTTAGGAAGACTATTTAACGTATTAGGAGAAACACTTGATGGTGGCGAATCCTTGGACAAAGAGGAACACTGGTGTATCCATAGAAATCCACCAACATTTGAGGACCAGAGTCCAGTTGTTGAAATGCTCGAAACAGGTATTAAGGTAATTGACCTTCTTGCTCCATACGCAAAGGGTGGTAAAGTAGGTTTGTTTGGTGGTGCAGGTGTAGGAAAGACAGTTCTTATTCAGGAACTTATTCATAATGTTGCAACTGAAAGTGGCGGTTATTCCATCTTTACAGGTGTAGGAGAAAGATCCCGTGAAGGTAATGATCTATGGAATGAAATGAAAGAATCGGGCGTTCTTGAAAAAACTGCTCTTGTATTTGGACAGATGAATGAACCACCTGGATCTCGTATGAGAGTTGCAGAAACAGGTCTTACCATGGCGGAATATTTTAGGGATATTGGAAAGCAGGACGTACTGTTATTTATTGATAATATTTTCCGTTTTGTACAGGCAGGTTCCGAGGTATCTGCACTTTTAGGACGTATGCCTTCTGCCGTAGGATATCAGCCAACATTGGCCAATGACTTAGGTCAGCTTCAGGAACGAATTGCATCCACAAAGGATGGCTCTGTTACATCAGTTCAGGCTGTATATGTGCCTGCCGATGACCTTACAGACCCGGCTCCGGCAACAACTTTCTCACATCTTGATGCAACCACGGTTCTTTCAAGAAAGATAGTTGAACAGGGTATTTACCCAGCAGTTGACCCTCTTGAATCAACATCAAGAATTCTTGAGGCAGACATAGTTGGTGAAGAGCATTATAAGGTTGCAAGAGCTGTTCAGGAAGCATTGCAGAAATATAAAGAACTTCAGGATATCATTGCAATTCTTGGTATGGAAGAATTATCAGAAGATGATAAGAAATTAGTATACCGTGCAAGAAAGATTCAAAGATTCCTATCTCAGCCTTTCTCTGTAGCTGAAAACTTTACAGGTATTAAAGGCTGCTATGTTCCTATTGAAGAAACCATTAAGGGCTTTAAGGCAATTTTAAGTGGTGAGATGGATGAATATCCTGAAGCGGCATTCTTTAATGTAGGTAGAATAGAAGAAGTTGTGGAAAAAGCCGCAACATTATAGGTTTGTTTTATGAATACATTTAAGTTAAAGATAGTTTCCTGTGATAGAGTGTTTTATGAAGGAGACTGTGAAATAATGACGTTTCCAATAGATGATGGTGATATGTCAATTATGGCTAATCACGAGGGATTTATTGGAGTAACAGAAATAGGCGAAATAAGATTTAGAGTACCGGGCGAAAAGGATTATCGTGTAGCGGTAGCTTCTGATGGAGTTCTTAAATTTAGCCAAAATCAGGCTGAACTTGTGGTTTACTCCGCAGAAAAACCGGAGGATATTGATACCTTTAGAGCACAGGCTGCATTAGAACGTGCAAGAGAACAGATGCAGCAGCAGCAGAGCATCAAAGAATATCATGTTTCACGTGCTTCCCTTGCCAGAGCCATGGCAAGACTTAAAGCAGGGGGCAAACTTCCACCAATTAACTAAAACCCATAAGTTTTATTTTGGAAAGTTTGTGGCTAAAGATTAAATAGCTGGGCATATTTATAAGTATAATCGCAAGCAAATGCCATTATGATATTTATAAACAGATCAACAACCTAAGTGACTGTACATACGAAAAAAGAGAATAATTAGGGTTGTTTACATTCGTGAGTTCTTTTGATAAGAACTCACTCAAGAAAACTAAAATGCGACGTGCTGAAAACGTCGCATTTTACCCTATTATTCTCTTTTTTCTATTACACTCACTAAGGTTGTCTCTCATGATTTATAAATACCATAATGGCATTCGCCTGCTTGTTTTGTACTTAAAATATGCCCAGCTATTTACACTTCGCCACCTTAACTTTCCCATAATAAGACTTATTTCGCCGAGCCCGAAGCCAGTAGTCGAGTTATTATTTGAGGAATTACACTCAAAGCGGTAATAATAGCAAGTTGAGTGTATTGAATAAGTGAATGTTTATTAATG